>TARA_R110000787_G_scaffold11817_2_pt1 | contig 13392 bp, 7 predicted proteins | sample TARA_R110000787 | Tara Oceans TARA_R110000787 (sample SAMEA4397920) | marine metagenome | biome: Polar Biome; feature: [DCM] deep chlorophyll maximum layer (ENVO:01000326); material: water (ENVO:00002006), including particulate matter (ENVO:01000060) such as... | depth 35 m
TTCACCATGTGGCCCCATATGGACGATATCGTCCATACACTTACTGACGTACTTAACAAGGATCCCGACGACCCCAATTACGATATGACCCTGGTAAATGATCGTATTGTCTGGCTAAAGGCTCGACAGATAGGGGCCACCACCATCCTTGCGGCATACGCCCTATGGCGTTGCTACGCTCCCAATACCGAGGGTGGACTGTTCTCCCAGGGCGAGGACGAGGCGGTAGAGTTCCTGGGTAAGGGTATGCTCAACCACCATTACCTACCGGCACACCTCCAGATGGAGATCATCAAGGACAATACCACCGTTGTGCAGTTCGCGAATGGGAGCCGTCTGAGGGCGTATCCCAGTACGAAACGTGCAGGACGCGGTGCCACGTTCTCGTTCTTCGTGATGGATGAGGCAGACTTCCATGAGTATTACGACACCTCTTATGGGACCCTGATGCCAACCGTCGATGCCGGTGGACAGGCTATTATCGTTTCGACATCTAACCACGAGACCCTTAATAGTGGGTTCAAGAGACTCTACCGTGAATCTGTGGACAAACACTGGACTCCGGTATTCTTCTCGTGGAAGGTCGTACCAGGCCGTGATGCACAGTGGCTTGCCGATCGTAAAGCCGAGTCTATGGACGACGTGCAGTTTGAGAAAGAATACCCATCGACCGCAGATGAAGCACTCTCTGCGTCTATAAAGCTGGCCTCGTTCGTACGTCAGCGCCTAGACGATATGCGTAATTACGATGTCCGAAAAGTCATCAAGACCGTAGGTATTAACGGAAAGGGCAATATATACCAGCTACCACGACCGGGTCAGCGGTATATCGCTGGTTCCGACGTTTCTCTTGGTGTAGAGCTTGATTTCAGTGTGACCGTTATCATGGAACGTGATACCGGTGTGATAGTCGCTGATCTGATGGATAATACCCTTGAGGCCGAAGACTTCGCCCTAGAGTCCTTGGCTTTGATGGATGTTTATGGATTCCCATTCTGGGGTATCGAAGATAACGATAACGGCAAAACCGTTATCAAGGTCGTTGAACTCAAACGATACCCGAATAGGAAGATATATCGTGGCAAGACTGCCGGTGGCAGGAGACTAGAGGGCTGGCATACCGACGAGGTGAGCCGCAGACTCCTGTGGAACGAACTGAAGATGGCCGTGCGCTCGGGACAGATACATATTCCCAACGAGGCGGGTATAGACCAGTTCGCATCTGTATATCGAAACCCAAAAAATAGGGGTAGGGACGAGGCTCTTGGTGGGGCCCATGACGACTACCCGTTCGCAGTCGGGATATGCTGGCAGATGCGTGAAATGGTATTCTCTTTCACAGAGGCAGGTGCTGGCCTAGCTCTGCCATCGGATTATTAGAGAGGTAATATGGCTACTACCCAGGATAAACCCACGCTCGAAATGGTCATGGACGCACAGAGAGCACTCATCGAGACCTGGTCAGGAACCCACGACCAGTGGGCAAGGTACGACGAGTTCTATCAGGGTAATTACAAGGTATGGAATCTCGATGAGCACCGACGGCAGCGCGGCAACCTTCGTCCGGGTAGAGGCCGAGCCATCGTAGATCACGCCAGTGACGCATTTCTTGCCTTCAGTCCAAAATGGAACCGAGAGCCACTCATAGATAAGAATGCGAATCACAAAAAGGCGGCACAAAGAGTAGAAACAGGCGTTATGGCCGTGGAAACCGACTCTGCCAGACTCGAGACAGCCCTGTTCTGGAAGCAGCTCGGTCGGCACGGCGCACATTACGGGTACTTCCCGGTCGAAGGGCCGACATGGTCGGAGCGCGACAAGCCGCAACCGCCTACTCGTTTCGCAGATGAGACCGATAAGGAGTTCAAACTTCGGCAGGATATATATCAGACCGAACTACGGTACTGGAACCCCATCCGGTTACGGGCCGTTCACCCAGCGCGTGTCCTTATGGACCCCGAGGAGTCCAGTCCCCGGTTCGCCATCAAGACTGGGCGTATGCGGGCTCATCAGGTCGAAGAACTCAGTCGTTACAAGTCGGGGTCTAGGCAGCAGCGCAGGACGGCCAAACAGTGGCTCATCAAGAATCACAGCGGTATCGGTATGTTCGACTGGATCAAGACATCCGACTTCTACAACAATGGCTGGCACGCCTTCCTGGCTGACGGTGAAATGGTCTATATCGAGCCGTCCATAGCGGGATTCGTTCCATACGGACACGCTTTCGCGGGATGGGGTATGCAACCCACGACACTAGAAGACTACGATCCTAAGTACGATGCCGTAGGTATCCTTCATCCGGTAATGGACGACCTCCAGATGGAGACCCAACGGATGAACGCTACCCATACCCTGATGATCAGACGGGCGTTCCAGAAGTACATGACGACCGGGGACACCGCCGAGTTACAGAGGTCACTGGCTGGTGATGGTATCGGGCAGGCAGGGCAGGACGGTAAGGAAGAGGTATTTCTCGTTCCTACCCCTGACGCCGAACGATTCTTCTTCCAAGAGGGAGCAGACATCGACCGTGATATCGAGTTCGCCACCTACTCCAGAGATACCGCCGGTCAGAAGCAACCAGGAGTCGTGACACTGGGACAGCAACAGATTCTGACAGGGCAGACCAACCGAAAGTTCGCGGCGCCGGTAGTCAGGATGGAAGATCTAGCTACCGAAGTGGGTGGACGTATCCTCCGGTTAGTGGATATTGGTGGGACCATCGGCGCACGCGGTAAGCAACTATTCAGGTCTGATATCTATCACAGTTACCACATAAACGCCCGATTCGAGATAGAAGATGCAATGGCTCGTCAGCAGGACATCGAACTAGGATCACGACTCTATAGGGACCGGCTCATAGGATTCGAGCAGTTCCACGCAGACCATCGTAGGACACCTGACATCGATTCTATCCGAACATCCCTGGAAGAAGACGACATATATCGCGATCCAGGCGTACGGCAACAGGTCGCGGGCCCGGTGGCAGCTAGATTGGGATTCGAGAAGGAGTTCCAGGCGGCTCGAGAGGCAGAAGCAGCGATAGCAGAAGGTGGCAATCCCAACGAGGTCGAAGGGGTTGAGCTGGAGGACTCTGATCGATTACGTCATGCCGCTGGCGGGGCAAACGGTGGTGGTCAAAATGCCGGTCTGGCAGACATGCTAGGAGGTGGCATCTAATGCCAGATGCAGCACCAACGAATATAGCTGTTCAGAGGATTATCGCGCATCACGCTGAGAACATAAAGCTGGCGGATAAGTCCAAGGGCGAGAAGTTCGACTCGACCGCAGGGGCTCCCAACCCGGTCACAGAAGCGAAGAAGCGTCTTGGCATAGGTAGGGTCTGAGGTAAACCATGACAATGTTCCCCGATATGCTAGGAGGTGGCCTCTAATGACAGATCCGTTTTCAGATTTTGGAACTCCACCAAAGCGCAGTGGTGGGCCTCCAGATAGAGTACCTGCCACTCCAGCACCAATTGATCCTGGTACACAGGTTTCCGGGCCTGTGCGGTCTGGTGATTCTGACACATCTATAGAAGATCTAAGAGATCGTATAAACGCTCTCCTAGTAGCTCCTCCTAAGTCGACAACGCCTGTGCACATCTTTGCAGATCCTGGTCACCGTCCGTCCTCCACTTTAATTGGCGGCGGGATAACCTTACAGGGTGCCATATCCCAGGCTACCCCGTACACCGACGATCAGATTAAGCGGCTCGTTACCGAAACGATGAGGGATGTTCATGCCAGACTAGATTATTCGAGCGGGTGGATACCATGGGCTACGGTGAACACGCCTGCGAACAGGGCGAAGGTTATCGGTCTTCTACTGGATACCGATTCGAATAAGTTCACCATCAGTGCTTCACTAGATACCCCTGATCTCAATCAGGCGATGCTACACGTAATAGAGAAGCGTAACAGAGAGATTCGTACCTTCCCTGAAGTAATAACTAAAAAGATGAAACTAGACTCACTGGTAGCTGGGTTGGTAACCGCCAATGTCAACCGAACGGGATCTACAGGGATGATCCCAGAACTGGCGATGGCTATCACAGACGAAGATAACATCAATGTGGACAGATCCCTACTATCTCAGGCAAAAGACTGGACAGAATCGGTAGATATCGACGCATGGTTCGACAGTGCAATGGCACTTAAACGCAAATACGAAGCTCCTGGTATCGTCGAAGGAGGGGGCGTAGACGATGAAGGTGGCCGCTACCTACCAAATCCTCAGGACTTCTCCATGGCCGTGGGCCAGTTCGTCGGGACCTTAAAGGTAGAGGATATCCAAGCTGGTGAGACCATCGTTCCCACTGGTTCATGGCTCGAGGTTGAGGTGCCAACGGCAGTCACCGGACGGGACGAGAGTCTCCGAATAGCAAGGAGTTATTCCAACAAAAAATTCGATAATGCTGCCTCCGCATCTATAGTGGATCGTATCCTGATGACCGATGCAGAACAGGAACTGTTCTCTAGGAATCAATTCATTAATGCGAAACGTACTAGAGACGAGGGATTATCTCCTGAAGACCAGCTAAAACAGTACACCGCTTTTAAGAATGTCCGTGATGCCATGATACAGGCCTTACGCAACCATGAAACCTCCTTCGATAAAGAGATTTCAGAAGATCAATATGCCGAGGACCTATTATTGTTCGTAGAGGATCAGGCAACCACCTTCCAAGGAGACTTAGACGACGACGTCGCGGCCCAACGTGAGGCCGAGGCGATCGCAAACCTCCAGAAGATTCAGGACGACTCGTCAGCCCGTGATAAGGCTGTTACAAATGCCCTGGATAACCTGCGTAGTAAAGGTAGTATAGACTTCGATCCTTCCGAGATTGATGCAGACCAGATATGGCGTCTAGGACAGATCCTACTGAATAACGGAGAGATTACGAATACTGAGGCCAACATCTCCCTAGCTGCCTCTCAGCAGGCCAAGATAGCCGAAGAAACGGAAGAGTCGGCGGCTACGTTTGCTGAAACCATCGGTGACATGACGAAGCTCAAGGCTCTCGCAAGGATTCTAGTTTTCCAAGCGGGACGGGACATGGACGATGGTCTGATCATAGACTTCGATGAGATGAGTGAAGCTGACCAATTCGATATCATGACGGAAATTGCCACAAATCCTCAAGATACTCCTTTGCCTATGGAACTTGTAGAAGGGGCTCACACTAGGGCTCTTACTGAAGCTGCTGCAACAGAAGGCAAAGTAGCAGCGAAGGAGGAGGAGGCTAGGCTAGATGCCATCACCAAAGACAATCTAGCCTCTATCAGCCGCGGGGAACTTGAGTTTCAACTCCAGGGTCTCGGCGGTAGCAGAGAGTATCAGGAGTTCCTACGAGAGGGAGGCACACTAGACCAGTTGGAGTTCCAACTACAGACCAAAATCCGAAACTTGGCACCCGGTGTTGATGTATCTAAGGACATACCCAGATTTATCAGAGATACTTTGGCCGAGCCTGAGGTCGCACCGCCCGAGGCCATAGAGGGTCGGGGCTCGGTATTTCCGGGCGACATCGAGATGGGGACTCGTCGGGGCCTGAGCGCCTTCGATGAAGCTCTCAATGTTGAAGAACGAGCACGTCGACCATTAGTCTCCTCGATGCCCGCATTCGAGACCGAGAGCCAGTTCAAGGCAAGAATAGCTCGGGAGGCAGCTCAGATAGACCCGAGGCGTATACCCGGCATTCCCGCATCGGCCCAACGTGCCCTGGTTTCAGCGGGCATCGCACCTCTACCGACACTCGGTTCCGTAGGTAGTATCACTCAGGAGGAACTCTTCGGGATGGACTTCGGTACGGACACGGAGATAGCCCAAGCGGCTCTTGATCTGTCCGGGGGGGATCCGTTCTTACAGGAGTACCTAATCAATCAGGCTGGCACCAAGTCATTCGACGAAAGATTTCGTTCAGAGAGCCAGCGCCGCTATCAAGAAGCTGAGGATGTTTTTCAGGCCCGATTCGGGGAGGCGGTCGATTCCTCTACCGGTAAGGTCACGCCTGCTCGAGAGCAAACTACGGCTAGAGGTCCGACCCACGCTGGCCTGTCCAAGACAGACTACTTGGCACAAGAATCAGGCGCACTCACGTCCCAGTTCGATGTGCAACCATCTACCGTACAGAGAAGGCAGAACGAAGAGGAACGTACACGTGTGCAGGCTGAAGATGAGGCCGAACGGGATCGTGATGAGCGGGATAGACGGGCTCTACGCGGTGGTTTTAGCACATTCAGTAGGAGCGCCTAATGGTTAACCGTGGCAGTGATCCTAACTTAGAACCGAAACTAGAAGCCGCTGAACGTCGTGCTCGAAAGACTATTCTACCACTCGGATTCAAGCCGGAATCATTTACTGACCCTCTTACCGCTGACGAGATGCGCTCACTGCTGCCGGGTGCCCAGCGAGGGGAGCAGGAATTTAATGCAATGCGAGATGAGTTTCTTGCTGATCCATTGGCTGGACGGGCGAGGGGCCTCCCAGTTGATGTGATTACGAAGGACTTTGCCCGTACTGAGGAGACGACATTTGACCGTGCTCGGGAGAAGATTCAGGGCGGCCTAAAGCCTAGTTGGGCAGATGAGATTATGTCGGATATGAATCCATTAAGTGCGCTATCCCGACCCTTCACCGACACCTGGGGGGCTATATCCACACCGTACGCCAGTGGTGATGATAAGAAGTTCCGTGTAGACCCAGAGAAGCATTCTGCTTGGGGGCACTTAGATCGCTGGTCCGCTGGGACAGCGGAGATGCACATCCTTACAGGAGTCACCGGAGTCACAGAGTTAGAGGACGGAATCTTGGACGATTGGGGAGCGCGTAACATAGCTGCGCGGAAGATATTAGATGAGCGTATTTACGATAATGATGGAAATGTAAGAACGAAAGAACTGGGTAATCTGCTGACCCCGAAGGAAGATTACGAGATATCACGTCGGTTGATAGAGTTTGGAGTAGACCGACCCTGGTATGAGCGGATGTTGGGGGCCATAATCGCGGAAGGCCCGAAGGAAGCAGGCAAGACAGTCAAATTGGGATATAAAGCCGCTAAGGGTTTCTTAGGATTTACTAAAAAATCCATCCCTCTCATGGGCAAGATGTACGAGAACGCTGCAACTCTGGCATACCGACGGGGAGCGGCCTTTAAAGCTGACCCGAAACGAATGTTCAGAGGCCTAGACGGACAAGGTTTACACCATAGCAAAAGGGCTCCCGGTCCTATTGCAAAGGAGGTTCTAGGGGATACCGAAATCCACAACGGTCTATCCCGATACCAAGAATTAATGAACGTCATACGGCCTGTGCCTCATGACTCCGTCTTACACCCCACGTTTGAATACCGAAACACTATGCAACTGAGGGGAGAAAGTGTATCGGCTACTCTGAGTCATGAGATGGGCGACCTAATTTACAAGCATTTCCCAATGGACGATATCGGGCTCGTCACTCAAGGTAAATTCGGGAAAAGTCTAAAGAGTGTTAAGAATATCCCTGAAGCAGGCCCATCCATAGGCGACATAGCTGAGAACCTTGACATATATTGGAAGCATCTCTCAACTGATCAGCAAAACTCGATGATCCGATTCCGTGAATTACTGGCTCCCTTCGAGCAGGTTGCGGTCGAGAACGGAGTGAGGAATATCATCCGTTTTGATCGCACCGTTGATGGTATCCCATTGGAGGTACTTGACAGGTCTCCGGGGCCGTTCTATTGGCCTCGGGGCTCCGTTGATGACGGATATGACTCTGCCAAAGGCTGGGTGGGGAGCGCCAATAACTCAGCCAAGACTCGTCGTAAGGGCTCGGGAGCTGCACACATCACAGAGCAAGCCGGTCTAGACCGTAATTTCCCCGAGCCAGCCATATCTATTAGAAATTACGTCATGGACATATACAGAGAGACTTCCGGTAATGCCGTACGTGAGTACGTCCTCTCAGCCGTTGACCCTAACAACGGTAAGCCGCTGGCAAGTTTGCCATCTAGCCGGATAGATGAGGTGCAAAGGGCAACGGTAATAACAACCAAAGCCAAGATAGCCAATAGGATCCGGACAGCCATAGGCCAGTCTGCACGCATCAAGACACTCCAACTGATCGAGGGTAGGCAGAGGAAGGCTGCGGATACTGGAGGCTTGCGCCTGTCTAAGGCCGAGGAGCGATTCGGAACCTACGATGGTTACATGATAGATGAGATGGATCAAGCTAGGGAAAACCTAACAATTGCACGTAACGAGGCTGTCGCCTTCGCTAAAGAAGCCGGGGCGACAGCTCAGCAACTCAAGTTCGCAAAAGGCAATGCTAAGAGGCAGGGTAGGATGCTAGATGCCCTGATTGAGGAGTGGAACCAGACTGGGGAAGAGGCAGATCGATTCCTACATGCGGCAGGTGGTAAAGGGGCGAAAACAGATATCAATGCGGCCAATGCCCTGTCACGGAAACTTACCGCTCAGGTCGATAAAGCCGCGAAGAAGGTTGAAACTGCCGCCGCGAAGGTCGATGCCTTGGTCGAAAATGGAGACTTGATGGACGACCTCAAGGCGGTAAATCGTCAGGAAATCGTCGATAACAACAAAGTCGTCCGAAACATGTCCGACAAGGAGAGGACATTAAACGGGCTAAAACGTGAAGTCCAAATGCTCGATCGCGAACAAAACAGGTTGAACCGTGCCTTGCAGAATGCCACGAACGCCACCGAACGGGCCCAGATAAACTCAATGATCACAGATCTAGGGCTGTCCGACGCCAGGGTTGAGTTGCGGCGTATCGAGCTTGATTGGACGCAGGCGAAAGAGGTTGCGGGTCAGGTGCCTCTTGGAGAGCGTGCCATCACGGAATTCAACCTAAGGGGAGTAGGTTTCCCAGGCGAAGTGGCAAAGTCCATCAACGCGCAGATGGAGTTGAGTGATTTACAGCATATAAAAGAAGGCCTAAAAACCATCACCGACATGCATCGTAGTTTAAGGTCCACCGCCGACTTTTCGGCTCCCGGTATCCAAGGGTTGTTGGCTATGCATAATGCGCCGAAGGCAACCCAAGAGGCGATGAAGGTGATGTTTAGGGCGATTGGCAGTGAACACTCTCTAGGTGCATACATGGGAGAGTTCAATATAGCAGCTAAGCATACGGGTAGGCTATCGTCCTCCCAGTGGGCAACGTACTTCCTGCGTATTGGTGCTTCTAATACCGAATTCAGAATGGGTACGGCTAAGGCTCCGGGCGCTCTCGCCAGTAACCTCGAAATGTTCAACCGGTCCTTTGGTTACTACGGTGATACCGTGCGTCTCCAGTGGGCCGACTCCATTCTCAAAGATGAGATGGCTGGTGGTGGCTGGCTAGCTAGCTTCGCTGGCGAAGCAGCTTCCAAATTGCCCTTAGGTAAAAAAATACCCGGTGTGGGGCTAGGCCAGAAGCGGACGTTACAGGAGATTATCGACTCCGGTGACATGGAGAAGATAACCACGTTCGTGAACAACGCCACGGGCTGGACCAAGGGTAAGACCTTTGGCACCGTGGGAGATATCTCTCTATTCGCTCCTAGATTCTTACAGTCTCGTCTTACGACCACACTGAACGCCGCCAAAGGTATGGTGCCCGGAGCATCTATCGAAAACCGACTAGCCCGACGAGCAGTCGTACGGCTCATAGGGCAGGGCACACTTATGACCGTGGGACTGAACGCGATGCTAGGCAACGAGACCGACTTCCGTCCGTTCTTGGATGAGAACTTCGCACCGTCCTACACGCCCTCGTTCCGCAAGAACAATAACTTCATGAGGGTACGGATCGGCGGTAGGGACTTCTCACTCTTTGGTACTTACGACTCGCTACTGTCCGTTATTATGAATCCTGTCAGTTCGACCAGGAGCCTAGCATCTGGGCCGGCCCAGGTATTTATGGACATGTTCATGTTCGATGAAAACGCAATCGGAGAACAAAACCCCGAATTTGGTATGAACCTGGACTTCGGCATGTGGGCTTTGGGCACACTCGCCCCATTTTCCTTCGAGGATTACGCCGAGGCTGGATCTAAGGCGAGAAGTGGGAATATCCCGGGGGCCATTGCATCTGCGGGAACTGGCGCATTCGGGCTCAAGAGTAGCCCAATGACCGATAACGAGAAGTTCAAAGAGGTGGCGAACAACGCGATAGAGAATGACCCGTCTCTAAGTCACCTCCGTGGGAGGGATTACTTCTCGTTGGACGGGCCTGAGCAAGAACTTGTGTTGCTGAACACCGAGGTCAACGAGGCGTGGGAGCAGAGGAACATAACTAGGGACGCCCGTAATGCTGGTGTGGTCGAGTACAAACAAACACTTATCACTGAGCATACTCGGTACACAGATGAGTTGAACAAGCTAGCCCTAACGAACAGTCTGTCAAATGCAGGCAAGCTCAAAGAGGGACAGAAAGCCACGTTTGGCAGAAGTCTACGGACTAAGATCGCAAAAGAGCAGGCTGAACATTATGGTCGAATTGAGCAGGCACGAATCGACCATCCCGATGCGTCGGATTATACCTACGAGGATAGGCCTGGTAGTCAACCTGTAGACGAGGGTACCGCACACTACATCAGGCTCATATTCGATGACGAACTCGAGGACGATGACACCCTGCACTTCGACTACAAGGAACGGGACAGGCGGCTGGATATCCTCCGTAATGGACCTATACGAGAAGATGACCCCGTGCTAGGCGTCGGGGAGGGCAAAGTAATCGAGGGGCTCGAGAATGGCTATGGTGACGAGGTAATAGACCTGGTAGAAGCAGGGTTCCGAGATGATGACCCTGACATCGTCAAGAAGCTGCGTGCAGACCGAGATTTGCTATCTGACTACTTCACGCTGACCGAGGACTACGTCATAGAAAATAACCTAGAAAGCGAGTGGCTCGAATACCTAAACACTCCCCCAGCCGAACGCAGGGTATACATGCTACGTGTTGATAGGCGGAGGTTGAAAGCACTACTCAACCACCTCGATGCAAAGCCGCCGGGTCAGCTCGCCGACGGGAGTCGTCCCCTTTCAATCAGGGAACAGTGGGTTAAGGACAACGGTGAGGAAGCTGACCGGGCTCTCATCTTCTGGGGCTACCGTAACAACCCAGTTTTCAAAAATGTACGGGCAGAGTTCGAGGCCACTGCGATCAAGCGGGCTAGGGACGCTGAAGCACGAAGGAAGTTCTTCGCAGCCAAGGAAACAAACTAGTGACCGCACCACGAGACCTGAAATGTCCCGAGTGCAGTACCTTCCTAGTCAAGGCAACGGATATGGACGAGGGGGAGTTGTACTGCCAGGGATGTCACCTAGAGGTAGTTCTTATAAAGCGACCTCGTAGGAAACGAGACTTGACACCGTTGGGTGTTAGGGTCTAATAATGTAGGCAGTGCGACGGGCTTGTGGCCCGTCACATAAAACTGAATACTGAACGCGCCCTGAACTGGGCCGTCTAGCTACACCTTCGGGTGTACGCAAAGGCGGCCCTTTTTTTGTGCTAGTGGCATCCCTCTTCGGAGGCACCCCACGGAGGACATCGGATGGTTACAGAGGTAGACGAGACGGCTAAGGCAGATGAAGGTGATGCGGCCCCTCAGACGACTGACGACTCGAAATCCTCAGAGGCGTCCCTGGGAGATGAACCTCTCCTAGGCTCCGCTCAGAGGGCTAAGGACGCAGCAAATGAGCAACCCGTATCCACCATCGAAAGTCTAACAGCCGACTTGGATGCAGTTCGTAAAGAACTTATCGACTCCAAGCAAGCAACCTCGACAGCCGAAGGGCGTGCGAAAGCAGCAGGACAGGGCGACGAGCGTATCTCGGCCCTATCAGAGGGACTGGAAACGGCCCTTGCAAGAATGGACATCATGGGACGTCAGCTTGCAGAAGGGTTCCGTGACCACGAATCTCCAGAGGCGAAACAGGCAGCCCTCGACAAAATAGCGCAGGACGGACAGACCCAAACTAGTGAATCAGCGTTCAATGCGAAGTTCACAGTTAAACAGGATAAGTTCAGGACTCTGGTAGAGACGATTCCAGAATCGGATCGAACCTCTATGGTAGATGATTGGACTAAGGCTCTCAAGATACAGCAAGGGCTGCCTCTCGAGAAGCGCGACCTGTCGGTCTTTGATGACCTGTATCTAAGGCATAAAGAGGACAGCCTAACCGCCACCGTAGCTGCTGCACAGGCCGAGACTAAGACTGTGGCCGATAAGGCTATAGTTGACCGAGAAGGGCTTACCGAGCGTCTCGGAGTGATGGACAACGACCCAGGAACAACCACCGGAGGCGGAGATAGCGACGAGGCATTCCTAGATAGGATGGGAAACGACGAAAACTCCTCATCCTTACAGGACGCCATCCGACTTCGTGAAATCTACTCTAAGAGAGGAATCAACATCTAATGGCAGCCGGTAAGACGCTTACAGAAGATCTGGCGGATTCACTTCCAACTATTATCCAGTCCGCCCGTATTGTGAGGGAGTTTAAAGGGGTCGTACCCCAGCTCGTAGATACTGTCACCCTCGGTGAGGGCGATGGTCTGTCGTGGAATGAGGTCTCCTTGGCACAACTTTCTGCCCAGGCGATCCAAGAGTCCACCGAGTTGAACAACCCCCAGAAACTCTCCGATACCCTATTCACCGTCACGCCGACGGTGGTAGGTATTCAGACCCTAATCACCGACCGTGTAGCAGCCAGGATTAGTAAGAACGCCTACGCGAAAACAGGTGCCCTCGCCCAGAACGCTATCCAGCGCAAGAAGGATGAGGACGGTATCACCGTCTTCGACAGCGGCACCCAGATAGGAACCCCCGGTGCGTCTGGTACGTCTGGTCAGGTTTCCGCAGCGATTGCCCGTATTCAGGGTAACGCCACCGAGCCTGGTAACCCACCCTTCCGAGTAGTGGCGCATCCATTCGCACTGAAGGATATTCAGGACGAGATAGTCAGTGGTGTTGGCACCTACCCGCTCCCTGCTGGTAGAACCGCTGACACGTTCGCGGGCGGCATGATGGGCACGCTCTTCAGCGCCGGTATATTTGCCGATGGCAACATACCGATCGATGGCAGTACCAACGTCAAAAATGGGATATTCCCACAGGAAGCCATCGTGTTGGTGCAGGGTAGGTCGCCCTACATCAGGATGCGCGACGAGCCGCATATCGGTGGAGGCTCGGTCAGTCTGTTCCACTACGACGAGTACGCCTACGGAGAGCGCAGCTCTGGTAACTGGCTCTTCGAGTGGATCACGGACGGAACCGCACCCACGTCTTAATCGATGAACGCCCGCCGGGAAGCGTGGACGGCGAGGCGAGGCCCTATTCCTAAGGGCTGGGTAATACACGCTATGAATGGCAATTTGGGGGACGTGCGGCTAGAGAAC
>TARA_R110000787_G_scaffold224080_2_pt1 | contig 13379 bp, 23 predicted proteins | sample TARA_R110000787 | Tara Oceans TARA_R110000787 (sample SAMEA4397920) | marine metagenome | biome: Polar Biome; feature: [DCM] deep chlorophyll maximum layer (ENVO:01000326); material: water (ENVO:00002006), including particulate matter (ENVO:01000060) such as... | depth 35 m
ACGATGGAGAAACTTAAAGAAGTACCACTACCTATCGTAGTTGCTTGGAGAAAAACAGCATCAAATTATTCTAGAGATCTATATGAAGAGGAATCATTAATGAACAGTATAACATTCAATACTATCTCTGTGTTAAGTCAAGAGATAGAAACTATAGAGTTCTGTCGAAAGGATAAGGATGATATAGAATATAAAGTAGTACTTAGGTGGCTAAATAATAGAATTATAGAATTAGAAAATGAATAAGGTAACACCATATAAAGACGTAAGCTGGTATGTTAAATGGATAGCAAGCTATCTATTAATAACTGCTACTGTTCTGAGAGCAGCAGGTGTATATCATACCTACGATGTAGCTTTATGTGCAGTAGGTACAGCAATGTGGGGGTACGTAGGATACAGATGGAATGATAGAGCTTTAACTCTGATTAATACAGTAGCTTGTTTAGTATTAACTACGGGTCTTGTTAAGATATTCTTTCAGGAGAACTAAGATGGAAGATCCTGATCTCATAGCTGAGAATAAACTATTAAAAGAAATGATACATTCTCTATCACCTGATACTAAAGAAATGGTAAACTATTATATTGAAATAGCTATAGAAAAAGATAAAAGAAATAGAAAAGGTTTACATAAAGCTTATGAAGTTTCTCCTTAACTAGAGATGTAATGATAATGATAGGTCTTATTTATAACATGGTGATGGAGATGAAACCTGATGAAAAACATTTAAGTAAGAATCCTTATGCTAGGATAAGAGAATGGAAGTTGTTTCGCAAAAGAATATTATCCTCTAAGAAAAGATATGACAGGAGAAAACTAAAGCTTGACATGAGAAAGGAAGATAAGTAGTGTCCCTTATAATAGAGAAAGGTTTTATAAAAGACAAGACAAAATTTACTGAACCTAGTGTTGTTACTTTTATACTATCTTATTCAGAGTATAGTGAATTGTGGTTAAAAATTAAAAATAAGGAGAATAGTGATAGAACATTTGAACTTATGAAGAAACTTATGGATGATCATTCTTCTATCCTAGAAGAAGTAATTTCACATTCCATAATAAGGATAGTATGGTCAGATGGTTCTGGCAAAGACATAACTTTGGATAAGGATTATGGAGAAAAGAAATAGAAGAAGTAAGAAAGAATGGAAATGGGATAGTAATATAAAGATTAGATATCAAAAGAGAAAGAAGGTAGAGGATGCTCACAACACAGATAAAACTAGAAGTAGATACAAGAGAAGGGACAGACAAAATTCACAGAGCTTGGGCTAAGGTTCATCTCTCGCTCTTAGAGAAATGGGATAAGAAACAGTGGACTTTCTATAAAAAGAATAAGGATTCTTACTTTATTAATCCTTGGAAGTGGACTATCCTATCAACTGGTAAGACAGCAAAAGAAGCAAAAGAAAATGCAGAAAATATTATTTCTGGACATAGAGACTGACGGATTAGATGCAACTAAGATACATGTCTGTGTGTGTAAGGATAGAGATACGGAAGAGTTAACCTATCATACCAGAGCCTACACATTTAATAGTTTATTAAAGAACTATGACACTGTTGTAGGTCATAATATTTTATCTTTTGATGTTCCAGTTTTAGCTAAACTTTGGAAATCAGATATACCTTTATCAAAAATATGCGATACATATATATTATCTTCTCTGTTTAATCCAGATAGAGAAGGTAAACATTCTTTAAAAGCATGGGGTAAAAGATTAGGACTAGATAAAATAGAGTTTGAAAGTTTCTCTACTTTTGATAAAGAGATGTTAGAGTATTGTATCAATGATGTGGAAATTACTCATAGACTTTATGAACATCTGATAGGTACAGAGAAGACAGATTTCTCTGATAAATCAATAGCTTTAGAGCATAAGATAAGGTATGTTATTAACAAGCAACAAGACTATGGCTTCTATCTTAATGTAGAGAAAGCTCATAAGCTGATGATGGAGATACAAAACAAAGCTCAAGATATAGAAGATAAACTACTAAGAAAGGTTCCTTTAAAAGTTTCTCTAGTTAGAGATGTTATATTAAAAATAAAGAAAGATGGTACACTCTCAAAAACAGGGCTGAAGAATTATGATGTTACTAATATCGGTGGAGATTTTTCTGCAATTGAGTTTAAGAAATTTAATCTTGCGTCACCAAAGCAAATCATTCAGAGACTAGATGGATATGGGTGGAAGCCTATCGAGTTTACTCCTAAAGGTTCCCCCAAGATAAGTGAGAAAAATCTACAGACTATCTCATCCTCTGCACCAGAAGAGGTTAAGAGATTAGCAGAGTGGAAGATGATGAAGACTAGGGTCAAGACCATTGAAAGCTGGCTTGAGTCTGTGGATTGTAACAACAGGGTGCATGGTAAAGTTCTCACAACAGGTGCTGTGACAGGTCGTATGATTCATGCGGAACCTAACATGGCAAACATAGTAGCCAACAATAAGCCATACGGAAAGGAATGTAGATCTTGCTGGACCATACCTGATAACCAACATGTTCTGGTAGGTATGGATGCTAAGGGGTTAGAGCTTAGGATGCTTGCTAACTACATGAAAGATGAGAGATACATCCATGAGGTATTAGAAGGTGATCCTCATACCTACAATCAAGAGCTAGCAGGTCTGCCCACACGGACATCAGCAAAGACTTTCATCTATGCTTTCATCTATGGTGCCGGTGATCAGAAGATAGGTTCTATCGTGGGTGGTTCCACAAGAGAAGGTAGAAAGTTAAGACAGAAGTTTCTATCTGGTCTACCTAAGCTTGATACTCTTATTGAAAGTGTACAAAAATATTCAGAGAGGGGTTACATACGAGGCATAGACGGCAGAAGGATCATAGTTCGTAGACCTTATGCTGCCCTGAATACTCTCTTGCAAGGCGGTGGAGCTATCTGTTGTAAGCAATGGTCGATCATCCTCGATGAAGAGATAGAGAAGAGAAAACTAAATGCACATCTTGTGAATACAATTCATGATGAACAACAGTATGAAGTTCACAGAGATCATGCAGAAGAACTTGTTGACATAGCTGACTCTTGCATGTTACAGGTATCTACATATTTTAATATGTTAATACCTTTAAATGCAGATGCAAAGATAGGTGGTACATGGCAAGAAACTCATTAGAAAAAACTCATGAAAGAGATTAAAATATCTTCAGCTATGATTGAGAATGCTCGTATTAAATCTAAAGAAATGGGTCCACTGAGAAATTCCATAGTGAAAGGAGATGGAAACATAGCAGGATTCATAGGGGAACAGATAGCCTTAGAACATTTAGGAGGGACATGGAAGAATACTTATTCATATGATATCATCCTACCTGATGGTAGAAAAGTAGATGTTAAAACTAAACGAACCTCTGTAAAACCTAATCCTAAATATGATTGTAGCGTATCAAGCTTCAATACAAAACAAGAGTGTGATATGTATACTTTTGTCAGGGTCATGAAAGACTATAGTGTTGGATGGTATCTAGGTTCTATGGACAAGGAAGAGTATTTCCAGAAGGCTACCTTATGGAAGAAAGGAGATGTTGATCCCAGCAATAACTTCACAATAAGAGCAGACTGTTACAACGTAAAGATAGAAGATTTAAATTTCTTGACAAGGGAAATTTAAAATGTTAGAGTACTATATTAACTTAATACGAAGGAGATAACTATGGCTGCTACGCAGAAAGAGACTGCTATTATTTCGGGCAAAGCTTTTTGGACAAAGCTTAACCGCAAGGATGAGTTTTCCGATAAGTATCAAATGGACATCGGTAATCTTTCTGAGGAGAGTAGGGAAGTCTTGACTTCTCACGGTGTTATGTTCAAGAACAAGGATGATGATCGAGGTGAGTTTGTAACTGCCAAGACTCGTTATAATGTTCCTGTCATGGACTCTGATAAAGAACTGATGGATGCTACTACGCTCATCGGTAACGGTAGTGACGTGAGAGTTAAGGTTGCTTTCAATAAGGATCATGCTTTTTCTGACAAGTATGGTACGGCCCTGTACCTTAATAAGGTGCAGGTAATTGAGTTAGTACAGTACGGTAAAGATGACTTTGATAATGATCTCTAAGTAATATGTTTGTTTGGGCTTGTGATGAGCGATAGTAATTTTGGAAATGCTCGTATGATCAAGGGGCATAGTGGGCGAGGGAGTGGGCAGCTATGCATGTATCTACTTTAATCTCGGATATCTACGATAGAATGGAGTCCCATGAAAAAGTCTCTGAGGAAAACTTAGAGGCTTTTATGAAAGGAGTTTCTGATGTTCTAGTTAAACAGTTAGAAGAAAAGAGGAATACATCCCATGAGAAAAATATACGTATGTCTTCTATCGGTAAGCCTGACCGTAAAATCTGGATGGAAATCAATGGTCCAAAAGTGGAGAGATCTTATTCACCATCTACTCTTATCAAGTTCCTCTATGGTTCTATCATCGAGGAATTGGTTATCTTCCTTGCGAAAGAGGCTGGTCATTCAGTACAAGAACTTCAAAAGGAATGCGACCTTGAAGGAATAAAGGGACACATCGATTGTAAGATTAACGGAGATGTGGTAGATATTAAATCGGCTAGTGATTTTGCCTTTCGGAAGTTCAAGACAGGTTCTCTAGAAAGCGATGATCCTTTTGGTTACATAGGACAGATCAGTGCCTATGCAGAAGCAGAAGGTAAGGACACGGGTTATCTCCTAGCTTTAAATAAAGTTACAGGAGAACTAGCTCTGCTAGAGCTTGATGATTTCTCTCTGATAGATGCGTCTAAACGCATACGACATATCAAAGAACTTGTTAAGAGTGAGGAGATACCCGACTTTTGTTATGCTCCACAGCCAGATGGTAAATCTGGAAACATGAAGATAGCAAGGGATTGTTCTTACTGTTCTTATAAGTGGAAATGTTTCCCTGACATGAGAGTGTTTAAATATAGTGATGGTCTAAGATACTTCACAACCATAGAAAAGGAACCTAAAGTTCAAGACATAACGGATAGCATGAGAGAATAACATGAGATTGAAACGCTATATCATAAGGCAACTAGGTCATGTAGTAGTTAAGATTGATAACTGGTGTTGGAAGTATCTATCAAAAAGAAAGGAACCTCCTGTAAAATACTTAACAGGTAAAGGAAGAAAGTAGATGTCAGATTTCATACGACATGAGTCTTGTCCAGTATGTGGTAGTAAAAACAACGTAGGAGTATATGCTGACGGAAATAAGAATTGCTTTACAGATGGATGCACATTTTATATACCACCCAATTCAGAATATGTTGAGGAAGAACACATGGAAGTTTCTGTTACCACACGAAGCATAAGTACGGGGACTATCAAAGCAATCCCTGATCGGAAAATCGAAGAAGATACCTGTAGACGATATGGAACTATGCTTAATGGAACCAAACATTATTATCCCTACTACAATAAAGAAGGGGAACATATAGCTAATAAAGTTAGGAACATAGCTAATAAGACTTTCTTTTCTGAAGGTAATATTAAAGAAGCTATGTTGTTTGGACAGAAGTCCTTTCAAGAAGGTGGTAAGTACGTCACGATTTGTGAAGGAGAAGTAGATGCTATGTCTGCTTACCAACTCATGGGTAGTAAGTGGCCTGTAGTTTCCATCAGGAATGGTGCAGCCGCTGCTGCTAAGGATGTTACAGATAACTATGATTTCCTCACATCCTTTGATAACATCGTTATTTGTTTTGATAATGATGATGCTGGTCGTAAGGCATCTGCAAGAGTTGCGGAGATGTTATCACCAAAAGCTAAGGTGATGTCTCTACAGTACAAGGATGCTAATGAGTATCTCCTGAACAACAAGAAGAACCTGTTCGTGCAGGATTGGTGGTCTGCCAAGACCTACACACCAGAGGGTATCATCTCCGGTAATGATATGTGGGATACGATTATCGAGGGTGCCACAGAAGCTGCTATTAACTATCCCTATCAGGGTCTGCAAGACCTGACCTATGGCATTCGCATGGGAGAGCTTGTGACTATCACGGCAGGATCTGGATTAGGTAAGTCTCAGTTCCTTCGTGAGCTTATCTATCATGTCTTTAAGAATACTAATGACAACATCGGTATGATGTTCATGGAAGAGTCAGTAAAGAGAAGTGGTCTGGCCTTCATGAGTCTTGAGGCTGATAAGTGTTTACATCTTCCATCAGAGTTCTCATCCGTAAAGGATGAAGATCTGAAGAAGTACTTTGATGACACGTTAGGTACTGGGAGATTATTCTTCTACGATCATTTCGGATCTAATGCTATCGACTCTATCCTGAACAGGATCAGGTACTTTGCTAAAGCCCTTGACTGTAAGTATGTAGTGCTGGATCATATCAGTATCCTAGTATCAGATCAGAACGTGGCTGATGAACGTAGGGCTATCGATGAGATGATGACCAAGATGCGTACCGTTGTACAAGAACTTGATATTGCCTTGCTCATTGTATCTCATCTGCGTAGACCTTCTGGTACAGGTCATGAAGAAGGTTCTGCCACATCCCTCTCTCAACTCAGAGGTTCTGCCAGTATCGGACAGCTATCTGATATCGTTATTGGTCTGGAGAGAAATGGTCAACATGAGGATGAGATAGAGAGGCATACCACCACAGTACGGGTTATCAAGAACAGGTTCTCTGGCTTGACAGGACCAGCCTGTAAGGTGTACTATGGTCGAGATACAGGTAGACTTACTGAAGTTCATGAAGAGTTTGAAGAACTTGAATAATGCATTGGACCTATAAAAGAAAAGTCTTTAAACCAGATACCAAACGCTTTGGTTTTGTATATAAAATTATAAATAAGAAAACAAAGAAGGCTTACATAGGACATAAACAATACTTCTTAAAGGTAAAGAAAAAACAAAAGCCTTCCAACTGGGAGGTGTATACTGGTTCTTCTGTTCCTCTTAACGAGGATATAAAGAAGCATGGTAAAGAGAATTTTACATTTCAAATTATAGGGGAGTATGAAAACAAAAGGAGTTTGAAATACTATGAATGTTTCTACCAAATGAAGTACAAAGTTCTCACAGCTATCATAGAAGGAACAGATGAACCCGCCTACTATAATAATTATGTTGGTGGTAGTTTTTACAGACCGATCAGAGTAGAGAAATCATAATGCCTATCATCCTACAACTCAGAGTTCATGAAAAAGATATTGGCATGAACCCTGAAGTATGTTATCTTAAAACAATACACGAAAAAGAAACTATCCCAGAGAAAAACATACTCACAATACGTGTGAAAAAATCTCTAGTTACTCACTGGTCTGATTCTGATTTCGATATAAATCGTGAAAAGATAACAGAAGACATCGATAAGATATCTTCTATACTAAGAGTACACGGCATAGTTGTGTTACCTCTGGAGGAGATAGCTAACAATCTTTCAGAGGTAGAAGAGAGTTGTCCTAAGACAAAAGAGTTTATTGAAAAACAAATCGGAAGGCTTATGAAGTATGGCGGACAAACAAAAAGCTCTGCATGAACTACTCGGAATTTCTGATGAGATTGATGTAAATAAGGAGAAGCTTATTATTTACCTTGAAGAGGGTTCTACAGATGAGGATTTCACGGTAAGACTTTTTGATATCTCAAAAGGAAATGATCCCACTCTTATAAAAGAAGTAGGCTATGGTATGCTTTCCTATCTTCATGATGATGATGTTCTCGAAGGACTGAAAGAAGCTGGGAAGTATTCTTTTAATGTTCAGCAACAAAAAATCAGCTATTCAGATAATGTAGTTGAATTTAAGAAAGTGCATTGATTGTCCAACCTTCTAGGAGTATTGTATGATATGTCAGATAATATCAATCACCCTCCACATTATAATAGAGGTACAATAGAAACGATAGATATGATAAAGAACTGCATGACTCCTCACGAATTTGAAGGGTACTTGCAAGGCAATGTAATTAAGTATATCTCTAGATATAAGTATAAGGGTACTGCTCTGGAAGATTTAAAGAAAGCAGAATGGTACATAAATAAACTAATACAAGAAGTGGAGATATTCATAAACGATAAACCTAGTGATACTGAATAATGATAATTCAAACTTTACAAACCAGACTAAATGATTTTCATAAAGCATTCAACCATCCAAGAGATGCAGTGTATGAGAGGGTGTCTATTGATAAGATAAAATCTCTACGGATTAAATTAATCCGAGAAGAATTTAAAGAGGTTATGTCAGCTATACAGGCAAAGAAAGATAAGGATTCAGTTCTTAAAGAACTTTGTGATCTGGTGTATGTTTGCGTAGGCTTTGCCGATACGTTTGGCTGGAACTTTGATGAAGCTTTTATCAGGGTACATAATTCTAATATGTCTAAGCTTGACAAAGATGATAAACCTATCTACAGAGACGATGGAAAGATACTTAAATCTGCTCAATATAAAGAGCCTAACTTGGAAGATCTCGTATAATGAAGATACCTGTTGATGCTGAACTTGTTAATGAAGTTCTTAACTACCTGTCAAAGAAACCTTTCGGAGAAGTTAATAGTATAATTAACAAGATTCTCGCAGAAGGTAGAAGTTTTGATGATAGTAAACAGAAGGAGTTAGAGATAGATGTTACCGACTGATTACCAATCCTTCATACATCAATCTAGATATAGTCGTTGGTTGGAAGAAGGAAGAAGAGAAACGTGGGAAGAAACAGTAACCAGACTTCTTAATTTCTACAGAGATTTTATCAAGAAGAACCATGAGTACTCCATGCCAAAGGAGATACATACAGATTTATATGTAGCAATGGTCAAGCTTAACATCATGCCCTCCATGAGGGCTATGATGACTGCTGGTGATGCATTAGATCGTAATCATATTGCTGCCTACAACTGCTCTTACCTGCCTGTGGATAGTCCCAGAGCCTTTGATGAGTGCTTGTATATCCTCATGCATGGTACTGGTGTGGGCTTCTCTGTGGAACGACAGTACATCAACCAGCTTCCTAGAGTCCCTGACACGCCTGAAGAGAGTGAAACGACTATCATCGTACAGGATAGCAAGGAGGGGTGGTTCAGGGGCTTCAAGGAGCTTGTGAACCTACTCTATGCAGGTAGACAACCTCGTTGGGATATGTCCAGACTACGACCTGCTGGTGCCAAGCTGAAGACCTTTGGTGGTAGGGCCAGTGGACCTGAACCTCTTGATGATCTCTTCAGATTTACCTGTAATATGTTTAAGAAGTCTGCTGGTCGTAAACTAACCAGTCTGGAATGTCATGATCTTATGTGTAAGATTGCTGACACGGTAGTGGTAGGTGGTGTTCGCAGATCAGCCCTGATCAGCCTATCTAATCTATCTGATGATCGTATGAGACATGCCAAGTCTGGATCATGGTGGGAGACAGATCCTCACAGAGCTTTGGCTAACAATTCTGTATGTTACACAGATGGATCAGCAGATATGGGATCGTTCATGAGAGAGTGGACAGCCCTCTATGAGAGCAAGTCTGGTGAACGTGGTATCTTTAATCGGAAGGCTGCACAAGAGCAAGCTGCTAGGTATGGAAGACGAGATGCCGATATTGATTATGGAACTAACCCCTGTTGTGAGATTATCCTTCGACCTAAACAATTCTGTAACCTATCTGAAGTTGTTGTGAAATCAGATGACACTGCTGAAACTTTACAGAGAAAGGTAGAGCTTGCTACTATCCTAGGTACGATACAAGCTTGCTTCACTGACTTCAAAGGTTTGAGCATACAGTGGACTCGTAATACAGAGGAAGAGAGATTGCTAGGTGTATCTCTGACAGGCATCCTCGATAACAAGATGATGGCTAATCAAACTAATGATGATCTTGCAGTTCTCTTATCTAATCTCAGGCTCACAGCAGTAGCTACTAATAGAAAGTGGTCTAAGCATCTTGGTATTGAACCCTCTGCTGCTATAACTTGTGTTAAGCCTAGTGGTACAGTTAGCCAGCTTGTAGATGCTGCTAGTGGTATCCATCCTCGACACTCTGAATATTATATTCGTACTGTCAGAGCAGATAAGAAAGATCCTCTCACGCAATTCATGACAGAGAAAGGTTTTCCCGTAGAGGATGAAGTATCTAAACCACAATCATTATCCGTCTTTAGCTTTCCCATGAAGTCACCTGAAGGTGCATTGACAAGAAAAGATATATCTGCTATAGATCATCTGAAGATATGGCAGGTGTATTCTGAATACTGGTGTGAACATAAACCCTCTATCACTGTATCTGTTCAAGAAGATGAATGGATGTCAGTAGGTGCTTACGTTTATGAGAATTTTAATAAGATGTCAGGCATTAGTTTCCTGCCCATGACAGAACATACTTACAAACAAGCCCCTTACCAAGACTGTGATAAAGAAACGTATAACAAACTACTAAGTAAGATGCCTGAAGAAGTCGATTGGAGACTTCTATCACAGTTTGAAGCAGAGGATAACACACATGGTAGTCAAACTTTAAATTGTACAGGTGATGTATGTGAGATAGTGGATATCATTAACTAGGGATAACAACCATGTTCTACAAAGCAGAATCTCGTAGGCTTTCTCCTTCAGAAGAAATCTTTATTCTTAAAAAGAATATTCGAGAACTGCAAGAACAATTACAAGAAGCTTACAAGATAATTAAAAAGTTAGGAAAAGATAATGACAGATCAAAAAGAGAAGATTAAAGTTCACCTTGAAGGTATTCAGATGGAACTTAACTATCTCGTAGAAAACCTAGGTGACTATAACAGACTACAACGAAAGAATGTTCAGGAGTATCTTAGTGGTAGGATAGAAACTTTAAGAAATAATATTAAAGATATAACTTTTGCAGAGGAAGTATTTAAGAAGGAGAGACCTGTTGTCCAAAAGAAAACAGGATGACGTTGCTGCCACCCTGTTTAAGTTTGGAGTATTTCTAACTGAGAAAGGTCACTTAGAAATTCAACGGGAGTTTCTTCATCCTAATGATTGGTTAACAGTTGTTAATGAAAACTTTCCTTCCTATGAGAACAAGGAGTTGATGCATAAGTTTCTAATGTATTCTAAAGACTTGATGGACGATGCTGAGAGAGATCTCAGTACCTATAGTCCTATGTTTAAACCAGCCCCCCATCATACATAGGCTTTGCAGATGCCTGTACCATGCCGCCATCGTACATAGGTATTACTTGACCGCCTTTGTACTTACCTAATTCTGGTTTTGTAGGATCAGGTTTTTCAACAAACGCACCTTTTATTTTTTTTCCTATTGTTTCAGGTGAATCAAGAATCATATAACTTAATCCTCCAGTTCCTTCCTCAAAATTTTTATAACTAAAAGCATCTGCTCCTTGTTTATCTAAAACATTTTGTAAAAATTTAATCCATTTTTCACTTAATTTTTCGACATTAACATAATCAATCTTTGATTCATCAAGCGTGAAATCTTCACCTTTTTCTTTGCTAGGACTCGCTATATAACTTTCAAATTCTGAGTGATGTTTTAAAGCTCCTTGTATTATATCCTTCCAAAGTTTTAACGCTTCTTCACGATCATCACTTAACATTTTTATAGTAGATTTTTTAGGATATATCTTACCCGGATGTTTACCCACTAGTTGGATACCCTTTATTTGTGCAACAGGCCAGTTGTAATTCTCTCTAATATTACTAGGTATATTTATAGAATATTTTTCTAGTTCTTCGTTCGACAGATGCCCACTTTTTGAAGTAGACATATAACGAACCCAGTTATAAGGATTACGAAATATAGCAACATCTGGAATTTCAATAGTTTTATAAATATTTGCTTTTAAAGGCATCGTATAGATGCCGCCTATATCAATAGCTTTCTTTCCACCCATATTTTTTTTATACTTATAATAACTAGGTAAATCTTTTTCTTCCATTACATGAAAACCTATATCTGAGTCTGCTAGTACTGGATTAATTTTAGGTATGTCTTTTGATCCTTCAGGCCATATTCCGGCTGTAGTAGAATGAAATACTTTTTTAGGATACTCAAATCCGGGTAGGGTTGCATCTGCAACAGTCGTTGCATCAAGCAAACTAGCTCCCGGTATTCTTCTAGCAACTTGTTTAAATACTCTTCCAACTAGTTTCTTAGCTCCTTGTATATAAGGAGTAAGAGAAGTTCCTGTCGATGTTGGTTCTTCAGGAACTTCTATCTGTTCTACTTTTTGTCTTAACTTCAGAGCCTCTTCTCTGGTATCACCACCATCCACCATACGCACCACACCACCATCGTACATGGTCTGTGGTTCAGCTAGTATTTCCTTGAGTGTGTGCATCAGTGTACCGTTAATGTATCATGTAGTTGAACATACTTCTCAATGAGAGAATCCTTACAAACTCCTCTGACATCTAAGATGATAGAAGGTATGTTCTTATTCCAGTATTCCATGAACAAATCAAAGTAGGGATACTCTGGTGGAATATCAAACCCCTCATAGTTAAACTCCTGTATGATATGCGGTAGTTCCGGCGTCTTATATACTATGGTTGCTATGATCTTACTCTTGCTTAGTCTAATTGCCATTTGTTTTCCCCGCATCCTTTATCTGTTCTTCTAGCTCTGCTACTTGATCATGCCGTGTCTTCTTTCTATCAGTTCTCTTCAATCCATAAGCTGCTCGTACAGTTTCATCATGCTCTACAAAGTTCATCTCTAACACTCTGATTCTATCAACTAGGCGTATTGTCATGATATGGATCTCTTCTAGTCTTTTTCCTAATTGTTCCCTAGTATCTCTAGCCTCTTCATCTAACTCATTTTTAAGTGTATCTACTGTTCTGATTATACTGTTATGTTCATCTTGTAGTTCTTGTTTAAAACTTCCTGTGAGCCATCGTATAATCCACCATAAAGCATAACCAGCAGCAGCAGCAGTAAGAACTGGGATGCCAACAGTTTCAAAGAGCTTTATGAAAAGAGGAACGGACATCACTTGGCGGCACTAGATCCAAAGTAGAAGCTTACAATGGCAGCTAGTGTGTGCAGGTACATAGGAGCAAGAGCTACCCCCTCTACTGCTTTCCACTCTATCGTATCAGCCGACTGCCAGATAAAAGGGATAGAGAAACCACCTTCCTTGACATGGGATACCATGACTGGTACATCAAGGAACGGTGCTATGAAAGGTATAACTACAATACAAGCTACACAGGTAAGAGCAATGATCCTACGAGTCCAAGCAAAGTGTTTGTCCTTAACACCATGTTCTCTGACATCCTGTAGTACCTTATGCTTTGCATTGAGAGCACCTAGCATGAGCTTGTGCTGTTCTGCTTTAGACTTTACTATCTGACCTATCAAGGTTGTAGTAAAGCCCATGATAGAGCCGCCTAGTAGTGTTGTTACAAGTTCCAT
>TARA_R110000787_G_scaffold235961_2_pt1 | contig 13369 bp, 10 predicted proteins | sample TARA_R110000787 | Tara Oceans TARA_R110000787 (sample SAMEA4397920) | marine metagenome | biome: Polar Biome; feature: [DCM] deep chlorophyll maximum layer (ENVO:01000326); material: water (ENVO:00002006), including particulate matter (ENVO:01000060) such as... | depth 35 m
CCCGGATTTGCGCGGCCGTCACCCGGCTGCTGCCGATCAACCGCAACGCCACATCGACGCGCGGTTTGAAGCGCAGCGCCACCGGCGTGGGCACCATCCCGCCGGGTCTCCGCTCGAACAAGGCCGCGCCCAGTTGCGCCTCCAGCTTGGCAATGCCTTGAGTCACCGCAGGCTGGGTCAGGTTCACCGCCCGCGCCGCCAGGCTGACGCTGCCTTGCTCCACCACGGCGGCCATCGCGGCGAGATGCCGGATATTGAACTGATCGACCTGCATTTTTGACAATTAGCAAAATTTTATGTGGCTGCGCCAGAACGGATTTGAGCATTGCGCTACTATTGTCCATGTCGCTGTCTGGTTTAGGGAAGAGGAGCAAGCGCCCATGTCCGGCATCGTCGTCCAGAATATCGAACGGGCGGACCTTTCCGTCATCGATCGTCTAGCCCAGTGCGGCGTCGCCACCGTCCATGAAGCGCAGGGCCGCACCGGCCTGCTCGCCCCGCATATGCGCCCCATCTATCCCGGCGCGCGCATCGCGGGCAGCGCCGTCACCATCTCCGCCCCTCCCGGCGACAATTGGATGGTCCATGTCGCGATCGAACAGCTCAAGGAAGGCGACATTCTGGTTCTCGCGCCGACCAGCCCCTGCACCGATGGCTATTTCGGCGACCTGCTCGCCACATCCGCCCAGGCACGCGGTTGCCGCGGCCTGATCATCGACGCGGGCGTCCGCGACCTGCGCGACCTCAAGCAGATGAATTTCCCGGTCTGGTCAAAGGCGGTTCATGCCCAAGGGACGATCAAAGGCACTTTGGGATCGGTCAATGTCCCGATCGTATGCGCCAATGCGTTGGTCAATGCAGGCGACGTGATCATCGCTGACGATGACGGTGTGTGCGTCGTGCCGCGCGCCGACGCCGTTGCCGTGCTGGAAAAGGCGCAGGCTCGCGAAGCCGCCGAAGAAGCCAAGCGCGTTCGCCTGGCCGCAGGCGAACTCGGCCTCGACATCTATAATATGCGCCCCCGCCTCGAAGAAATGGGCCTCAAATATGTCTGAGACCCCTGCCTCCGCTAAGGTCATGTGGATGCGCGGCGGTACGTCGAAGGGCGGCTATTTCCTGGCCGAAGATCTCCCCACCGACACCGCCGCCCGCGACGCCTTCCTCCTGCGCGCCATGGGATCACCCGACCCCCGCCAGATCGATGGTATGGGTGGTGCGGACCCGCTGACCAGCAAGGTTGCGGTGGTGAAGAAGTCCGCCAGGGAAGGCGTCGATATTGACTATCTCTTCCTGCAGGTCTTCGTAGATCAGGCGATCGTCAGCGACGCGCAAAATTGCGGCAACATCCTCGCCGGGATCGGTCCCTTCGCGATCGAGCGCGGCCTCGTCGCCGCACGGCAGGACGAAACGCGGGTCGCCATCTTCATGGAAAACACCGGCCAGATCGCCATCGCCACTGTCCAGACCCCTGGCGGCACTGTCCGCTATGATGGCGACGCAAAGATAGACGGCGTCCCCGGCAGTTCTGCCCCTATCCCGCTGGAGTTTCGCGACACCGCCGGCTCCACCTGCGGCGCGCTGCTCCCGACCGGCAATGCCTGTGACGAAGTCGAAGGCGTCCGCGTCACCCTGATCGATAATGGCATGCCCTGCGTCGTGATGCAGGCGCGCGATGTCGGCATTACCGGCTATGAAGATCGCGATACGCTGGACAAGGACAGCGATTTGAAAGCCCGGATCGAGAAGATCCGCCTCGCTGTCGGCGAACGCATGAACCTGGGCGACGTCACGGACAAGTCGGTGCCCAAGATGATGCTCGTCGCCCCACCCCGCAATGGCGGCGCGGTTACGGTGCGGAGTTTCATCCCCCACCGCGCCCATGCGTCGATCGGCGTGCTCGGCGCAGTCAGCGTCGCCACCGCCTGCCTGATTGAAGGGTCGCCCGCTGCCGACGTCGCCAACATCCCTGACGGTTCGCGCAAGACGCTGTCGGTGGAACATCCGACCGGCGAAACCACCTGCGTCATGGAACTGGACGGGAGCGGCACCGTCACCAGCGCGGCCATGCTGCGCACGGCGCGCAAGCTGATGGATGGCACCATTTTTTCCTGACCGTTCGGGCTGAGCCTGTCGAAGCCCTGCACTTCTCTTGAAATGACAACAGCCGTTGGCTTCGCCGACCTACGGTTCGACAGGCTCAGGGCGAACGGAGTTTTAGGATATGACGCGGATCATTTCATGGCACGGCAGCCCATCCAAGCCGCTTTATACCCCCCCGCCCCGCGCAATCGATGCCCATTGCCATGTGTTCGGGCCGATGGCGGACTTCCCGTTCAGCGCGAAGGCGAAATATCTGCCCGAAGACGCCGGGCCGGACATGTTGTTCGCCCTGCGCGACCATCTGGGCTTTGCCCGCAACGTCATCGTCCAGGCCAGTTGCCACGGCACCGACAATAGCGCGACGCTAGACGCCATCGCCAAGTCGAATGGCAAAGCACGGGGCGTCGCCGTGGTCGATCCCGCGATTTCGGAGGCTGACCTTGCCGCCCTCCATGACGGCGGCATCCGCGGCATTCGCTTCAATTTCCTCAAGCGCCTGGTCGATGACGCCCCCAAGGACAAGTTTCTGGAAGTCGCCAGCCGCCTGCCATCGGGTTGGCATGTGGTCATCTATTTCGAGGCGGACATATTGGAAGAACTGCGCCCCTTCATGGACGCCATCCCCGTGCCCCTCGTGATCGACCATATGGGCCGCCCCGACGTGACCCAGGGACCGGACGGCGCGGAGATAAAAGCGTTTCGCGCCTTCCTCGACAGCCGTGACGACATCTGGTTCAAGGCGACCTGCCCCGACCGCCTCGATCCGAATGGCGATCCATGGCACGCCTTCGCCGATGCGGTCGCGCCATTGATCGCCGATTATCAGGACCGTGTGCTGTGGGGCACCGACTGGCCCCACCCCAATATGCAGGACGCCATCCCCGACGACGGCCATCTGGTCGACATGATCCCGCGCATCGCGCCAACGGCAGAGTTGCAACGCAAGCTGCTGATCGACAATCCAATGCGGCTCTATTGGCCGGAGGAAATAGGCGGCTAACGCGCTTAGGGTATTTTTTCACGAGGCAGTGGTAGCCGAACGCGCTATCCGATCTTTGTTCGTCGGTAAGCGACTTTGTCCGCTCTGGACCACCGACCTTGCCAGCAGTGCTAGCCCTTTAAATTAAGGCGTCTTTTTTGCTCTTCAAAGTTGTCAGTCGCAATATCAACCATCAGCTTAGCAATCTGGTTCAGATTGCGCGGGCGCTTTGGTGGCTTGATCATATCAAAGCCTCTGGATGCAATGATGACGTCCCGGAATACGTGCGGGACTTGGTAGAGCAGCCAGGATGTGCGCGTCGGTGCTCGAAATGAGCGCGGGCACCATCATTGTATTCCTTGTGAGGTTGAAGCCGCCCCTTGCATTCAGGACAGCGCATATCCTCGCCACGGCGCCCTAAAGCATCTTCGATGCCGATGGTTTCCCATCCATCTCCACTTCTTATCTCACATTCGTCGATCGGCTTGCTCATGCGGCTTTATGGCACAGCGCCCTTAACATTTGCACCCTGAATTTCAAACTGACCCGCTGCCGGTCCGGCGCTATCGCACCATCATCCCTGCCCAACCGGGCGCAACAATTGCTGCGCCCGGCTCAGGTGCGGACGATCAAGCATCCCGCCCTTGTAACCGATTGTCCCGACGCCGGGATTGGCGGCAAAGATGTCCACGACCGCTTGCGCTTCGGCAATCTCCTCCGGCGTTGGCGTAAAGGCCGCGTTGATCACATCGACCTGCGCCGGATGGATCGCCAACATGCCGCGATAGCCCTGGCGGCGCACCATGTCGGCGCGCGCCTTCAGGCCATCCAGGTCGCGAAAATCGCCCTGGATCGTCTCGATGGCCGTGACCCCTGCCGTCGCCGCACCCAGCAGGCACAGGGAGCGCGCCAACTCATAGGTAAACCCGTAGCTACCGTCCGCATTGCGGTTACTGCTGGCACCGATTGAATCGGCCAGATCCTCCGCGCCCCAGGTAAGCGCAACGACGCGCGGCGCGCCCTTATAATCGCCGGTGTGGAACATGGCCTCCGCCGTTTCGGTGACGAGCACGATCAGCGGGGTGGAGCCTTGCTCGATTCCGTTGGCGACTTCGAGGGCCGACAGATAATGGTCGACCCGATCGACATCCTGCCGCCCATGGACTTTGGGCAGCATGATGCCACCAGGCCGGGCCGGCATGATCGCGGCGAGATCAAGCAGCGTGTAGGGGCCATCGAGCGGATTGATGCGGACCCAGAGGCGATCGCGCCCTTCGGTGTGGCTTTGCAAAAATTCGCCGACCAACTGGCGGGCCAGCGCTTTATTGTCGATCGCGACCGCATCCTCCAGGTCCAGCAGCACGACGTCTGCGGCACTATCAGCGGCCTTCGCCATCTTCCGCTCGCTGTCGCCGGGCGCAAACAGCCAGGAACGCATCTTGATCGAGAGGGGCGCGGCGACAGGCATGACTTTCTCTCCAGCAGGTGGCATCACGCCATCGGTTCGCCATCCCAGGTCTCGGTTTCGACCTGTGCCTGCGCCGCGCGGGCATAGCGCGGGCCGGACACCGCCTCGAACGTGAACAGTGCATCGACCGCCGCCAGCGTATCGGCGGACAGGTCGAGCGTCAGCGTCGCCAGGTCCTCGTCGAGATGGGCGATGCTGGTGGTGCCAGGGATCGCGATCACCCAGGGACGGCGCGACAGCACCCAGGCGAGGCTGAGTTGCGCCATGGTGCAGCCCGCATCCGCCGCGATCCTGCCGAAGGTTGCGGCAAGCTCCAAATTCCGTTCGAAATGGGGCGACTGGAAACGCGGCATGGCGGCCCGGATATCGCCTTCCGGCACGCCTTGCGGTCCGACGCCACCTGCCAGCACGCCGCGCGCAACCGGTGAGAAAGCCACGAAAGCGGCACCCAGTTCGCCGCACGCGTCCAGCACCGCGACTTCGGCATTGCGGGTCCAGGGCGAATATTCGGTCTGCATCGCAGCGATCGGGTGGACCGCATGAGCGCGGCGCAGCGTCGCGGCAGACATTTCCGACAGGCCGATCGCACCGATCTTGCCCGCTTCTACGGCGCGGACCAGCGCGCCCACGGACTCCTCGATCGGCACATTGGGATCGAGCCGGTGGAGATAATAGAGATCGATATGCTCGACCTGCAATCGCCGCAGCGCGCCGTCCAGCGTCGCGGTGATCGCCGCTGGTGATCCATCGAGGCCGCGCTGCCCGTCCTGGCCGCCCAGCACGCATTTGCTGGCCAGCGTGAAGTCGTCGCGCCGATGCATCAGCGTGCGGCCCAGCAATTCTTCGTTCGCGCCGAAACCATAGAGCGCGGCGGTATCGAAGAAATCGACCCCGGCGTCGAGCGCGTGGAGCAGAAGCCGCTCGGCCTGCTGCGCATCGGGACGCGGCAGATAGGCGTGGCTTAGGTTCATGCAGCCAAGGCCGATGGCCGACACAGTGAAGGGGCCAATGGTGCGGGGCGAGGGCAATAGGCTCATAAGCGAGGCGATATCCTGTTTCCGTTGGATCGAACCCTCCCTTAGCGGCCGATCGCCCTGGGGGCCAGTCGGGTGATGGCGTTGTCGCGTGATGGACAGCCTATTGGCTTGGCTATCAAAGGCGGCGATAGTCGGGCAGTAGGGGCTTGGACAGAAGGATGGCGAGATGACGCAAGACGCAGACACTGGAACCATGATCGGGGCCGCCGCCTTTCCACGCGCGGTGCTGGACCTGTTCGACGCCTATGTGCATGGCGCGATCGACCGGCGCGGCTTTCTTAGTCAATGCGCGCTGCATGTCGGCGGCACGGTGGCGGCCACGGCGACCCTGGCGGCGCTCAGCCCCGATTTCGCCCGCGGGCAGGTGATCAAGCCCGACGACAAGCGGATTGCGATCAGCCATGTCGATATCGCTTCGCCCGATGGCCATGGCACGGTGCGCGCCTATGTCGCGCGGCCGGCGGCCAAGGCGGGGGCGAAGCTGCCGGTCATCATCGTCGCGCATGAAAATCGCGGGCTCAATCCGCATATCGAGGATATTGCGCGGCGGCTCGCGGTCGATGGCTATATGGCGGTCGCACCCGATGCGCTGACGACGATCGGCGGCTATCCGGGGGATGAGGACAAGGCGCGCACCGCCTTTGCGACGCTGGACCGTGCGAAGATCGGCGAGGATTTCGTTGCCGCAGCGACCTACGCGCGGACGATGACGGGCAGCAATGGCAGGATCGCCGCCGTCGGCTTCTGCTTTGGCGGATGGATCGCCAATATGCTGGCGACGCGCCTGCCCGACCTGCGCGCCGCCGTGCCCTTCTATGGCAGCCCGCCAACGCTGGCCGATGTACCCAAAATCAAGGCGCAACTGCTGATCCATTATGGCGGCAATGATACGCGGACCAATGCGGCCTGGCCCGATTATGAGGCTGCGCTCAAACAGGCCGGGGTGCGGTATAAAGCCCATATCTATGACGGCGCGGAACATGGCTTCAACAATGATACGACGCCGCGTTTCGACAAGGCGGCGGCGGATCTCGCCTGGGCGCGGACGCTGGCGCTGTTTCGCCAGTCGGTTGGCTGAACGATCTTTTTAGGGAGGCGGCTGCCGGGCCAACAGCCCCCTCCCCTATCGCCGCGCTTCGACGAAGGACGTCTGCATCGGCTCCAGCGGCGTGACCGGCGCGCCCAGTTCGCGGGTCAGCATCTGTTCCATCGAGCTGCGATGCCGCACCATGAAGGCGGCAAAGCCATCAGGGCTGGCGGGGTCGAAGACCGGCACCGTCCAATCGACGTCGGGTGGCACATAGTCGGGCTGAACCACCCCCTTCTCATCCTGCGGCGGGTCGATATGCCGACCAAGATAGCGGTTGCCCTGAAAGCGGATATGGGTGGCAGGACCAAAGCCCGGCGCGATCAGATAGTCCGGCCCCTTGCGTCCGACTTCATGGCCGTAGCGCGCGGTTCCGGCTACCGCGAAGACATTGTTGCGAAAGCGGACATCATTGGCCCAGCCATCCCATTGGGTGGCGATCACCATCTGCATATCCTGCTTGGCGCCGACATGAACGACATTACCTTCCACCAGCACGTCGGCGACCGTGCCCGCCAATTGGAAAGCGCGGGTGCCATCGTTACGGCTGACATTGGACCGCGCCACCGTCCCGCGATTGCCCAGATTATCCTGATCGCTGCGCTGTGGCGAGCAGACCAGCAGGAACCCGCCCGCATTGTCATGGCTGTAATTATAGGCGATCGTCGTGCGCCGCGAGTTGAAATCGGAATCGAACCCCTGCCCGTCATAGCGGGTGTGGGTAAAGGCGGCCTCGTTGAACTGGATCAGACTGTGATCCGTGCTCCACTGCCAGATGGCGGCGATGTAGCCGGGCGCCCGCCTGCCAGCATAGCGCACGATATTATGCTCGATCAGCGCCCCGTCGGTGCCGCGCGGGACGATGCCGTCGCCGCCGACATCCTCCACCAGATTGTCACGGATCACCACCCCCGCGCTGGGAAACCACCGCGCCTTGGTCACCTGGTCGCTGATCCCGGCAATGCCGGACCGGTCGACGCGCCACACGATATTGCGCTCGATGCGGATATCCTCGAACCGGGTTGGCCGCTTGGGGCCGAGCGCGCTGAAGACAATGCCGCCATTATCCTTGCGATCGTTTGTGCCGCGAACGTCATGGATATACATGTCGCTGATGCGGATGCCGCGCGTCACACCGCTGTCCTGCGCCGACACCAGCACGCCAAAGCGCGATCCAGCGGGTGGACCGTCATTGGTGACTTCCAGCCCGCTGATCCGCACATATTCGGCGTTCATGATGGCGACGCCATGTGCCGCGACGCCGCCCGCGTCGATGCGGGGCCGCAAACCCATGCCAGTCGGGCCTACGGTGATCGGCGCATCCTTGCGACCCGACCGGGTGATGACCAAAGGCTCCTTCCACACCGATCCTGCCGCCAGCAAAATGTGATCGCCCGGTTGCAGGGGCGTCGCCTTGATCCGCCCCAGCGACCGCCAGGGCGCTGTGGCGGACCCGGCATTGCTGTCCTGCCCCAGATTGGCGTCGATATAATAGGTCGCCGCCTGCGCACCGGTTGCGCCGGTCGCGAGCAGCCACGCCGCCAGCATCAGCGCACCTGATCGGCGACTGACCTTCGATAATTTTCCGTCCTGTAATAGCGGCATGCGTCCCCTGTCCCACAGCATTGGTTCCCATTCTGGCAGACCCGGAATAGACCGATGCTGAACGACAGGCGATGCGCTTCAGCCCATCGTCCCGCCACTGCGTTCGCCCGCATCCTTACCCGCCAGATAGCCGAACACCATGGCCGGGCCGAGCCCCCGGCGCCGCCATAGGTCGTTCCCACAGGCAACGCCATCGCATTTCCGGTGCACTATAGCCCCTCGATAACCCGATCATCCATTTCCAAAAAGGGCGATCACCGCGCAGCCGCAGGGCCGGTCCGAACATCTGGAAGCGATCATGCGCCGCAGGCGCGATTGTCTGCGCCTGAGATGGCCGACGCTTTCTTCAACAACGGGCCGACATCCACAACAACGCCGTCATTCGGCCGATATCGGGCAGAATATTCTGCTTGGCAGTGCGCGTACTCATATCGGTCAGTCCCCCCTAACACCTTGTTGGCGGGGCGTGGAACCATTTCAAACCAGAAACATCCGCCAAGAATTTCAAATAAAACCATAATGGTCAGGCTTCCGGCATAACCCGGCGCATGAAGGCATCGAACAGCGGCACTGTGAACGCCGTGTCGCCATGGGCAGGGCTATAGAGCATGCCCTTGGCGATCAAACTATTGCGGGTGGGCGCAACGCTCGACACTTTGACACCCAGCGCGTCGGCGACATCACCCGACCGGTGCGGTCCGGGGCCAATCCCCGCCATCGCGCGCAGATAGCGTTTTTCCGCCGGGGTCAGCCGGTCGAAGCGGACGCGGAAGAAGCTGGCATCCAGTTCAGCCAACGCGCTGCGGGTGGCGGCCTCTATATCTTCAGCACTGATGGGCGATCCATTGGCCGCGTCCCAGCCATGTTTGCCCCATTCCTGGAGGAAATAGGGATAGCCCTGGGTCTGGGCAACAATGGCGTCCAATGCCGCATCGTCTATCGCTTCCTCCTCGCGTTCCACCGGCAGGCGGATGGCGTCGCGCGCCGCCGCTTCATCCAGCGGACCGACGCTGACAAATTCGAACAGCCGTTCGGCATAGGATTTGGCACGACCCATCTGGCCCAGCAATTGCGGTAGGCCCGCCGCCAACATGGTGATGGGCAGTTGCCTCTGCGCTGCGCGATGCAGCGCGCTGATCAGCGCGGCAAGTTGCTCCTCAGGCACATATTGCAGTTCATCGATCACCAGGATGACCGCACTGCCCCGCTCCTTCGCCGCCTCGCCCACAGCGACGATCAGGTCGGCCAGGTCCGATTCCAGGTCGCCGCTATCGGCCAGCCCAGGCTCCGGTTCGAAATCCAGCGCCACCTCCAAATCATCATATTTGACCTTGAGTTTGGCAAAGCCCGCCAGCGCCACCAGAGCCCGCCTGACCCCGGCTGAGGCCTGCTTCATCCGGTCGAGCCGCAACAGCGCAGCGCGCAACGCCGGCACCAATATGCCGGGCAGCGAGCGGTTTTCCGGCGCTTCGATGGCGACGATGGTCATCCCCTCGCCCTCCGCCGCATCGCGCATGGTGGACAGCAACACCGTCTTGCCGACGCCGCGCAAACCATAAAGGATGCTGGGCCGCGCCGCGCGCCCCATGCGGATGCGGTCCAGCGCCACAGCATTGCGTTCGAGCAGCGCGTCGCGGCCGGCCAGTTCAGGTGGCGGTGTCCCGGCACCGGGTGCGAAAGGGTTTCTGCGTGGATCCATAGCAATGTTATGCCAGTTTAGTGTTTTTCTGTAAACTCGCTAACTTCGCTTGATTCACGGTCATATCGACCGTCCGAAGATAGACATGGCACCATGTTCGCAAACACTGCGCTTATCCCCCGCCGGTTAGGTCCAGTCCCGGTTAGGCCGTTTCTTCCATGGTGTCTTCTTCATCGACGGTCATGCCGTCATCGTCAGCCACGCCCTCCGGCGGCGCGAAATCAATCATGACCGGCTTGCCTTGGCCGCTGCCAGCCAAGGCCGCCAGCGCGGCCTTGCGCGCCGTATAGAAACCATCGAAATCATCGGCACGCAACAATGCCGGGTCGATGAGATGCGTCCGCAAAATGGCATCCAGTTCCTCGGCGGCCAGCGTCGTGCGCTGTTCGATGCGGCCAAGATAGCGGCTCGGCGCATCGCCACCGATAATCCGGTTGGATTCGGCCGAAATTGCGGTCTTGTTGATGATGCTGTTATAAATTGACGGCGGGATATTGCGCTCTTCACACCATTTGCGCGGGAAGATATGATGAATGTCCATCGCATCGGCAAAGACGGTCATTACCTCCACGCCCTTGCCGCTGATGAAGTCGCGACAGCCATGGCGCATCAATAGGGCATGAAACCCCTTATATGCCGCCGACAAGCGCGACCGTAAGGTGTCGAGACGCGAGGCCTGAAACGAGGTATCGGCAATTGTCCGCGGCACTGGCCCACCATCCAACCAGACCAGCAATTCGGGCACATCCCGAGCGATTTTCGTTTCGGTGGCTGATCCGTAAAATTCGCCCAATATGCCAGACCAGTACCAGTCCGAGATCCGCGCAAAACCGGCCGCATTTTTGAGCCGCGCGGGCAGGAGCGCGAACAAGGCAGCCAGCGCGACCATTTGCGGCGGATAGGGCACATCGCGACCCCATAATATCTTCTGTTCATTCAGAAATTTCGCAGCCTCGACAAAGCCTTTCTCAACGGCGTCGGCATATGTGCGATAGGCGGCGATGGGTAAGCCCAGCAGGGCTTCGCGCGTGCAACTGACCGGCGGCAGTTCCTTGCCCGTCTTGCCTTGCGCGATCGCCGCCAGGCGAACGTCGCGGGTATGCAGGATGGTGCATGCTTGCAGAAAATCGGTGCTTGCGAGATCGGCGAACACGCCCTTGGGTGGAACATGTGCGCGCATCCGTCCCAATCGACCATGGCGATCCTTGCTGCCTGCCCAATCCTCTCGCAAATCAAAATCCGACGCCGCATAGATCGCCGTCACCAGTTCAAAAGCATCCAGCTTCTTGCCGCCGACATTGACCTTCTCGAAAACGGTACACACCGCTTCGCGGCTGTTATCCTTGGACAAGCGGATCACCGGCATGGCGTAAGTCTGGATGCGATTTAGAATGTCGTTCTGAAAACGAAGTAACTCCTCCATCTTCTGTTCGCCTTTGCTTGACCAGTGACTGACGCAGGCGAAAATCCATTCGGTCGGCTCCAAAGCTTGGCTCAGCGGAAACATCATGTGATGATGCTCCTGCGCTGCCAATGACAGGTCCAGATCGATATCCTTCGCGAAATTCATGCGCCGAACCTTATCGGCAGGTACCGTCTCGATCGCGCTTTCAAACTCGGTCAACGGCTCCAACGCGGCAGGAATATTGATGTAGAAATGGCGCTCGACAACCTGGCCCTTCGCCGTCCTGACCCGGGCAGCCTCTTTCGAAAAAATCGTTTTGTAGAGCGACGTCATGCGCTGTTGTCCGTCGAGCAGTAATAGCTCAGGCTCGATAGCTTCGACCTTCGTTCCCTCAATGCCCCTCGGCTTGAAGGCGATCGACCCACCCCTTTCCAGCATCAACAGCGCCCCGACCGGAAAGCCTTTGGCGATGCTGGCAATCAGGCTGCGGACATCGTCTTCATTCCACACATAGTCGCGCTGAAATTCAGGAAGCTGAATCTTCCCCTTGTCGATATCGACAAGCAGTTCCTTGAGACTGGTCTTTGTAGTATCGAAACTCGTAATGATAGATGCCCCTCGCTTACCGGAACCTTGGCAAAGGGCGGGAAGCATGCCAAGCGTTAATCCCCAAATGCGCAACGGCGGGAAGATGACCATCGGATGATGGACAACGCCCGCCGTCAGGATGGCTGGCCGCCATTGGGCGGCCGCCGGGCCGGAGATATTCAACGCTGTGCGAGCTGAACCGTCGACTTGTGGCTGATGTTGAGGCCTGCCTGCGCCCATTCTTCCTTCGACTGGCAGGTGGTGACGGGGATCAGCGATCCGGTCACGACTTCCTTGAAGCAATAGCGTTCGGTCTTCTGATCGTAGCGGACCTTGGCCTGACCATAAGTGCCGGTGGGCTGAGCGAAAGCGGGGGTGGCAGCAGCCGAAACGGCGAGCGTGGCGGCGGCAATGGCGGCGACAAAAGCGATGGTCTTCATGATGTTTCTCTTTCCCTGAACAATGTTTGGCGATCCGTTGTGGATCATGCCGACAGATTTGCAGGGAGCGTGCCAATTCCAAAAAGAGCCGGAAAATAGGAGCTTTCGCCGCACCAACACCGAAATTAGTGTCGATATTTTGCCGTATGTTGGTGAAATATCCGATAGGTTTGGATATTTTTCATCGTCAGTTCATATCAAGCGCCACAGCACCTCAAACCCGGCCCGTCACCGGGATCAGCGCACCCGTGATCGCGTCTTCAGCGGGCGACAGGAGGAAGGCTGCGACCCCGGCTAGGTCGTGAACCCATAAACGGCTAGCTGGCGGTAGTCGGTGTGCTATGATGCCGCCATGGACGTGGTTTTGAGCTGCGGTCGAGCGCGCCGTGGCGTGACCGGCCGGAGCGATATGGGCCGCGCACCAGCTGCTACAACCGCTTCGTGCGATGGCGAAAGGCAGGTGTGTGGGAACGGCTTATGGACGCCATCAGCGCCGCGTACGACGGCGAGATCCAGATGATCGATAGCACTTCCATCCGGGCGCACCAGCAGGCTGCGACGGGGAAAAGGAGGGCCCAGATCATTGTCTCGGTCGCTCCCGAGGCGGCCTTACGACCAAGATCCACGTCGTCGTCGACGCGCAAGGACTGCCGATACGGCTCGGCCTGACCGCTGGACAGACACACGACGGCCAGGTTGCCGACCGCCCGCTCGATCATCTTGGCCCGCGCACTATCGTGCAGCCTGTCGGCAGGACTGGCGCAGTCTTGCGCGTGATCATTGCCGCAGGGAGTTCCGGGATGTTCCTGCGCTCCATCGCCGTCTTGGCGGGCCAAGCTGGCAGTGCAGCATCCGCCGCCGCAATGGCCGGTGAACCGGTCCAAGCGGCGTCGATCAGTCATCGCTGAAGCGGCGGTGTAGCGCGACGATCTGGATGAGAAGCGGGCGACGATCAGGATGA
>TARA_R110000787_G_scaffold41162_3_pt1 | contig 13366 bp, 13 predicted proteins | sample TARA_R110000787 | Tara Oceans TARA_R110000787 (sample SAMEA4397920) | marine metagenome | biome: Polar Biome; feature: [DCM] deep chlorophyll maximum layer (ENVO:01000326); material: water (ENVO:00002006), including particulate matter (ENVO:01000060) such as... | depth 35 m
CTTAGAATTTCGAAACAGGCGCGCGCTTACAGCGCTGACCATGCGCTGACCAGACAGGGAAAAGGGCAGATTGTCGTCGTTAAGAGAACATCACTAAAAGGCAAGGATTTATGCGGCTTTAGCGATGGTGGGCGCGGCAAGGATTGAACTTGCGACCCCACCCGTGTGAAGGGTGTGCTCTACCACTGAGCTACGCGCCCCCTGTCGGGAGGAAGCGGCCATTGGCATTGCGGGCCGCCTCTGTCAAGCGGAGGCGAAATCGGTCATGCACAATCGCTCTTCCCGCCGTCGTCACCCGGTTATAGAGGATCGCGATAACCAATGTGGAGTGATGCCATGATCCGTCCTACATTATGCCTGTTGATGAGCGGATTGCTGCTGGCCCTATCGGCCTGCAACACGGTGCAAGGCGTCGGCCGCGACATCGAATCAGTGGGCCGCGCCGGCAAGGAGGCGATGCGATAAGGGGAACGGCGTCGGCGATCCGCCCAGCTTACTGCAGAACGCGACCGATCACCTTGGGGCTTTTGCGCAGGCGGACACCATCGCAATCAGGCTCGCCACAGGTGCAGGCTTCGAGCGTGTAGCGGACACCGCACATGACCAACACGTCTTGATCGAAACTATAGTTGGAAATTCCCGCGCGCTCGACTTTTTCCTGAGCCATGGCCTTGAGAGACATGCGAGTCCTACCCCCTTTTATTCGACGTTGATATTTGATGCTGCGCTGCACAATGTCAATTAACCAACATTAGTTCCCACAATATTTGTCACAATATTGTCGCGCAAATGCCACGCTTCGACGATGCACACGGTCCGGCTTGCACAGGGCGATCTCGCCTCCCATATGCCGCCCATGAACGACCAACATCGCAGCGCCATGCCGGTCTGGCATGGCACCACCATCATGTCCGTCCGCAAAAATGGCAAAGTCGTCGTCGCTGGCGACGGTCAGGTCTCGATGGGCCAGACCGTCATGAAGCCCAATGCGCGCAAGGTGCGGCGCCTGCATGACGGCTCTGTCATCGGCGGCTTTGCTGGCGCGACAGCCGACGCCTTCACTTTGTTCGAGCGGCTGGAAGCCAAGCTGGAGCGGCACAATGGGCAGCTGATGCGCTCTGCCGTCGAACTGGCAAAGGACTGGCGCACCGACAAATATCTGCGCAATTTGGAAGCGATGATGATCGTCGCAGACAAGGATGTGACATTGATCCTGACCGGCAATGGCGACGTGCTGGAGCCGCTGAACGGCGTTGCGGCGATCGGATCGGGCGGTAATTTCGCGCTGGCGGCGGCCCGTGCGCTGGTGGACTATGAGGCGGATGCCGAGGCACTGGCGCGCAAGGCCATGGCCGTGGCGGCGGATATTTGCGTTTATACCAACGATCAGTTGACCATCGAAACGCTGGATTCGGTCGCCTGACTAACGTGCCCCTCCCTGCCAAGGGAGGGGTTGGGGTGGGTAGCGAGCAAAGCGAGCCGCAATCCCATTCCACCTATTTTGCGAGCGATTGCTGTGCAATCGCACCCACCCCCTGCCCCTCCCTTGAACGGGAGGGGGGAGTTTTGGAATGAACGATAACCTGACCCCCAAAGCCATCGTCGCGGCGCTTGACGCGCATATCATCGGCCAGAAGGACGCCAAGCGCGCTGTCGCGGTGGCGCTGCGCAATCGTTGGCGGCGGCAGCATTTGCCCGACGACCTGCGCGACGAGGTGACGCCCAAAAATATCCTGATGATCGGGCCGACGGGGTGCGGCAAGACCGAGATCAGCCGTCGCCTGGCGAAGCTGGCCGATGCGCCCTTCGTCAAGGTCGAGGCCACCAAATTCACCGAAGTCGGCTATGTCGGTCGCGATGTCGAACAAATCGTCCGCGACCTGGTCGAGGAAGCGGTGCGGCTGGAAAAGGATCGTCGCCGCGAAGCGGTGCGCGAAGCGGCGTCGGAGGCGGCGATGAACCGCCTGCTCGACGCGCTAACGGGCAAGGAAGCGAGTGAGGCGACCCGCCTCTCCTTCCGCCAGCGGATCGAGCAGCATCAGATGAACGATGTCGAGGTCGAGGTGGAAATCGCCGACAGCCCTTCCATGCCGATGGATATCCCCGGCATGGGCGGCCAGATGGGTATGATCAACCTGTCCGACATGATGTCCAAAGCATTGGGCCAAAACCAGAAGAAGCGCCGCAAGCTGCGCGTCGCCGATGCCTGGGACAAGCTGATCGAGGAGGAACAGGACAAGCGACTGGACCAGGATGATGTCGCGCGCGTTGCCATCACCAGCGCTGAGCAGAATGGCATCGTGTTTCTCGACGAAATCGATAAGATTGCGGTCAGCGACGTGCGTGGCGGTTCCGTCAGCCGCGAGGGCGTACAGCGCGACCTGTTGCCGTTGATCGAGGGGACGACGGTTGCGACCAAATATGGCCCGCTCAAGACCGACCACATTCTGTTCATCGCGTCGGGCGCTTTTCATGTCGCCAAGCCCAGCGACCTGTTGCCCGAATTGCAAGGTCGCCTGCCGATCCGCGTAGAGTTGCAGGCGCTGACCGAAGAGGATTTCGTCGCGATCCTCTCGGACACAAAAGCAAGCCTGGTGGCGCAATATCGCGCGCTGCTGGCGACCGAGGGTGTAACCATCGACCTGACCGCCGAGGGCATCCGCGCGGTGGCGCGCATTGCAGCGGAAGTGAATGGCGAGGTCGAGAATATCGGTGCCCGCCGCCTGCAGACGGTGATGGAAAAGCTGCTGGAGGATGTCAGCTTCGAGGCCGAGGACCGGCGGGGTGAAACGCTGGTGGTGGACGCCGCCTATGTCGAAAAGCAGCTGGATGCGATTGCGCGCGACACCGACCTTAGTCGCTACGTCCTGTGACCAATGGGCAGCCGACGATCCCCTCCGGATCGGTCGGTTGCCTGATTGCGATCAGTTCATCGCGAGGATCATGTTCCGCACCTGCGGATAGACCTGGCTTTCCCATTTGCTGCCGGAAAACACGCCATAATGGCCGACGCCCGGCTGGAGATGGTGACGCTTCAAGTGCGGTCGCAGACCGGTGCATAAGCCATGGGCTGCCGATGTCTGCCCTACGGCGCAGACATCGTCCCTTTCGCCCTCGACCGTCAGCAACGCCGTATGGCGAATGGTGCCCGGTTTGACCAACCGGCCCCGGTGCATCAATTCGCCCTTGGCGAGCGAGGCTTTCTGGAACACCAGATCGACGGTTTCGATGTAAAATTCGCGGGTCATGTCCAGGACCGCGAAATATTCTTCATAGAAATTCTTGATCTTGTCGGCTTCGACGGTCTTTCCATCGGCCAGCAATTGGTACAGTTCCCGATGCTGCGCGCCATGGCGTTCCATGTTCATCGCCATGAAGGCGGATAGCTGGATGAAGCCCGGATAGACTTGGCGACCATGCCCCGCGTAGCGCAGCGGCACGACGGAGATCAAATTCTTCTCGAACCATTCGATCGGCTTTTCATTGGCCAGATCGTTGACCGCAGTCGGCGCTGCGTTGGGATCGATCGGCCCGCCCATCAACGTCATCGACTTCGGCGTCGCGGCGTCTTTATCTTCCGCCATCAACGCTACTGCTGCCAGTGCCGGGACGCAGGGCTGGCACACCGATACCATATGTGCGCCAGGCCCCATATGCTGGAAGAACTGGATCACATAATCCACATAATCCTCGAACCCGAAGCGGCCGGCCGACAGCGGCACGTCGCGGGCGTTCTTCCAGTCGGTGATATAAACGTCATGATCGCGCAGCAGGGTTACGACGGTGCTGCGCAACAAGGTTGAAAAATGACCGGACATAGGCGCGACCACCAGCACTTTGGGCTGAGCCGCATCGACCTCGTCCTTGACGAAGTGCAACAGGTCGCCAAACGGCAAATCCAGCGCCACTTCCTCGCGCACGGCCACCTGTGCATTGCCGCTGGTAACCGTGCCGATATCATAAGCGGGACGCTTGTGGGTCAGCTTGGCACCTTGGAACACATCCATCAGTGCGAACAGGCGACGCGGCATCGCCCATTGCGCCGCTGGCCCCATCCGGTCCCGCATGCCAAGAGCAATCTGCGCGCCAAAGCGCGCCGGCGCCAGCATATCGTTCCAAGCCTGATAACCGCTATAGAGCATCCGCATAATCGCAATCTTGCCTTGTTATATCACCGCCAACGAATCGGTCTTATCATGTAACGCTATACAATCTTTTTATGTTGCGCCGCATCATCATAAATGGGAGGTTCCCCTGAAGCGGGAGGGATTGCCATGGCTATCGCGGAACTCACTCTATCCAGCAAAAATTATTCCTCCTGGTCGCTGCGCGGCTGGCTGTTATGCCGGATTGCAGGCCTGCATGTCGAAGAAAAACTAATCGCGCTCGATAACGCGGAGAATCGCGCGGAGCTGCTGTTGCTCTCCCCCTCTGTGCTGGTCCCGCGCCTGACCCATGAGGGGGCGAGCGTGTGGGATACGTTGGCGATCGCCGAATATCTCCACGAACTTTATCCCGATGCCGGCATGTATCCCGCCGACCGCATCGCGCGCGCCCATTGCCGGTCGGTGTCGGGCGAAATTCATTCGGGCTTTGCCAACTTGCGCTCGGCTTTGCCGATGAATCTCAAGGTCCGGCATGCCCGTTTCCCTATTTTCTCCGGGGCGAAGCCGGACATCGAGCGGATCGAAGCGATCTGGGCAGAATGCTTGGGCAGTTATGGCGGTCCTTGGCTGTTCGGGGAAAAGCCCACCGTGGCCGACGCGATGTTCGCGCCCGTCGCCGAACGTTTCCTGACCTATGCCGTGCCGGTGTCGGCTACCGCCGCGGCCTATTGCCAGACGATCAATGGCTGGCCGCTGATGCGCGAATGGATCGACGACGCGCGGATCGAGCCGGACGAGGTCGAGGAACTCGATATCGAATTCTGACGCGCCCTTCCCCCTGCGGTGGCAAGGGGTTAGAAGCGGGTCATGACCATATGCACGCTTGGCCTGGCTCTGGCCCTCACTGCCGCCCTTCCCGCCTCTCTCGCTGCGCAGACGACCGATCCGCAGCAACTGGCCCAATCCGTCCGCACGCTGGCGTCCGACCTGTTCGAAGGGCGCGCGCCCGGTACGATTGGGGAGGAGCGGACGATCGGCTATCTGGTCGGCCGGTTTCAGGCTTTGGGGCTGGAGTCGGGTGGTCCCGATGGCCAATGGGTGCAAAGCGTGCCCCTGCTCCACACCCGCCTCGGCAAAGCGGAGCGGCTGGGCATCGCGCAGGGCGACGTCGCGAGGGACTGGACCGTTGGCAGCCAGGTCTATCTCTCCACCCTCCAGCCCAAGGACAAGGTTGTGGTGGACGCCGCGCCGCTGGTGTTCGTGGGCTATGGCGTCTCCGCGCCCGAACGGGGTTGGGATGATTATAAGGACGTGGACCTGAAGGGTAAGGTTGCGGTCTTCCTGATCAACGATCCCGACTTCGAAGCGACCAAAGGCGAGGATGCTTTCGGCGCGTTCGGTGGACGTGCCATGACCTATTATGGCCGTTGGACCTACAAGTTCGAGGAAGCCGCGCGACGCGGCGCGATCGGTGCGCTGATTGTGCATGATACGCCCGGCGCGGGCTATGGCTGGAATGTGGTGGTCAGTCCGGGTGGCGAAAATTACGATCTCGTTCGTCCAGCCGATAAACTGACCAGCCTTGCCGTGCAGGGCTGGGTCGAGGGAGACGCCGCCAAGGCCTTGTTCGCTGGCGCGAGCCTCGACCTGGCTGCGCTGCGCAAGCGGGCGCGCAGCAAGGCGTTTCGTCCGGTGGAACTGACTGGCGCGCGCTTCTCCGCTGCCTTCCCGGTGACGCAGGAAGTGGTGCAGAGCGCCAATGTCCTGGCGCGCATTCCCGGCACGAAACGGCCGGATGAAACGGTGATGTATGGCGCGCATTGGGACGCCTATGGCAAGGGCGCGCCGGACGCACAGGGGCGCATCTATCGCGCCGGGGCGAATGACGATGCGCTTGGCATTGCGGGCCTGTTCGAAATTGCGCGCGCGTTCAAGGCTGGCCCTGCCCCCGATCGTTCGGTCCTGTTCGCGGCGTGGACGGCGGAGGAGCGCGGGTTGCTCGGCTCCGAACATTATGCCCAGAACCCGGTCTGGCCCCTGGACAGCACCGTCGCCAACCTGACCCTCGATATTCTCCAGACCGCTGGCAAGGCGAAGGACGTCATTTTGGTCGGCAAGGGCCAAAGCACATTGGAGGATGATCTGGCGAAAGTCGCTGCCGACCAAGGCCGCGTCGTCACGCCAGAAAGCCTGCCTGAACGCGGCCTTTTCTATCGCGCCGACCATTTCTCCATGGCCAAGCAAGGCGTTCCCGTGTTGTTGCTGATGGGGATTGCAGGCGCTTCCGATCTGGTCGAAGGCGGCCGCGCGGCAGGACAGGCCTGGGTCGATGCCTATACCGGCCAATGCTATCATCAGGCGTGCGATGCGATCGGCCCAGACTGGAAGCTGGATGGCGCGGCGCAGGATATCGACCTGCTGCTGAACATCGGTCGCGACCTCGCCAGTTCGACCCGCTGGCCGCAATGGAAGCCGGGATCGGAATTCAAGGCGGTGCGGGACAAAAGCGCGGCGGCACGTCGCTGACGCCTAGAGGCTGATCGCGCTATCGGATCACAGGAGCGCGGCAAGAAAAAAGGGCTTCTCCCGCGTGGGAGAAGCCCTTTTTTTCAGCCTAGCCTGTCAGCCGATCAAGCGGCCAGCTTGCGCAGCACATATTGCAGGATGCCGCCGTTCAGGAAATATTCCAGCTCGTTGATGGTATCGATCCGGCACAGCGCGGTGAAGGTGAAGGTCGAACCGTCGGCGCGCTTGACGATGACGTCCACGTCCTGGCGTGGCTTGAGGCCCGCGACATTCTGGATGGTGAAGCTTTCATCGCCAGTCAGGCCCAGCGTATCCTTGCTTTCGCCATCCTTGAACTGGAGCGGCAGCACGCCCATGCCGACCAGGTTCGAGCGATGGATACGTTCGAAGCTTTCGACGATGACCGAGCGCACGCCCAGCAGGTTGGTGCCCTTGGCCGCCCAGTCGCGCGACGAACCGGTGCCATATTCCTTGCCGCCGATGACGACCAGCGGCGTGCCGTCGGCCTTGTGCTTCATCGCCGCGTCATAGATGGGCATGACTTCGCCTTCATAGCGGGTCATGCCGCCTTCGACGCCGTCCAGCATCTGGTTCTTGATGCGGATGTTGGCGAAGGTACCGCGCATCATGACTTCATGATGGCCACGGCGCGCGCCATAGCTGTTGAAGTCGGCCTGGGCGACCTGATGCTCGCTCAGCCACTGGCCGGCGGGGCTGCTCGCCTTGATCGAACCGGCGGGGGAGATGTGGTCGGTGGTGATCGAGTCGCCGAAGATCGCCAGCGGCTTCGCTTCGATGATATCGTTGACCGGCGCCGGGGTCATGCTCAGCCCTTCAAAATAGGGCGGGTTGGCGACATAGGTAGAGCCTGCGCGCCAGCTATAGGTGTCCGAGCCGGTCACGTCGATCGCCTGCCAATGGGCGTCGCCCTTATAGACATTCTCGTAGCGCGCCTGGAACATCGCACGGTCCATGCAGCCTGCCATGGTCGATGCGACCTCGGCATTGGTGGGCCAGATGTCCTTGAGATACACGTCGTTGCCAGCGGTGCTGACGCCGATCGGCGTGGTGATGAAATCTTCGATCACCGTGCCCTTGAGCGCATAGGCCACGACCAGCGGGGGGCTGGCAAGGAAGTTGGCGCGCACGTCGGGCGACACGCGCCCTTCGAAGTTGCGGTTGCCCGAAATGACGGCGGCCGCGACCAGGCTGTTTTCGTTGATTGCCGCGCTGATAGCAGGGGCCAGCGGCCCGGAATTGCCGATGCAGGTGGTGCAGCCATAGCCAACCAGGTTGAAGCCGATCGCGTCCAGATGCTCCTGGAGGCCTGCCTTATTGAAATAGTCGGTCACGACTTGGCTGCCGGGGGCAAGCGACGTCTTGACCCAGGGCTTGGGCTTGAGGCCCAATTCGTTCGCCTTCTTGGCGACGAGACCAGCGGCCACCATGACACCGGGGTTCGACGTGTTGGTGCAGCTGGTGATGGCCGCGATGGTGACGTCGCCGTCGCCAATGTCGAAATCCTCGCCTTCGACCGGAACGCGCTGCTGCGCCTTCTTGTAGACATTGGCCAGGTCAGCGTTGAACACGTCATCGACTTCCGGCAGCGAGACGCGATCCTGCGGGCGCTTGGGACCGGCGAGGCTGGGGACGACTGTCGACAGGTCGAGTTCCAGCGTGTCGGTGAAGACCAGATCGGCGGTGGGATCGATCCAGAAGCCCTGCTGCTTGGCATAGGCTTCGACCAGCGCAAGATTTTCGTCGCTGCGGCCGGTCAGGCGCATATAATCGATCGTCTTGTCGTCGATGCCGAAGAAGCCGCAGGTCGCGCCATATTCCGGGGCCATGTTCGCGAGCGTCGCACGGTCGGCGAGGCTGAGCGACGCCAGGCCCGGGCCGAAATATTCCACGAAACGGCCAACGACGCCCTTCTTGCGCAGCATTTCGGTGCAGGTCAGCACCAGGTCGGTGGCGGTCACGCCTTCGTTCATCGTGCCGACCAGCTTGAAGCCGACGACTTCGGGGATGAGCATGGAGACGGGCTGGCCCAGCATCGCTGCTTCCGCCTCAATCCCGCCGACGCCCCAGCCGAGTACGCCCAGGCCGTTGACCATCGTGGTGTGACTGTCGGTGCCGACGCAGGTGTCGGGATAAGCGACCATGGCGCCATCGGTATCTTCGCTCGACCAGACGGCCTGCGCGATATTTTCCAGGTTCACCTGATGGCAGATGCCGGTGCCGGGGGGCACGGCGTAGAAATTGTTGAGCGACTTGCTGCCCCATTTCAGGAAGTCGTAGCGCTCCATATTGCGCTGATATTCGATTTCCACATTCTGTTCGAACGCCTTGGGCGTACCGAATTCATCGACCATGACCGAATGGTCGATGACGAGATGGACGGGCACCTGCGGGTTGATCTTGCTGGCGTCCGCGCCGAGCGCGTTCATCGCGTCGCGCATGGCCGCCAGATCTACGACGCAAGGCACGCCGGTGAAATCCTGAAGCAGTACGCGCGCGGGGCGATACTGGATCTCGCGCTGGGCCTTGCCGCGGTCATTCTGCCAATCGACGATCGCCTGAATGTCCTCGACCGTCACGGTGACGCCATCTTCGAAGCGGAGCAGGTTTTCGAGCAGCACCTTCATCGAGAAAGGCAGGCGCGAAACGTCTCCAAGTTTAGCGGCGGCCTTTTCGAGCGAATAAAAAGCGATGTCCTTGCCGTCGACATTCAAAATGTCGCGGGTGCCGAGCGTGTCCTGTCCGATGGCGGTCATAAGTTGTGCGTCTCCTCGCAAATGCCGCGGCCATGCGGAGGCAAGATGACGCTTTCCACCCGTCTCTCGCCGACCGGCCCGATGGTCCGGGCAGCAAGGTGGAGGGATGCGCCCCAACCGTCGGCCGAAGCGGGTATGTCCCGATATCGCAGCGCCATACAGACTGCCGCGCCCAAGTCAAATGGACAAAGCAACCGTTGCACCTTTGGGGGAGGCGCATTTATTGCGCGCGCCTGGACAAAGCGGGAAACAACCGGACGGAAAGGCGTTGGAGCCGAACGAGAGGGGGACTTCCGCCATGCTGCCTTCCACGATTCCAAACGCCAGCGGCCATATCGGCCTCTATCGCCAAGGTGGCGCGATGCGCTGTCCTGATTGCGGGCAGAGCCAGTGGCTGATCGGCCGGGTTATGGCGGAATGCGCCTGTTGCGAAGCGGCCCTGCCGCTGGACCTTGGCTATCGGGCGTGGCTGGACATCAGCAACGCCCCGCCCCGATCCCTGCGAATTTGATCAGCGCGCTTTTTCGGCCGCAATCCAACTATCGATCTGGCTTTCCAGCACGGTCAGCGGCACCGCGCCTTGTGCGAGAACCGCTTCATGGAAGCGGCGCAGGTCGAACTTTGCGCCCAAGGCCGCTTCGGCTTTCGTCCGCAACGCCCTGATCCTGATTTCGCCGAGCTTGTAGCCCAGCGCCTGGCCCGGCCAACTGATATAGCGATTGACCTCTGCATCGATATTGGCCGCGGACAGCGCGCTGTTGTCGGCCATGAAGGCGACGGCGCGCGCCTTGTCCCAGCCCTTGGCGTGGATGCCGGTATCGACCACCAGACGGCAGGCACGCCACATTTCATAGGATAGGCGGCCCATCATCTTTTCAGGAGTGTCGTAGAGCCCCATCTCTTCACCCAGAAATTCGGTATAGAGCGCCCATCCTTCGACATAGGCGGTAAAGCCCGCAAGATATTTGCGGAAGGGCGGCAGCGGCAATTCCTGTTGCAAGGCGATCTGGTTGTGATGACCCGGCACCGCCTCATGCGCGGTCAGCGCGGGCAGTTCCCAAAAGGGCCGCTGATCGAGCTTGGACGTGTTGACGAAATAGGTGCCAGCGATGCCGCTTTCCGGCGCACCGGGCATATAATAAGCGGTGGTGGTGCCTTCCGCTTCGGCCTCTGGAATGGGTTTTAGGCCATAGGGCAGACGCGGCAGGGTGTTGAAATAGCGCGGCAACAGGCCGTCGATCGCCTTCGCCTGACGGGCAGCGACCTGGAGCAGTTCTTCGGGGGATTTGGCATAGTAGCGAGGGTCGGTGCGTAGATGCTCAATGAAGGCGGTGCGGCTCGGATAGCCTGCCTTCGCTGCCACATCGTCCATGCGGGCGCGGATGCGGGCGACTTCGGACAGGCCGATGGCGTGAATCTGGTCGGGGGTCAGGTCGGTGGTGGTATGCGTCCGCACCCGGCTGGCATACCAGGCCGCGCCGCCCGGCAGGGTCGCCGCGCTATCGCTCTTGCGGCAGGCGGGCTGATAATCCTTCACGAACAGGTCATGCCATTTGCCATATTCGGGCGTGATGACGTCGCGGATCAGGGTGATGGCGCGCGCCTGCATCGCGGACCAATCGGCGTCGCTGATCGTGCGGGGCTTGGGGCGGGTGAACGGCTCGTAGAAGCGGGTCGCTTCCGGCTTGCCTGCCACGATGCCGCTGATGGTGGCCGCATAGTTGCCGAGCACGGAGCAAGGCAGAATATAGCCGCCCTCGATCGCCTGACGGGTGATGGCGAGCGCGTCGCCGTTTTGATTAGGGTAGAGCGACAGGCGGGTGAGGTAGCTGTCATAGTCGGCGCGGTCGTAGAAAGGCAGGCCGTCGCCCATCCCTGCAAAACCCTGATGCCAGCCATAATAGGTGGTGAACAGCATCAGCCTTTCGGCTTGGTGTGCCTCCCCCGCTATGTCGTCGCGCAGCATCCACAACAGCACGGCGCGGTTGACTCGGTCGGCGGGGTCGAGCGTCGTCTCGCCGATTGCTTCCAGCCGGGCAACGAAGGCCTGTTCGGCCTTGATTTGCGCGGCGCGGGCGGTGAGTGACAGGTCGTAGATGCGGTCATCATAGGTGCGGACGCCACGCGCGGTGGCCTCGACCGGATGGGTGGAGAGCCACCATGTCCAGTGATCGTCCATGACCTGCGTGAGCGTGTCGCGGGGCGTTTGGGCCTGGGCCAGAACGGGCGTGGCGACGGAGAGGAGAAGCAGAAATATCTTGCGCATGACGCAAGGGGATCGCGTGTCCCCGGCGGTTTGGCAAGGGGTTTCAGGCGGGCGCTACGCCATCAGCCTCGACGATATCGTCGCCCATATAAAAGCCCTGAACGCGCACCCGTTTTTCGACAAGATCGACGGGTACGCGCAGCAGGACGAGGCGGTAGGTGCCGCCAAGATCGCGCCGAAGCAGAAAACCGGCGGCATCGCGAACGAGCCGCCCGGTTTCATCCACGCCTGCGCCAGACTGTGTCATGCGGTCAGTCTATCGCATCCTTGATACCCTTGCCGGCCAGCAGACCGAGCACGAGAAACAGGACGAAGACAGCCAGAGCGATGAAGAAGAGGATCTTGGCGATACCGACAAAGGTGCCGGCGGCGCCGCCGAAGCCGAGAACCGCCAGCACAGCGGCGATGACGAGCGAGATGACTGCGAGTTTCAACATGATGATCCGTCCCTTTCGATGGAAATATTATGTTTTCCGAACGGATGAGGTCGCGGAGGGTTCCCCCGTGCCGGGTCAGACCCAGCCTTCCAGCACTTGATTGGGTGGACGGTGTCCATCGACCCAGCTGCGAATGTTGGCGATGACGCGCGCGCCGGTCGCGTCGCGGCCCTCGAACGTGGCCGATCCCATATGCGGCAACAATACGACATTGGCGAGGTCGAACAGGCGCGCATCGACCGCCGGTTCATGGGTATAGACGTCTAGGCCTGCGCCAGCGATGCGCCCTTCGTCCAGCGCGACGATCAACGCAGCCTCGTCAGTGATTTCGGCGCGGGACGTGTTGATGAGATAGGCGTCGGGACGCATCAGCGCGATCCGTCGCGCATCGATCAGCCCGCGACTGTCGGCATTGAGCGGGCAGTGGATCGAGATGATGTCGCAGGCCGAAAGCAAACCGTCGACATCGCCCACCCATTCCGCCTCCAATTCCTGCTCTACCTCGAACGGCAGGCGGTGGCGGTTATGATAAGCGATCGACAGGCCAAAGGCGCGAGCGCGGCGGGCAACGGCACGACCGATACGGCCCATGCCGATAATCCCCAGCTTCTTGCCACCGATGCGATGGCCCAGCATCCCTGAGGGACTCCAGCCGCGCCACTGGCCCGACCGGACGAGCTTTTCCCCCTCCGCCAGGCGGCGGGGCACGGACAGGATCAGCGCCATGGTCATGTCGGCGGTATCCTCGGTCAGGACGCCCGGCGTGTTGGTGACGATGATCCGCTTTGCCTGCGCAGCGGCCAGGTCGATATGATCGACCCCGGCCCCGAAGCTAGCGATGAGCTGCAATCGTTCCGGCGCGCCGTTCAACAGGGCGGCATCGATAGTGTCGTTGATGGTGGGCACCAGCACGTCGCACTGCGCCATGGCGCGGGCGAGTTCGGTGCGGCTCATCGGTGCGTCGCCGACATTGAAGCTGGCGTCGAACAGTTCGGCCATGCGCGCCTCGACATTGGGCGGCAGGCGGCGCGTGACGATGACGCGCGGCTTGGCAGGGCGCATTTTTTTGGCCATGGCCCAGCCGCTATGCCCGCCTGCTGCGTCGGTCAAGCGGTTATGCGGGAATGACTGTCGCGATGGCGCGCGGCGGGCTAAGGAAGCATCATGGGTGACATGGGAAATGGGTCGGGAATGAAGCTGTTGATGCTGGGGGCGGGCGTGGCGGTGGCGCTGGGTATGGCGGGCGCAAGTCTTGCC
>TARA_R110000787_G_scaffold4754_1_pt1 | contig 13364 bp, 10 predicted proteins | sample TARA_R110000787 | Tara Oceans TARA_R110000787 (sample SAMEA4397920) | marine metagenome | biome: Polar Biome; feature: [DCM] deep chlorophyll maximum layer (ENVO:01000326); material: water (ENVO:00002006), including particulate matter (ENVO:01000060) such as... | depth 35 m
GTTCAAGGCCCGGAGCAGCTTCAGGAAGGGCGCATATAGCGCGGGGAAAGGGAAATTGCGAGGGCCCAGCGCGGCAAGGCTACAGCTGAAGCTCAGGCGGCTGACGCCTCGGCATTCGCCGTTCCGGCCGCGACCCAGGCGCCGCGGAAATCACGCGCAGGTTCCAGCTTGTCGGTCAGGCCGATCAGGCCTTCGCCCTGGCCCAGCAATATCATCCCGCCGGGAACCAGTTGGGCCGACAGGCTTTCGACCACGCTGACCCGTGCGGAACGCGCCATTCCCGCAAGCACGTTGCGGCAGAAAATGACGTCGAACTTGCCAAGGCCTGCCGCGCTTTCGAGCAGGTTGTGCTGGCGGAAACTGACACGGCCGCGCAGCGCTTCGCTGGCTTCCCACTGGCCGGTTTCCAGCCGGTTGAAATGTTTGGTCAGGCGGTGGATCGACAGGCCCTTCTGCACGTCATAGTGGCCATAGCGGCCGAGCCGGGCCTGCTCTGTCGCTACCTTGCAGATGTCGGTGGACAGGATTTCGATCTTTGCGCCGCGAAGGGCGGAGGGCAATTCGTCTTCAAGCAGGATGGCGAGCGAATAGGCCTCCTGGCCGGTCGAACCGCCGGCGAACCAGACTTTCAGGCGCCCGGTATTGCCTGCCTTGAGCCGCGCCGGCAGGATCTCTTCCAGCACACGCCTGAGCGTATCGCGGTCGCGGAAAAAGCTCGTATCCTTCGAGACGAGCGCCGCAGCGACTTCTGCGATAAGGGCCGGATTCGCGCGTGATTTCAGGCAATGGACAAGATCATCCATGGAGCCGAATCCTTCGCGCCGCGCAATCGGGGCCAGACGCGCTTCAATCAGATACGCCTTGGATTTCGGAATCGACTGGCCTGACCCTTTCAGGGCCAGATCCGCCAATTCACTGAACACCTCGTCCTGCATATCCCGCTCCGGTCCCGGGTGATTCAAACCCTAATCGTTACCAATATCGGGGCTTTTATTAAGAAATGCTTCAAACAAGGCCGACTTCTGCGAATTTACTCTCAAGAATATCAGCATCAAACGGCTTCATGATGAACTCGTCGGCGCCGGATCGGATGGCCTCATTGATATGTTCTGCGTCGTTTTCGATTGAGCAGAATACCACGAGCGGCTTCTTCCCGCCATCTTCCCGCCGAAGCGCCCGCAGGAAGTCGAGGCCGTTCATCACGGGCATGTTCCAGTCCAGCAGCACGGCATCCGGCATGCTTTCGCGGCAGGCTTTCAGCGCCTCGGCGCCGTCGCCGGCTTCGGTCACTTTGAACTTGAGATCCTGGATGATACGCGCCGCAACTTTGCGGACGACGCGGGAATCGTCGACAATCAGGCAGGTTTTCATGTTCCGTCTCCCAACGCAGACTTGTCAGCCAGGTTAACTGGTGCCCGACGAGCGTTAAGAATTCGCTGCCAGACTCAAATAATCCTGCCGACCCCGGCTCACCCTTCAGCGCGAATTCGCGTGGCCATGATGATTGCAACATCGTCGCCCTGCTTGGCGGTGATTTCGCCATCAAGGCTGTCGCAGATCATCTTCGCGAACAGGGGTTGAATGTTTTCCGGCTTCCAGCCTTCCTCAGGCTCGATCCCCTGGACTGACCTCGCCGCCTCATCCTTCATCTTCACCCGTTCTCCACGGGAAGAAACGGTCAGGGTCATGCCTGCGGCTTCATTGCGTACGCGCGCATGAATCACGCCGCCGCGCGGCAGCGTATCCACCGCCATCATGATCAGGTTCATCAACAGGCGCGCATGGGAATAGCTCAGATGGTCGGTCGTGATATCCCACTCGATACTGGGCTTCAGACCGTGCAGATAGTTCTCGGTAATCTTCTTGAATTCGTGCATGTCCGCCGTGCCCGCCTGAAGGCCGAGCGAACCGTAGGCATAGCGCAGGAACTGGATCGTTGCGGCCGCCTTGCGGGCGCTCGACCGCAGCAATTCCTCAAACTGCTGGTCCATTTCGGAATCGCCGGGCTCGTCCAGCATTTCAAGCGCACTGGTGACGCCCGAGACGGGTGAAACCAGGTCGTGGCAGATGCGTGAGGAGATAAAGGCTGAAAGCCGTGCAGGATCGATCATGGAAGGTCCAGCCCCGTTTTGAATTCACATTGCCCACAGAATCGAGTGAGCCGCGTCTCGTGTCAATCAATCGGGTAGGAAAGTCTTGCGACGGGACGTGTGGTGCCGATTGGGAGCGGGCATGAAACAGCCCTCACAGCGTGGCTGCGAGGGCTGTTGAAAAACCGTGTCGCTCCCGGGCCGAAGCCTGAAGGCTATTTCTTCTTCCAGGCGCCGGTTTCGTCCATGTAATACTGGCCGGCCCCTGTACGAGCGATCTGCTTTTCACCTGTGACGCGGGCGACCTGGGCCACTGTTGTGCCGGTTTGCTGCGACAGCTGCTCGTAGAGTGCGCGGCGCTTGTTATTGATCTCCTGCACTTTGCGGACAATTGCCGGGTCAGCCGAGCCGACAACGCCAAGATAGCCGTCGATACGCTCGCCGATTTCACCGGCCGAAATCGCAGCTTCCAGCTGCGGATCCCCAGCATGCGCGACAGGCGCGCTCACAATGGCAAGCGAGGCGACGGCGAAAGCGAGAAAGATATTCCTGATCATGTTCATGACTTATATCCTGTCGTCGCTATTGTGGAAACAGATCGGGGTTGCTGGAAATCAGGTCTTCGACTTCCTTGTCGAGCTTGATGCGCACTTCCTGATCGATCTTCACATTCAGATTGATCGTGATCGGCTTGTCAGACGGCTCGATACGAATGGTCGGCGTGCATGCCGCTGTGAGAGCGATGCACCCGACGAGCAAGATGATTTTCTGCGGGGTCGTCAATTTATGACTCCTTTTCCTTGAGCGCGAACATGACACGGTTCAGCTTAACGTCAATCGACCGCATGGTTGTCTCTCATTCACCTGTCTGGTTCTCCTCGTCATTGGCCAGATCGACGAGGATATTGACGAACTTGTCCTGCTGGGTGGCATAGGAACCGCTTCTGACCAGTTCGGTCAGGTTGGCGTCGAGCGAAAGATTGAACTCGAAGGCCTGTCCTTTTGGCATGGTGAGGTTCTTTCCGAACGCGAGCGGCTGCGTATTGCGACCAAGCATATGTATGCTGGCGATGGTCCGGTTCATCAGGTCGCCCGTCAGGCCAATTTCCAGAACGGAGAATTGCAGGTCTTTGAGCGCGTCAAATGCCATTTTGGCGTTCGGATCACTCTCGGCGGCCGAATCCACCGCATCGCCGGTATAGGAAATTCGCCCGCCAGACGCATCCGCTGCCAGACGCGCATCGCGCACCAGAACCTCACTACCGACAAAATCGACCGGGAACGTGCCGCTCACCGTGCCCGTTGCCTGGACATCCGGCAGCTTCAGAACCGAGACCAGCTGGCTGAGTTCGATCGCGTCGGCGGTCACTTCCACGCGCTGATCCTTCCCGCCGAGTGTCCACTCAAGTGGTGAGAGTGCGATCCGGCCGCCCGCGAACGGGAACCCGGCTGTCTCGACGCCAACCACATTGCCCTTGTCGAGATGAAATTCGATGCGGCCATCCGTCAGCGGAACGCCGATGTTCATCGCGCCGACGGTGACGACCTGCCGGCGATCGGTTGTCAGGGCCAACAGGTCGCTGAACCTGACAGTGCCGTTGACACCTTCGACCCGGCCCAGTCGCGTTGTCTGGAAACCGAAATCTTCAATCGTGACCTGTCCCGTAGCTGACAGGCTGCCGGAAACGATATCGACATCCGCCCTGGCCGACGCGTCACCATCGGCATAGGTGAAGACACCGCGCAGTTTCTCCGACAGCATGACGGGCTGAAGCCCGCCCGTGCGAAAGGCGAGCGGCCGCGACCGGATTGCCGCCTGGCCCGTCAGTTTCGCGACGTCGAGGTCAAGCGTCGTGTCGGCCACTGTCGTGTCACTCGCTTGGAGGCGAAGCGGCCCGGTCATCGCCATCTGCCCGTTCGTCAGCGTCGCCGTCATGTCGGAGATCAGCGGCTGGTAAATCGGGTCGTCCCTGTAATCCTTTATCAGTACGCCATTTGCACTGAGATCGCCTGAAAGACCGCCTTTCCCGCTGGTGCCATCGAACCGAAAACTCTCCGCCGATACTTTCGCCGGTATCATTGTGCCACCAAAGACTGTCTCACCAAGGCGTGCTGACAGTTCTGGCGTGCCCCGTCCGGTCGCGATCCCCATGCGGGGCGCTTCACCGGACAGCGTCAAGGTGCGCGATCCGATCGTCAGCGGCAGGTCCATATGGCTCGCCAGGACGGTCATGGAGAGGCCGCCATCTGACGACCAGTCGACGGATGCTTTCGAGAGCTTCAGCGCACCCGACGTGGAGCCGGTTGAGAACGGCAGCTCGACAGCTCCCAGCGTAACGGCACCACTCGGGAACTTGCCTCCCTTGCGGATGAAGCCGCCACCGGAGGGACAGACAGTCAGATTCACCGGCTCGGCCTGAATGCTGCCGAAAACAAATCCCCGGCTTCTGACGCTGACGCACTTCGTCCCGTCTGGCACGACCTGCCAGCCGGCATCATCACGCGTGACGTGGAAACCGCCGGAAAAATCCGTCGTTTTCAGGTTGATGCCGGAAACAGGTCCCGACAGCGACAGGCGACCGCGACTGAGCAGGTCGAATGCCTCCGGCGCGCTCGACAGGCTGAATGTCTCAAGATCTGCAGACAGGACTTTACCACCTGCCGACCAGGGGCTCAGCTTCAGATCATGCGATCTGATGTCCAGCCCGGACTCGCCTTGCTGGACCTGATCGAGCGACAGCGTCAAATTCGGTGCGCCGCCGCCCGACAGGGAAATATTGCCGCTGACCTTGCGTTCCGCCCCGCGAATGGCCAGCCATGGCCCCACCTGAAGCGGCGAGATGACCAGACGCAGTCCGGACGCGGCTTCAAGCACGGTCTTCTCGCGGCTCGAGAAGGAGAAGACGCCGTCCCGCGAACCGGCACTCAGCTCCATGTCCAGATCGAAACCGGCAAGCCCGCGATCAATGGCCGACCGCAGGCTGGCGCCATGATCCGCGAGCATTCCGGGAAACACCACGGGCGCGGTCAGATCCTTGCGCAGTCCTGGCGTCACCTCCGCGCCGGATGCTGATGCATTGCCGGCATAAAGAAGCGTGCCTTCCGCCGACCGGCTGAACATGCCTTGCGACGCGAGTCGCCCGGCCTTGCCCTGCGGTGCCTTGGCGTTGACGGCATTCAGGCTGACCGGACCGCCTATATTACCGGCATCACCCGTCAGCTGGGCCTCAAGGATCATGGCGTCGGCGCCATACCGGTCGCGCGATACCGCCGCCGTCTCCAGCCTGAACGCCGCCTCGGTGAGTACAGACATGACATCACTTGCCGAGAGGCCTGGCAGCTCGGTGAAACTGGCCTCACCTTCGGTTCGCGCCGCGCTCAGCTTTCCGCCCGGAAACGACCCCTCCGCAATCTCGCCCCGCCAGCTTAATGTCATGGGACCATCGCCGACATCGGCCGCGTCCACTGTCGCATCGAATGACGCATTCGAGACAGAGACGGATTTCAGCTCTGCCCGTTCCAGCATCAGGCTGGCCTCGCCGGAAATGCGGCCCTTGTCGGCCTGGAGGGAGACGATCCCCTCGGACCATTTGAACTGGCTGCGAGGGCCTTGAAGGTCTGCCGGGTCGAGCACGAGGTCCAGAGCGCCCCTGGCTGGAAAGGTCCCTTGCATCGAGACCGTTGCAGACAGTTCACCCGCGTCGGTTGCAAGAAAAATGCGTCCGTCCGTAATGTCTATCGCGGGCAATTGCAGCGGTGCGGAAGAGTCCGACTGCCCACCCAGCTGTTCGAGCCCATAGAAGCGGACGCCATCATCGCCGAGCGTGCCGCGCACCACGGGCCTGTCGACTGAAACACCGGTCAGTTTCGGGGTCAGCAGGCGTGGCCAGTTCAGACGGACGATGGCCTCTGCTGCCTCGAACGGCACATGGGCGCCAGCGCTGACTTTGAGTCCGCGAATTGTGGCACCATCCGAACCAATGCGGACGAATGTCCCCTCACAGGTGAGTGCCCGCTCGGCGCACCAACCCGCCAGCGCGCGTTCGGCAACCGTCTTGCGCAGGAACCATCCTGTTGCCAACAGCGCGACCAGAAGCATGGCGACCGCCAGCGCGGTCCACCGCACCCAGCGGATCGGTCGCGCGAGCGAGTCGTCGTCCGAAAAGCCTAAATTTTTGTCATCTGTCGTATTCACTGTGCCATCCGGCTTGCATCTTGCTAGTCTTGAAACCTAGAGTCCTAAAAAGGCAAGAAGGCCAAATTTAGCGCGTTCTGTATTCTTTAACGCAACGTGCTTATGTCATTGTGAACGTCTGTTCATCCTCATCCGTTCCCTGGGTGCTGGCGTTCTGAGTAAAACGGGAAGTTGCGCGTGGAAGAAGTCACCGAAACCGAACCGAAAGAGACACACGCGCCGAGCCGTAATGTGTCCCAGGGCCTGAAGAGCCTCGCGGTCCTTGTTGTACTGGGAACGGCCTCTGCCGTGGCCGGCCTGTTCATGGTCGACCCGTCTGGCCAGCCCACTCACGGCACTGCCGACGCAGCGACACCTCCCCCGCTCGCCGTTACCCTGCTCAGCGCCACTGACCTGAACGATCCGGCCGTGCTCGCCCGCAATACCGGCACGCTCAAGTCACGCCAGACCCTGACTGACCTCGTCGTCAGTCTCGGCGCCAACCACCAGGACGCCAATAGCGCACTTCACACACTCTATTCGGGCGACCTGCTCGACGCGCGCCGTCTGCGTCCGGGCCTCCTGGCAGAAGCCTATATGGAGGACGACCAGCTCAGGGCCCTGTCGATCCGAGCCGAAGCCGATCGCAGCCTCCTGATCACGCGCACACAGAATGGTGCCTGGGAAGCCACTGCCCTCAATGCACGTCTGACCCCCTCCTATCACCGCATTGCCGCATCGATCGAGACGTCTATCTACGACACGGCCCGCAGCCTTGGCGCGGGTGACCAGCAGGTCGTCGACTTCGCGAATGCCTTTGCGTATGACGTTGATTTTCAACGAGAAATACATCCCGGCGACGCGTTCGAAATCGTCTACGAAACATATGTCGACGAACGCGGAAAGCCCGTGAAGTCTGGCGAAGTCGTGTTCGCATCGCTGGATGGCCGCGCCCTCAGCCGCGACTTCTACCGCTTTGCACCCAGTGACGACCAGGTCGCTGACTATTTCGACAGCAAGGGCGAAAGCGCCACCAAGTTCCTGATGAAAACGCCCATCAACGGGGCCCGGTTGTCCTCGTCATTCGGCAAGCGGCGCCATCCCATTTCGGGCTATACACGCCTGCACAAGGGCACGGATTTCGCAGCCCCTACGGGAACGCCCGTCTATGCTGCCGGGCATGGGACCGTGGCCCGCGCGAGCCGCTATGGTGGCTATGGCAACTATGTGAAGATCAAGCACGCCAACGGATATCTGACCGCCTACGCGCACCTGTCGCGCTATGGCCGGGGCATGAAAGCCGGAAAGCGCGTGCGCCAGGGTGATATTATCGGATATGTCGGATCAACTGGCGCCTCGACCGGGCCTCATCTCCATTATGAGGTCTACATCAAGGGAACGCCGGTCAATGCAATGCGCCTGAAACTGCCGACCGGGCGCAAGCTGGCCGAAACGCCGGAAATCCTCGCGGAGTTCGCAGCCCGAAAGGCCGAGATCGACCAGATCCGCGCCAATCAAGGTGCTGATTTCGAGCAGGCACTTCTGGTATCGGCAACAACCGATCAGCCCTGAGCCGAGATGAAATCCATCAACTGACCTGAAATTCGCGTTCGTGGCGTATTTCTTGCTCGTGATGTCCTGAATCACTCAGCGTGGCCCTTTCGGGCCCTGCCAGGGACATCAGATATGAAAACTCGACATCCGGGCCCCGCCAAGGTCGACCGCTCATTCCGGCCGGATCGTGCCCTGGAGTGGGCCATGGGTGCCTTCGTGCTGTTTGGCATGCTGGCGCTTTTCATCTTCGTGCGCCCGCAACCGCCAGCCGAACTCACGAGCGCCAACGCGGCGCAGGCGATGCTGGACTTCCGGGAGAACCTGCCGACGGCCTCGACCGCCAGCCGGATCGGGCAAGTGACGGCCGGCGCAGCCGCCGCCGATGTGCTGGAAGTGCTGGGCGCCAGCGCCGAAGACGCAGAAGCGGCCGTGGCTGCGCTGCGCCAGACAGGCCTTGTTGACCGCAAGCGCATGCGCCCCGGCACGGCGCTGACGGCCTATTTCGACGAGAGCGCGATGCAGGATGACACAAGCCGCCTGATTGCCGTCTCCATCAAGCCTGACGCCAGGAATACCTTGCTCGCCACCCGCCAGGCCGACGACCGCTTTTTCGTGAGCGTTCTGACGGCACGCATGATGACCTCGCACAGGCGCGTCGCGGGCGAGATCGAAACAACGCTTGCTGCTGCATTGACAGAAGGCGGCGGCAAGCCGGGCCACGCGACATCCCTCGCAGCCCTGTTTCCCGATGACGCGGCACTGGCCGCCGGCGGCCTTCGCGGAGACCGTTTCGATGCCGTCTTCGAGATTGCCGAAGACGAGCGTGGAAACTTCATCGAAAATGGTGATCTTGTCTTTGCCGCCTTCAATGGCACGAACAGCCATGGCAGCTGGTATCGCTACACACCCGGAGACTCCGGCCGCACGGAGTTCTTTGACGCGAATGGCGTGGCTGCCCAGCCCTTCCTCACGCGCTTCCCCATCGGACGTGTTCCGATCAATTCAGGATTTGGCCAGCGCTATCACCCGCTCACGGGGTACCTGCACCTGCACACGGGCGTCGACTATCGTGCCCCGGCCGGTACACCAATACAGGCAGCCGGCGACGGCGTGATCGCGTTCATCGGCTTCAATGATGGTTACGGGAAGCATGTCCGAATCAGCCACAAGCGTGGTTTCGAGACCCTGTATGCGCACATGTCAAAATCCGCCGGTCTGGCTGCGGGCGACGCCGTGAAGGCTGGCGACATAATCGGCTATGTCGGCGACACCGGCTCTGCAACCGGCGCGCACCTCCATTACGAAATCCGCCGCAACGGCCGCTACGTGAACCCGATGACGCTCGAACTCCCGTCCGGACGCAACCTGGCGAGCGAACCGGAAGAATACGCAGCCTTCCTGAAGCAGAAGGCGATGATCGACGCGCTTCGCGGCGCAACCGTTCCCGACAGCCTCATGGCAGCCACCTTGCTGCCCGTGGTGCATACGAGCAGTCCGTGACGATCAACAGGAAAAAGCGATCTGCCGCGCCCGGCGAAAGCGCGGGCGCGGCAGAAATCGTCAGCCTAGTTAAGCGCCACACGTCCCCTGGCGAAATCATTCGGCACGCCGTTGATGGAAAGCATGTCGCCTTCGACACCGACATGGATGGTTTCACCGTCTGCGATGCGGCCTTCAAGCAGCAGGCGCGCAAGCGGGTCCTGAAGCTCTTTCTGAATGACACGCTTCAGCGGACGGGCCCCATAGACGGGATCGTAGCCGCGCGCAGCCAGCCAGTTGCGGGCATCGAGGCTAAGGTCGAGTTTCATCTTGCGTGAAGCCAGCAGGTGCTCAAGGCGGCCCATCTGGATATCGACAATATGATCGATCTCACCTCGTCCGAGTCGCTTGAAGAAGACGATCTCGTCGATGCGGTTGATAAATTCCGGACGGAAATGCATCCGGATTGCGCTCATCACGCTGTCGCGTGCCGCCTCCGACACGTCACCCTCTTCACCGCTCGCCAGGGCGTCAGCGCCGAGGTTCGAGGTCATGATGATGATCGTGTTCTTGAAGTCCACGGTGCGGCCCTGTCCATCGGTCAGACGCCCGTCATCGAGCACCTGCAGCAGTGTGTTGAAGAGATCCGGGTGGGCCTTCTCAACCTCGTCGAACAGGATCACCTGATAGGGGCGACGGCGAACAGCTTCGGTCAACGCGCCGCCTTCATCATAGCCGACATAGCCGGGAGGCGCGCCAATCAGGCGGGCAACCGAGTGCTTCTCGGAATATTCCGACATGTCGAGCCGCAGGATGGCCGTGTCGTCCTCGAACATGAATTCGGCGAGGGCCTTTGTCAGCTCTGTCTTGCCGACGCCGGTCGGACCGACAAACAGGAAGGAACCTATGGGCCGGTTGGGATCCTGCAAGCCCGCCCGCGCACGCCGCACGGCATTTGATACCGCTTCGAGCGCCGCATCCTGCCCCACGACACGTGCCCGCAGCGCATCTTCCATCTGCAGAAGTTTCTCCCGCTCGCCTTCGAGCATCTTGTCAACCGGGATGCCGGTCCACTTGGAAACAACGGCCGCAATATGCTCGGGCCGGACAACTTCGGATACAAGCCCGTCGTCCTCGTCTTCCGATCCCTCGACATCCTTGATCTGCTTTTCCAGCGCGGGAATGGTCGAGAATTTCAGCTCGGACGCCCTTGCAAGATCGCCAGTCCGCTGTGCCTCGGCCATGTCGGCATAGGCGCGGTCCAGCTGGTCTTTCGCATTGGCCGTCCCCTTGAGCTTGTTCTTTTCGGCCGACCAGGCAGAGGTCAGTTCGTCGGATTTTGACTGCAGGTCGGCAATGTCGGCCTCGATGGTTTTCAGCCGGTCCTTCGATGCGGCATCCTTTTCCTTCTTGAGCGCCTCGGCCTCGATCTTCAGCTGCAGGAGACGACGGTCGATCTCGTCGAGCTCCTCGGGTTTGGAATCCACCTGCATGCGAAGACGCGACGACGCCTCATCCATCAGGTCGATTGCCTTGTCCGGCAGGAACCGGTCTGTGATATACCGGTTCGACAAGGTGGCCGCCGAAACAATCGCGGCATCCGACACGCGCACGCCATGGTGTGCCTCATAGCGCGCCTTCAGTCCACGGAGAATTGAGATCGTGTCCTCGACCGATGGCTCGTCCACGAAAACCGCCATGAAGCGCCGGGCGAGCGCCGGATCGCCTTCAACATGCTTGCGATACTCATCCAGTGTGGTTGCACCGATACAATGCAGTTCACCCCGTGCGAGCGCAGGCTTGAGCAGGTTGGACGCATCCATCGCGCCATCGCCTTTGCCCGCGCCGACGAGCGTATGCATTTCGTCGATGAAGAGAACCACGCCGCCGGCGGCCTGCTGCACTTCGTTCAATACCGCCTTGAGGCGTTCTTCGAACTCGCCGCGGAATTTCGCGCCGGCGATCAGCGCGCCCATGTCGAGCGCAAGCAGGCGCTTGCCCTTCAGGCTTTCAGGGACATCACCATTGATTATGCGCAGCGCGAGACCTTCGGCAATGGCCGTCTTGCCGACGCCGGGTTCGCCGATCAGGACCGGGTTGTTTTTCGAGCGGCGCGAGAGAACCTGCATCGTGCGGCGGATTTCCTCGTCGCGGCCAATGACCGGATCAAGCTTGCCGTCGCGCGCATCCTGGGTCAGGTCGCGGGAATATTTCTTGAGGGCCTCGTAGCCCTCTTCGGCATTGGCGCTGTCGGCCGTGCGGCCCTGGCGAAGCTCGCTGATTGCCGCTTCCAGCGCCCTGGCCGTCACGCCGGCACTCTTCAGAGCCTCGGCGGCCGGATCGCCGGAGAGCCCCGCAATTGCCAGCAACATGCGTTCGGTCGTGACAAACGAATCGCCTGCTTTCTTCGCGCTGTCTTCTGCGTCCTGGAACAGCTTTGCGGATGATTGCTCCAGGCGCAGACCGGTATTGGCCCCCGTCACCCTGGGCAGTTTGGCAAGTGCGCCATCAACGCCCTGCACAACCAGTTCCGGTCGCCCGCCAGACGCACGGATGAGGTTCACGGCCAGCTGATCGCGATCCTCAAGCATGATCTTGAGCATATGAGCGGGCGTGAGTGTCTGGTGGCCGCTGGCGAGCGCGGCGGTCTGGGCGCTCTGCACGATTGCGCGTGCGCGTTCTGTGTACTGGTCAATATTCATGGTCATCCCCTTCCAAAGGCAGACTCGATCAGTGGAAACGAGGCCCCGCTCAGCGGCGGCCTCCGACTATGATCTGGATTTGGGGAGGGACATGGAACTCTGCAAGGCACGCGGCCTGCGACAAGTTCAATCGCGCCGGAGAATGAACTCGAGATCAACCTGGGCGCCAACGGGAAAGTCGTATTCGCCGACACGGGTGAAGCCGTACCGACTGTAGAATTTCCGGGCCTTCACGTTTTCAGACCATACCCCCAGGAACAGGGGCGGACGGCCCGCTGCATCGACCCAGTCCAGTACCGGCCCCATCAGCGCTGCGCCCACACCCAGTGACAGGATATCCGGGCGCACATAGAGCCGTCGCAGCTGGAGCGCGCCGTCCGGCATAGGATCGACCGGGAGGTCACATGGGCTCGCCTGAGCGTAGCCCGCGAGCGAGCCATCAGGCGATTCGGCAATCCAGATTGGCCGGTCCGGCCTCGACACCTGGCGGCGCCAACTCTGCAGGCCATAGTTGTCACGCAGAAAGGCATCGAGATCGTCCTGCGGATAAAGGTGACCAAATGCTGCCACGAATGACTGTATACCAAGCGCCTGCAGCGGCTCTGCATCTGCGGGTACGGCACGCCGTATCGCAATGTCCTGGCGCAGGTCAGGCACTTCGCGTGAGCCTAGTCTGCGGTGGTCTCTGCGGCGTCGTCAGCGCGAGACACGTCTTCTGACGCGTCAGGGGTGGCCTTGCGGCGACCGCGTGACAAGGTCTTCATGACCCCATCCGTCACGGCTTCGGGATCTTCAGACGCCTCTTTCGCACGATACGGTTTGCGACGCGATTTCGGACGATCCGCAGCCGGCTTCGGCTTCCGTTCGGAATCGGCATCAGCCGCATTCGTCTGGTCGCCATCTATCACCTTGAGGGACTCGGGCGTGTCGGACGCTGCCTCACCCTCCTCAGGCTCGGTATTGCGATTTGGCCGCGACGTGACTTCAACCGAAGCTTCCTCCTGGCGATTGTCAGAATCGGAGTCGCCATCGGAGCCGTCATTGCGGTTGTCGCGATCATCGCGCCGATTATCCCGGTCATCGCGACCACCACGCTGTGACGGCTGCTGCTTGTCCTTGGCTTCCAGCTGCTTTGCCACGATCCGCTGATAGTGTTCTGCGAACTGGAAATATGCTTCAGACAATACACGGTCGCCACTTGTATGGGCGTCCCGGGCATATTGCTGATATTTTTCAAGAACCTGCTGGGCGGACCCACGGATCTTTACGTCCGGACCGACACTTTCATAGTGACGGTTCGGATTATTGTGATTGTTGGTATTGTTATTACCGCCTGAGCGACGATTGCGCCCGCGTGAGCGTTTC
>TARA_R110000787_G_scaffold79716_3_pt1 | contig 13363 bp, 11 predicted proteins | sample TARA_R110000787 | Tara Oceans TARA_R110000787 (sample SAMEA4397920) | marine metagenome | biome: Polar Biome; feature: [DCM] deep chlorophyll maximum layer (ENVO:01000326); material: water (ENVO:00002006), including particulate matter (ENVO:01000060) such as... | depth 35 m
AAGTGGCTGAATATCGGTAAGCGGGTAACCAGGGACATTGCCACCTTAGGCCGTGCCCGTAGTTACCCCTGCCGTGACACGTTTATATGGGATGCCGGGGATGCGCCGAGACAGCGCGCTAATCCCGTCCCTGTCCCTTAACCAACCCCGGGCAAATTAAAGGCCGACGCTACGTTGTCGTGAACCACCGCATTCTTCTGGTCTTCGGTCAAATGCGCCATTTGCTGCGCCAGTATTTTCTGGGATCGCGGATAAGTGGAGTCAGTATGAGGGTAATCACTGGCCCAGATCAGCTTGTTATTGTTGATCAGCTTTTTTGACTCATAAGCCGTTTCGTCGTCCTGAAAGGTAAACCAGATATTGTCCCGAACATAGTTGCTGGGCGGTTTGGATATAATGCCTTCCAGTCCCGTACCCAGACGCTCCGCACCGTGGTCGGCGCGATACATGTAGTGGGGAACCCATCCTGCGTCGCCCTCTGCCACCACCATTTTCAGTTTGGGGTGACGCTCAAACACACCACCAAATATAAACACGCCCATAATATCCTGCACACCGCGAATGATGTTCATAAAGCCGTTGGCCGAATGGCCTCGCGCCGGCTTGAATGCGGAGGAAACATCATGGCCTTTCATCGTCAGGATATGAAAGCAGACCGGCATATCGAGGTCGACGGCGCATTGCCACAGCGGATCATAATCGCGGTGATCGTAATCTTCATGCTGCGGGTTGCCGGTCATCATCATGCCGCACATACCCATTTCCTTGGCGCGGCGAAAGTCTTCAATGGTTTCATCGACAGATGCCACCGCGGTTTGTGCGAGTCCGAACAGGCGGGTCGGTGCTTCACCGCAAAAAGTTTGTAGCCAGCGGTTATAGGCGTTAAAACAGGCGGATTTGTAGGCGTAATCCTCAAGCCCGCAGAGCACCATGCCCACCGAGGCGTAAATGAGTTCAGCGCATATTTTCTCCTCATCCTGAATAGCCAGGCGAGCACGCGGATTCCAGCTGGCTGGCGCCAGCTCGTCAAAACTGAGTCGGCGCTGTTTACCTAAATCCGCCGCAGGCACCCCTGCGCCAGCCAGCAAACCCAGCGGCAGGGCCGTTGTCATGCCTTCAACAACAAAGGCATCGACGCCGTATTTGTTCTTCTCTATGCGCGGTGCCCTGCTGCGAAATTTCGGATCGATAAAGTCCACGTAACAATGGGGTGGTTCAACGATATGGGAGTCTGCTGATATACAGGGTTTCATGGGGGTTCTCCGAATGAGTAATTAAAAGTGAGTAGTTAAAAGTGGCTAATTAAATGATGGAACCATCGCAGTAAATTAATAAATTTGTATTGCTTTAGATCAAGGTAGTGATAACAAAACGGTGTCCTGGCGGTGAGTATAGGCCAGTTGAGGCCTGGTTGGTGTGAAGTCTTAGCTTGTCGTCGCTACTATTCCATGGGATGATTTTTGCGCACCGTGAGGCTCACGTTTATGAATTCACGGGGGTGCAAAAGAAGTATGAGTAAAAAAGTTGTTTGCAGGACACATGGTGGGCGCTTGCAAAGGAGGTGAGCATGGCAAAGTGGCAGGTAATTGCATTATTGGCCGGTGGCGGGGTACTGCTCATCCTGGCTGTTTTAGTCAGGGCGAGGTTCGGTGACAGGTACGAGCTTAAAGCGATTGACCTGGTATTGCTGCTGCTGCCCCTGCTATTTGTTGCGCTGGTAAGCGGCAAGTTGAAAGTGCTTGACGCGTTTGGAGTGAAGGCTGATTTTTCAGAATTATTCAGCGGCGCGGCCCAAACAAAGATCGAGTACCAGGTTGTTGACACTGCCTCGCCGCCAGTCGACGAAGTAGTGCGGATGCTCGAAATGGCGTCGAAGGGTGGGGTTCGGGAAATTCCCGACCTTGTGGTCCGCAAAACTGAAGCACTGGTTTTTCGCCTGGGTCACGGCGGATACTACGGCCCCGCGATCAACAGCTATGTGGATGCTCTGTATGCCAGCTCTTTTTTACAATACATTATCGTTCTCGATGAGGAGGGCAAGTTGTTTGGACTTTACAATGCCCTTGATCTTGCAGTGTGGTTTCGCACCACCGGTGATCGGGCGTACCGGGATTTTGCCGACTGGTTAAATCGCGCAGGTACGGGGGCGCGCGAGGAACTGGCCAGGCTGCCCGGCTTTGTCGGTAAACTGGACGCTGTCGCCAGGGATATGAGTAAACGAGATGTGCTGCGTAAAATGGAAGAACTGGGCGCTAACAGTTTGCCCGTGGTGGACGTTAGCGAGCTTTTCGTCGGCACCGTCGAACGCTCTCGGTTGACCTCCAGCCTGATCCTCGAAGTAGCCGATCGGATTGAATCGGGTGGGGCGAGTGCTCAGTAATTGAGCGTCTTGCCCTGTACAAAGCAGGGATGAGTTGTGTCCAGTTGTTGCATACTGTCATATTCGAGACGACCATACGGCGGTGCGCTGGTCTGGAACAGCCAGAGACGGATTTTCTGTCTCGATTTGCCGCGCTGTCGACGCGTTTAGCCTAAGCAATTAAATTTTCCGGGGCAGGTGTTTGTTTAGAATTTTAAGCCGTATGGCCCCTCTCAGGATGTCAGTCGCGATGCCCGCTGTGGCAGCCTGCCGCATCTCGGTGGTCGTGCTTGGCGGAATGCTGGTTGTACTACTCGGTGGCTGCACTCTGGTGCCGGAATATGCGCGACCAGCCAATCATGCCTCGTCTGCTGAAGACGCCCTGGCGGCAGATCGGTTGGCGGCAGAGAGGGGCACTTTGCCTGTGGAGCAAAGCGCAGCGCACCGGACTTCGCGCTGGTGGGAAAGTTACGGTGATGCGCAGCTCAACAAGTGGATCGCACAGCTTGCCGCCGACAATCTGGATCTGCGCGCGGCTGCCGAGCGTATAGTGCAGGCCGACGAGCAGGTAAGGATTCAGCGCGGCGGCTGGTGGCCGGCGGTCGGTTTGACCAGTAACGGCGCACGCAGCTTTGCCCCTGGCCCTGGCGGTGGTCTCGGTGGTAGTCAGCAGCGTGTCTATACATCCAGCGTCGATGCCGGCGCGACTATCTCCTGGCAGATAGACTTGTTTGGGCGTGTGCGTAACGCGGTGGCGTCGGCCGAGTACAGTGCGCTGGCCAGCGCGACGGATCACAGTGCATTGCTGCAAACATTGATTGCTGAGTTGGTCAGCCGTCGCGTGGCGTTGGCGCTGCTCCTGCGGGAAATTGCTATTCAGCAGGACATTGTGCAGAGCCGGGCGCAAACCCTGAGTACGGTATCGCGGCGTTACGAGCTGGGAGTAAAAAATGCTTCCGCCGTCGATGTGCATACGGCTCGTGAAAACTTGACTTCAGCGCGTGCGCAGCTGGTGCTGTTGCAGCAACAAATGGCAGAGACACTGTTAGTCGTCGATGTCCTGCTGAATCAGCGTCCGGGTGCTTTGCAAGGCGTTGAGACGCTTTTTCCGGTACTACCGCCAAACGATGGCCCACCCATTGAGACACCGCTGGCTCTGCTTGATCAGCGGCCGGACATCCGCGGTAGCGAGTTGCGTTTAATGGCCGCCAATGCCGGTATTGGTATCGCCGTCGCAGATTTATTTCCAGATCTGACGATTTCAGCCAGTCGTGGTTTTAATAATGATCAGTTCGGCGGTCTGTTAACAAACAGCAACGCCGTGGGCGTGATCGCCGGTAAGATTTCAGCGCGCCTTTTTGAGGGTGGGCGGTTAAGGGCGCAAATTCGATTGCGGGAATCCAGAATGCGGGAGCTCACCGCCGATTACGCACGGACGGTGCTTGTCGCCATGGCCGAGGTTGAGACGGCGCTGATCCAGTCGCGGTTTTTGGGCGAGCAGATCGACAATTTGCAGGCTGGCGTAGTGGCCTCTCGACAGGCTGAAGTTCTCGCTCAGGAGCGTTATCAACGCGGCATCACCCCCTTACTGGAGTTGCTTGAAGCGCAACGCCGTCGGCAAAATGCAGAGCGCAGTTTGTTGGCGGCGCAGCGAGCGAGCTGGTCGGCGCGTATTAATCTGCATTTGGCTTTAGGTGGTGACTGGTTGGTCGAGGAGCGATTGTAAAGCTCTGGTATCCCGGTATTGCTGGGTGTGGCTTGAAAGGGCCGGTTTGAAAAGGCTGTTTTGAAGATGCGGGGATAGAGGGGCAGTGGTTGAGGGAGCAGGGCATGATGGAACAGGGCATGATGGGGACCGGGATAGCAGAGATGGAGATCGCAGGGGTGAGGATTGATGTGAGCAAGCGGTGGCTGGAAAAAAATGGTGAAAATAATTAGCCGCGAAAATCGGCAGTTGGTGTTGGTGATAGCCATTATCGTCGGTGCCATCGTGCTATCGCGAATGCTAGGTGCTACCCGTACGTTGCCGCAGGCGATAAGCAATTCGGTGGGTTTGCCCGTTACCGCAACCGAGTTAAAGAAGGGGGCTTATCCGGTGCAGATTCGCTCTACCGGGCGTGTGATACCGCGTGGCACGGTGTCCATTACGCCACAGGTGTCGGGTCGCGTGGTGTGGGTCAGCGATCATTTATTCGGCGGCGGCTATCTGGTTCGAAATGAAGTGTTGTTTCGTGTCGAGGCCGCCGATTATGAAAACGATGTCGCTCGCGAACGGGCTGCGGTGGCCAAGGCGCAGACGGACCTGGCGTTGGAGCGAGCCGAAGCGGATGCGGCGGTGGCGGAATGGCGGGGCTTGAACCCGGCGGTAGAGCCACCGCCGCTGGTGAGCCGGGTGCCACAAATCGCTCAGGCAGATGCCGAGGTGGCGGCAGCGAAAGCGCGTTTGGCCCAGGCGGAACTAAATTTGTCGCGCACGCATTACCGCTTGCCGTTTGACGGTCGGGTTATAGCCAGCACGCTGGAACCTGGGGCGTACATTCTTGCCGGACAGAGTTATGGCGAAATTTATAACCAGGACTCACTCGAAATAGTTTTGTCCCTGGCTCAGGCAGATTTACCCTGGCTGCGTCGACCGGATGAAGTCGACGTCGACATCATTAACTTTAACGCGCCAGATGGCGAGTCCGGTGTCGAATCGGATCGCAAATCAATCGGTGGAAAAATCCTGCGGATGGGCGCCATCCTTGACGATGCGACGCGGTTTCAGCAGGTCGTTATCAAACCAGTCGGTGACGGGAATTTGTTGCCTGGAATGTTGGTTGAGGTAGTGCTGCGAAGTTCACCCGTGGCAGACACCTGGAAAGTGCCAGCGTCCGCTGTTCAGTCAGGTCAGGTTATCTGGCAGGTGGATGAGAGCGCTACGTTACGTCGCGTTGAGCCGCAGATCATCGCGACCCTGTCTGATAGCGTGATCGTGCGATTGCCTGTGAATACTGACTCTGTGCTGGTGGTGGATGCGCCCATCAGCGGTGTCATAGACGGCGCCAAAGTCGTGGTGCTTGACTCGCAGGATAAGCCCCGCCGTGAGTGAGGGAGACGCGGGTCGGGTGAATAATCGCTTATCGCTTGTTGGGTGGTTTGCCAACAACAGCGTGGCCGCCAATATCATCATGGTTTTTCTGCTGGTGGGTGGGTTTATAGCTGCCCGCAGCATGATTACCGAAACATTTCCTGCCCTGGATCCACGCACCATTACCATCGCTACCCCCTACCCAGGCGCGACTCCCCACGATGTTGAGGAAAGTATAACCCGGCGTGTCGAGGAGGCAGTGATCGGTATACAGGGGGTCAAACGGGTGACCTCAAGCGCCAATGAAGGCGCTGGCGTGGTAACCGTGGTGATGGAGGATTTTGCCAACCAGAATCAGGTGCTGGACGACGTACAAACTGCGGTGGATGGGCTGGTTGATTTTCCGCCCGAAGAGGCCGAGGAGCCGTCTATCATCAAAACCAAGCGGATTTCCAGCATGATGTCGCTGGCGGTGTTTGGTGCGGTCGATGAACCTACGCTCCACTACTGGGCGGAAAAGGTGGAAAGCGAGATGTTGCAGTTGCCGGAGGTGACGCTGATTGATGTCACCGGTGGACGCAATCTGGAAATTGCCATCGAGGTCAGCGAAGAAACACTGCGCCACTACGGCTTGACCATAGACGATGTCTCTCGTCGCATCGCCGAATTTTCTATCGACGTTCCGGGGGGAACCCTGCGTACTGAAGCCGGCGACATACTGATTCGAGTACAGAGCAAGCGCTATACCGGCGCAGAATTTGCCGATATTACTATCCGTAGTCGTCAAGATGGCGCCAGGCTGAGGCTCGGCGAAATTGCAACCATTCGCGATGGCTTTGAAGACACGCAGGTTCTCAATCACTACAACGGCAAACCGGCGCTTTTCGTCCAGGTATCGCGCAGCGATACCCAGGATACTCTCGATACCGAGCGCGCCATCAAGGCGTATCTGGCGACCCTGCGGTTACCCGTCGGGCTCAATATAGAAATATGGCGGAATTCTACCGATGTGTTGCGGGATCGTATTAGCCTGATGGTGCGTAACGGCATTCTTGGCTACGTTCTGGTTTTCCTCAGCCTGTTGCTGTTTCTGGATTTGAAGCTGGCGTTCTGGACCAGTCTGGGTATCCCCATATCGTTCATGGGTGGTCTGTTGCTGGTATCTTTTACCGGTATCACGATGAACATGATTACCCTGTTTGCATTGATTATCGTATTGGGCATCGTGGTTGATGACGCCATTGTCACCGGCGAAAGTATTTTTAACGAGCAGGAGAAAAACCCAAATAATCCGAATGCGGTGCTGGATGGCGTGTTCCTGGTCAAGGCGCCAGTTACCATCGGGGTGTTGACCACTATTGCAGCCTTTGCCCCGTTGGTATTTTCGACGGGTGCGATGGCGCAAATCATGCTGCCAGTACCGCTGATCGTTATCGGTATCCTGGCGGTGTCATTGATTGAGGCGTTTTACATATTGCCAGCCCACCTGGCTTCCACCTCCCGCTGGAGCCTGGGTTTGTTAGCCGCTCTACGCGATAAAACTCATGGGGGCCTGGCGCGCTTTATTGAGCATTGGGTGGTACCTTCCATTACCCTTAGCCTGCGTTATCGCTACGTTGCTGTAGCGATTGGCTGTGCGACCATTATTATTGCGCTGGGTATTTTTCAGGGCGGCTTCGTGCGTTTTATTTTCTTCCCGCAGATTGACAGTGATCACATTACCGTCAACCTCAAAATGCCGGTAGGCACGCCTTTCGAAACAACTTACCAGTACGCGGCGAAAATTCTTCAAGCCGGTGAAACAATGGCCCGTGAAACTGATGCCTTGATTGCTGCGGAGCAACCCGCTGAGCAATCTATTGTCGAGGGGATCTCATTCACTGTCGGTAGTCAGGGAGCCGATACGACAGGGCCCATGGCGAGCAGTGCCAGTGCTAATGCAACCAACCTGGCGCAAATCCGCATGGAACTGGTTCCCGGTGATCAACGGCCATTCTCCTCCAGTGAACTCGAGCGTCGCTGGCGAAAAAATACGCCGCTGATCCCGGGCGCGGAGAGTCTGACGTTCAGCAGCAGCCTGGTTCGCGCGGGCGATGATGTAAATGTGGAGCTGTCTCACCGTGATGAGCGGGTCTTAGCCAGCGCTGCTACGCAGCTCAAGCAGTCCCTCGGCTTGCTTGAGGGTGTCAGCGAAGTAGAGGACAGCTTTGAACCGGGCAAACGGGAATATGTATTTGCACTCACCTCGGCCGGATTAGCGGCGGGCCTGACACCGGTCGACATCGGTCGTCAGCTACGTTTTGCCTACTATGGCGCAGAAGTGCATCGTGTCCAGCGCGGGCGCAATGAACTCAAAGTGATGGTGCGTTACCCCCAGGCACAGCGGCGAACACTTAGCGATCTTTACAATTCCCGTATTCGACTTAAAGATGGCACGGAAATGGATTTGCGCACGGCGGCGGTGATTAGCGAGCAGCGCGGCTATTCGCGAATCGAACGCGTCGACGGTCATCGCATTGTCAGCGTCAGCGCCAACGTCGAAGAGGCGGTTACCACGCCGGATGATGTCATTGCCAGCCTGCGTGAAACGGTGCTTCCCGAGCTTATGGTCGCGTATCCAGGCCTGTCTCACTCCTTTGCCGGGATCAGCCGCGATCAAAGCGACGATATGCAGTCTCTACTGCGAAATCTGGTGATCGCGGTGATGGTGATGTTTGTCATGCTGGCATCGCAACTGCGCAGTTACGTACAGCCGCTGGTTATTCTCAGTGCTATTCCTTTTGGTTTTGTTGGCTCACTGCTGGGTCACCTTATCATGGGTTTCGATATCTCGTTTATATCCATGTTCGGCATGATAGCTTTGTCTGGTGTAGTGATTAACGATTCTCTGGTGCTGGTCGACTATTTCAATCATCTGCGGGCAGAGCAGGGCCTCGATATCAAAGATGCGCTGATCGCCGCTGTCGCCCGTCGGTTTCGGCCGATTTTGCTAACCACCATGACCACCAGCCTTGGCCTGTTGCCGATGCTCCTGGAAACTAGCTTGCAGGCAAGATTTCTTATTCCCATGGCCATTAGCATCGCTTTTGGCATTCTTTATGCCAGCACGGTGATTATATTTCTGGTGCCAGCATTAATTCTCATCGCCGAGGATTGCAAAGCGCTGGGCCGGACGCTTATTGGCCGCCAGCACAAGGCCTCTACCTAATGCGGGGCGCTGTTTCTACAGGTCTATTGGAGCTTGCGTTGACGGCACGAAGGTTGGCCGTCATCTGTACAGCTGTCTCAATGAAGAGCGCGGAGTGGAGCTAAAAAAAATACCGCGAGTCAAACACAGATATAACGAACCAGGGAGTCGAGTTCATGGAGTGTCCTAAATGTCAGCGAGAATTGCTAAGGCGAACGTTTGACCGTGTCACTGTAGACAGATGCACGGGCTGTTTCGGTCTATTTTGTGAGCCAGCCGCCATTGAGGACGGCAAGGAAGTGTGGCTGGCTGAAGCAGTGGTCGATATCGGTTATCCGAGAACGTGGGCGTTACGATACGATTGACGATATCGATTGTCCTGAGTGCGAAGTCAAAATGGACAAAACTTCGGACCCGGAGCAGACACACAGCTGGATGGAAACCTGCCCCCAATGTAATAAAATATTTCTCGATGCGGGAGAGTTTACCGATCTGAAATATAACACCGTTCTGGATCGTATTCGCAGTTGGCGTAAAGGTCAGCGACCCTAGATCCTGGCCTGCGGTATCAGGTTTTCTTGGTCATTCTATCGAGTGCGCCCATGGCAAACGCTGACGCCACAAAAGTTAGATGTAAAATCATGTACCAGAGTAATTTGTCATTGCTAATGTTTTCTGCGTTCATAAATATTTTTAATAAGTGAATGCTGGAGATAGCCACGATACTGGCGGCGATTTTCATTTTTAGCGAAGACGAATCCATTTTGCCCAACCAGCCGAGCTTTTCTTCTTCCTCCGCAACATCCAGCTGTGAGACGAAATTTTCGTAACCGCTGATCATGACCATGACGAGGAGACCCCCAACCATGGCGATGTCGATGAGCGACAGGATGACCAGAATCAGGTCAGCTTCGGCAATCGCCAACACGCGCGGGAGCATGTGGAAGACTTCCTGAAAGAACTTTATTCCCAACGCGAGTAGCGCCAGCGCGAGCCCCAGGTAGATGGGCGCAAGCAGCCAGCGCGATCGATACATGGTTTTTTCAATAACTATTTCAAGCTGACTTATTGGCAAGCTGTGGCATCCTGTGTGGGTAAGGTTTGCGTTACATCGCCGCGCCAGGGCACGGCGAGTGCGATTCTACTAGCGTCTATGTCAGAGTGCTACCTGTCGACGTAGATGTTGATAACTGCCGACAACCTGATATGACTGCTCAGGCAAAGCTGAACAGGGAGAACCGATTTGCCATAAACAGGGCCAATTAAGGCCGGGCTCTGGCCGGCTCGGGAGAACAGGCCGGATCGCGAGAACAGGGCGGCTTAGCCCGCCTGCCTCGTAGGCGCGGGGCAGGGGCTTTAGGCGCGGGGATGTCAGGGCTGGGGTGGGGTGAAATTGAACAGGCGTGCTGCATTGGCCCCCAACAGCTTTTTGCGGGTTTCCGGTTTCAGATGACCCATGGTGCGTTCTATGGCTTCTGCGGAGTGGGGCCAGGTGCCTTCATGATGCGGGTAGTCATTGGCCCACAGAAAATTGTCGACCAGGCCAGCGCTTTCTACCAGCGCCAAACCCGCCGGATCTTCCTGGAAACTTGAAAAGCCATGGGCGCGATAGTAGTCGCTGGGCAGGCCCTGTAGCTTTGGTCGCGCCCACATATGGTGTTTTTTGTAGGCTTCGTCCATGGCATTGAGCGCCCACGGAATCCAGCCAATACCCGCTTCGATGGTGGCGAACTTCAATTTTGAATACTTTTCGAGGACACCGGATGCACACAGGCTGGCGACCGGTTCAATGGTCGGGGACAGGGAATGGGAAACATAATTGATGACTGCGCCGCCGTTACCTTTGGCCGCCCGCGGGTCACGACCGGTGGAAATATGAAAGGTGATCGGCAGGCCGGTTTCTTCAATCAGCGCCCACATAGGGTCAAATATTGGTAAGTTGTAATTGGGGTCATCATGGTGGTGAGCGCCGAATACAGGCTTGCATGGCAGGCATAAACCCTTGAAACCGAGCGCCGCGCAGCGCTCGATTTCTGCCATGCCGGTTTCGATATTCGACGTGGTAATACAGGCCATTGGTGCGAGACGATCGTTGTAAGGGCCAAATAACTCCCAGGCCCAGTCGTTCCACACGCGACACATCTCTGTCGCAAAGGCAGCATCGTTGGTGGCCCACATCATCAGGCCTTTGTTAGGGAAGAGGACTTCCGCATCGACGCCGTCCATTTTCAGATCAGCCAGGCGACCTTCCGGCAACTTGCCAGCTTTATTGCGGGCCAGATCTTCGCCGACAAAGGCGTGTTCGCGAATTTTTACCCGGCGAGAACCTTCAGATAAGGTCCATTTCTCGCCTTTTTCATCAACTTCTACCCGTGGCAGGCGAGACCTGTATTTTTCTGCGACCCGGTCGCTAAACAAATTGGGTGGTTCGTTAACATGACCATCAGCGGAAACAATAAACAGCTTGTTGGGATCATCGGCTCGCGCAGTTTGCGGCCAGCCCTCGGCACCAGGTGTTTCGAGACGCCACAGGTTAGACTCATTGATCTCGGTGTTGCTCTGCTCCATGATTAGCTGCCTCTTTTTTATGGTGGGGCGAAATGTCAAGGGTTTAACGTTGCTAAGTAAGTGCTGATACGCAGCTATCTCCTTGTAGACCTTTTTCCATTAAGCAATCGTGTTTCCGCTAATGATCAGGCCAGTTGCCACTGCACCAGCGTAAACGGTACTTTACCTTCGGGGTGGTGTTCGAATACGGCTGTAACCGGTGCACCGATGGAAATGTTCTGGCGAGGATCGCCCAGCAGGTTGCCGACCATACGAATATTGTTGGCTTCGGGTAGCTCAACGAGTACGACAATATAGGGGCCATGCTCCTGTAAGGCAGGGTGTACCGGATGCCAGACGCGCTCCCAGCTATAAATGAGACCGGTGCCCGTTACTTCGCTCCAACCCAGATCAAAAGATCGGCAACTGTGGCATAGCCACTCCGGACCCCACTGCCACTCATGGCATGATTTGCATCGCTGCACCAATAGTTTATTGTCTTTGAGACCTTCCCAATAGGGTGTGTCCAGTCCGTCCCGGCTCGGCATGGGGGCTGGCAGCCCTGGGGGAAGGTAGCTGTTTGAGTCCGCGCTGCTCATGAGAGAGTCTCCTGGCTGCCAAAAATGCAGTTGCTGACGGGTGTCACCATAGGGCCTGAAGTGACCATGGACACCTTGGCTCCGGGGACCTGATTGGAGGACTCCCCGCGGATTTGGCGCACCGCCTCGATGATCAGCTCAAGGCCATGCATGTAACATTCCGCCAGATTGCCGCCGCTGGTATTGAGCGGCAATTTGCCGGTAGGCGCTAACAGGTTGTCGTAACGAATGAACTCGTTGGCTTCTTCATGGGTGCAGAAACCATGTTCAATGATTGACATCACCACACCGCCGGTAAAGTTTTCGTAGCTTTGCAGCACATCCACATCCTCGGGGCCGACACCGGCCATGCTGTAGAGGCGTGGCGCCAGCGAAGTAAAACTGGATGTCGCGTAAAGTGGTGCGTTGTGACAGGGTGCCGCATTGCGGTATTCAGAACCAGCAGTTGCGCCGAGAAGATAGGCTGGTTTCTGTTTCATGTGCTTCGCTTTGTCGGCGGAGACCAGCACCATGGCCGCGGCGCCGTCATTTTCCATGCAGCAGTCGTAAAGTTGATAGGGCTCGACGATCCAGCGCGCATCATCATATTTCTCGGCGCTCAGGGGGCGACCGTGCATTACCGCCCTGGGGTTATTCTGAGCGTGTTGATAGGTCGCCAGCGACACGGCTTTATAGGTATCACGGGTGACGCCGGTCTCATGGAGGTGCCGGGTGCAGCGCATGGCGAACATCTGCGCTGGCGACATCATGCCATAGGGGATGGTGTAGGCCGGGTCTCCGGACACGCCGGACGATTTTGGCCCCTGGCCAAAGCGGGCAAACTGGCCCTGCGCGAGGGCACGAAATACCACCACGCAGTCCGCCACCCCCGTCGCGATCGCCGCCGCCGCATTGGCAACCGCAGCACTGCCACCACCGCCACCGCCACCCCACTGCATGTTGGCGAATTTTAGTTCGTGCATGCCGAGTGCGGAGGACAAACGCGACGGATCGCTGCGATCATTGCTGAATGACGAAAACCCGTCGATTTCGCGGGGGTCAAGGCCGGCGTCGTCACAGGCCGCGAGAATGGCTTTTAGCGCCAGGACAAATTCAGGGTCTTGCGAACCGCCGCGTTTGTAGTAGACGGTTTCACCAACACCGACCACTGCGACTTTGCCTCTGAGTGTTCTGTTGGTCATATTCAATTGCCAGTCGTGAGTAATTTTTTTAATTGGTCTGTTTGTGTTGCTATAACGCCAAGCGGACAACCAGACTGTTTAACGTGCTGGTCGCCATGTCTCGCGTGAACTGCCGGAGCGTACGTTGTACCACCGAACATAAACATAATTGAGGCGAGGTGAATCTGCAGCGCCTGGCGAGACTGGTCCGGTGGATCGCCCAGGGCCGACAAATTCACGATACCGTAAATTGCCGACTCGCCCGTGTATGGCGTGAGCGCTCCGGTGATGGGGTAGTTATAGTTGGTTCTCGCATCGCCTGTCAAACGAAGCGGTCAGGGGCTGCTGATTTTTCTCTGTTGCGTGGCCTGCTTTTAGGTATATCCTTTAACAAAGCTGAGTGCGTACAGCGTAGCGAAGTACCCTGTTCACAACTCCGAA
>TARA_R110000787_G_scaffold132816_2_pt1 | contig 13349 bp, 4 predicted proteins | sample TARA_R110000787 | Tara Oceans TARA_R110000787 (sample SAMEA4397920) | marine metagenome | biome: Polar Biome; feature: [DCM] deep chlorophyll maximum layer (ENVO:01000326); material: water (ENVO:00002006), including particulate matter (ENVO:01000060) such as... | depth 35 m
ATGATCACCCTGACAACGTAAACTTTGACAAGTTCTCGACTCTGTTGGGCGGAGGGTTGATACCAGTTCCCAAGTTAAGGGCACCTGCCGGTAGCAATGCCGTGATGGACGCACTGATGGGTAACAAACAAAACAAGTTTAAAGACATTATAGATAAGACTATGAGGGGTACTGGCTGCGAGCAAATACGTACTATATGGCAAGACCAAGAAAGTTGCAGCGAGCCTATGTGGAGGGCAGGGCTATCTATAGCCAAGTTTTGTGTTGATTCTAAGTCAGCGGCACGCAATATATCTAAGAACCACGAGGGTTACTCTGAGCAGGCTACTACTGAGAAGATGGACCTTATCAAAGGCCCCTACAGGTGTGTGTCTTTTGACGGGTTTAACCCCGATGTATGCCCTAAATGCCCTAACTGGGGTAAAGTTAAATCCCCTATAGTACTAGGCAGTAGCGTCAGAGAGGCCACGGAAGTAGATAACGTAGTAGAAGTACCAGAACTTAGCTTGCCCGAAGCCGAGCCTATTACCTACCTGATTCCCACGTACCCAAGGCCATTCTTTAGGGGAGCCAACGGTGGGGTATATATGCGTACTACCGATGCCGAAGGCGATCCCGATGAGAAGATCATATACCACAATGACTTGTACATAACTAAACGCATATCGGATGTAGAGATGGGGGAGGCAGTAGTCGTTAGGTTACACCTCCCAAAAGACGGGGTAAGAGAATTTACTATACCCCTTACAGCGGTTACTTCAAAAGAAGAACTGCGAAAACAGATGTCCATGCACGGTGTGGCCGTCTCAAGAATGGATGAACTTATGGTGTATATGACAACTTGGGTAAACGAGTTACAGGCTACAGGAGCCGCAACGGAAGCACGTAGGCAATTTGGGTGGACAGGAGACGACTTTAAATCTTTTGTGTTGGGTGACCAAGAAATATTTGCTGAGCGTATTAGCGACAACCCCCCTTCTACTCCGACAGCAGGGCTGCTTCATGCCTTTGAACCTAAAGGTACTTTGCAGCAGTGGGTAGACATGGCAAATTTCTACAATCGAGACGGGTTTGAACTACACCAATACATAGTAGGCACAGGGTTTGGTTCCGCTCTTATGGCACTATCGCCCGTTTCTTGTGCGGGCTTTCATGTACATAGTAAGGATAGTGGCCTCGGTAAGACTACTGCTATGTATGTAGGCGCGTCTATATGGGGTAACCCCAAAGCCCTAGTATTAGGAGAAGATGATACTCAGCACTCTAGGATGAACAGAAGTGAGATATACCAAAACTTACCCTTATACATTGACGAGCTTACTGAACTTGAAGGTAAAGAGTTATCGTCGCTTATATATCAAATATCTAGTGGTAAACAGAGAAACCGTATGACCAGTGGAGGTAACAACACTGAGCGTGCTAGAGGTAAACCTTGGAAGTTGTTATCTGTTACCACGGGTAACTGTAGCGCGATAGAAAAAGTTAGTATGTACAAGACTATGCCGAAAGCTGAGGCCCAACGGATGATGGAGACTAAAGCAGTTAAGTTGTTTGACGAGAGTGAGACTAAACACTTAACAGATATACACGCAACCAATGCAGAAACCATATACGGTCACGCGGGTAGGATATACATACAGTATATTATTGCTAATATTGATAGCGTTAAGCTCTTAAGGGCAGCGGTACAGGCCAAGATAGATAAGGCGGCAAATCTTACCGCAGAGAACAGACTTTGGTCAGCGGGTGCGGCGTCTACCCTAACAGGCGTACTGATAGCTAAGAAGTTAGGTTTAGTAGACTACGACACTAATAAGTTGTATACCTATATACTCAAACTGTTGAAAGAGAATAAGGAAGCGGTATCTGGGATGCATTCTTCAGCAATGGATATTTTAAACGACTACTTTCATGAGCATTGGGGTAGCATACTTAAAATAAAAAGCACTGATGACCTACGCAAATCACAGAACAACGGGCTAGATGCGCTAGTCATACCAGAATTAGACCCTAAAGTACGGCTAATTGGTAGGTATGAGACTGACCTAAAACGGGCGTACCTAATACCTAAACCACTTAAGGCATGGTGCGGTAGGCAGCAATTAAACTACGCCTCGTTTCAACAGGAACTAAAGGATGACTTTGGGGCGAAGACTACTAAGGTACGGCTTACTGCTGGTACGACCACTAAGCTAGGTCTAACACACGTCTTGTTTATAGATTGTTCCGAGCTAGATGTAGACGAACCCTAATATGTTAATGGTTGATGACCTACATCCTGACGGAGTACGAATTATAATTAACTGGAGTGGTATGCACGTGGGGGCATCACTATTCGTACCATGTATAAACACACAGAAAGCTAAGGATCAGGTTGTAAAGCTGTTTAAACGTAAGGAATGGCGAGTAAAAACAAAGATAGTCATTGAAAATGACAGATTGGGTATACGTATCTGGAGAACTATATGATACTATATGACACGGAGTGGGTCTTCCCTGACTTGCTTTGGCTACACCCTTCCTAACCCCCTGCTCGTTTCCGAGGCGACAGGGGGTTTTTATTAATACCCCTTGTTGTACTGACTATTACTTACCATGATCGCGTGTCGCATAAGTGGATTTACAGTAACTCCGTTGTGCATAGTGGCAGAAGTCTTCCTGTGAGATTTAATAGACTTCCACAACTGTGTTGAGCTTAGTGTTACAGTTGGGTGTCGTCTATTGTGCTCAACAATGTCTCTTAACACTTGGTTCATAACCTCGTGATCGCCCATCTTCTGTGCTATGTAGAACTTTTTGGTTAACATAGAACGCTTGCCTATAATTGCTTTCTCTACACCCTTGTTCCTAGCAGATATTTCTTGTCGGTACGTGTACTCTGCAGGAGGGAACCCTAGGGCTTGGGCCGCAAAATCACCTACTGTCATATCATCGTATATGGGATTTTTTCTCCTAGACTGTATGCCCCCCTCTCTTGCGTAACGCCCAAAGGTAGAACGCCAAGCATTAGTAAGCCCAGCGGGCATAGCACTCTCCATACCCCGTTCAAAACTACCGTACTGATCAGAAGTAAAGTCATCATATGCACGCTTAAGTCTAGTGCCTGTACTCAATGCGGGGCCACCTAAGTAGAACCCTAGGCTCTCTTCAAGAGATGGGTCTTTGTTAAACCTGTTTTCCTGTAAGAGCAAGTTATTGAGGCTGACACGTGAGGCTATGTCTACTCCGGTAAGTGCGGTTATTGCCCCTTTATACCAACCTTCCCTAAGGGATTTACGTGTTACGGTACGAGCATCGTCCTCTTCATCATCGAATATAAGAAGATCAGCTACCATAGCGACGGCACCATATAACGGTAATCCTTGCACACCGGCAAAGAACAGCGCAGAAAGATGAATTCCCATAACCTGCTTGAGCGCCATGTTACGCAATTCCTTACCTTCGGCGCTTTTAGCGAACATGTTATTCGCTGCTAGTTTGGTAGATTTAATCATGGTGTAGTACATCTGGAGGCCGTAACTCTTGTACATCAAAGCCACACGACCAATACCCTGCTGTGAATAACCGGCAGCGGTTTCTAGTACAGAGCCACCGTTTGTTTCCTGCGAGAAGTACACAGCCTCGTCTACCGCTAACTGCATACGTGCTTCAGAACTAGTAGGTACGGCTATGTGTGCAGCTTTTACGGCACTATAGAACCTCTTATTACCTTTGTCCGCATGCATAGCGTCTAGCTTGTTTAAGGTAAGATCATAAGACATCGTTAAGGTGACTTGACGGTTAAATCTCTCTGCGGTGTTAAACATAACAGCGGACAGTGCAGACGTGCCATCTAGAAATCTGATAGCAAAGTTTTTATTTTTCTTTCGTCCGGCATCACTTACTTGCAAGTGGTCCGTCACCATAGAGTGATTTATCTGGCCCCCGTTTTTAGCCCTTTGTACTAAAGGTATCATACGTTTGAAGTGTTTTACCTTCGCGTCAGCTTCTACCTTAGTAGCAGAAGTATCTCGTATCTTCTTTTCCTGTTCGGCTTTAAGAGTGTATACATCTTTACGGCTAACTAATCCATCCTTGTCCGTAGTGCTAACTTCTTTTATATCGTAGTACTCATCTATAGATATTTTAGAAGCCCCTACAAACTTAGTAGCCCTGCCTAGGGATACAGTAACATCTGTAGGGTTAAATTTACCTGTGAGGTATGGCACTACCACTAGCGGTATCTGAGACAAGTTAACCAGTGCTGACGATGCGTTAAAGCCAATGGTGTATATGAACGCTGTCTGGTTGGCGCGTTGGTAATACTGTTCCGCGCCCTTGTTATTGGCCCCCTGACGGGCAAACTTTGCACGTAAGTCTAACTCCTCTTTGAGTTTCCTAAACGTCTTTTTGCTAACTCCTTCAGGAGCGCCTTCGTTGTACACTCCATCTATAGCTTTTTCTACCGCCCGTATCTCCCCACCATAGCGCATCTTCTGCACCTGAGCACCTAGATCGAACCCTTTAACCTGCATACCTAAACGGGCATCTTGTATATAGCCTAGTGTGTTCTTACGTCGTTGTAGAGACTTAGCAAAAGCAGTTTCAGGGAGTGTCTCAATAAACAAACGCATTATTTGTTCTTGCATCTTTCCTGTAGTGTCCTTACCGCCCGAAGAAACCACATCAAGTATGTCGGCAACGAAAGAACCTGCGGGAGGGCTTCTGTAGCTAGAGGGTGTTACATCTCCATCATAGACTTCAATGCTGTTCTCTACGGTCATAGAATCTTGTTTAGCGTCCCGCTCGGCACTGTCCCGTGCCCCCTCAGTTTCAAACATAAGGAACACAGGCTCTTTTCGGAATGTACCATCTTCATTAGCTAGCCGTGTGGTGTAGGACAATTTATAGTTACCCTGACGGACTAACGGGAAGTATACGTCCATAGTGTTAGATGATATTAGGCGCTCGTTCATCTGCTTCTTTAGTTTTGATTTAGAAGCGTTACTTTTACCATCGCCTATCTCATCAATTTCACGGTTGATAACAGCCACAAGGTCTTCATGCATACGCTTGTAAGTATTACGTAACGCCGTAAACTGCTCTGGGCCACCTCTACCACCTTCCTTTAGTTTCGTCCATTGCTCTTGGTTCGCTTCCCATACCTCAAATAAGTTCCTACTGTCTTCAGCGGTTCGGTTACCATACTTCTTTTTAGCTACTGCACGGGTAAGGGTAGGGTCTACTTGGTAGATAGTAGCGCCGTATTCTTGGTCGTAAATAATATTGTTTAACAATTCCTTCTGCGCTACGTCCTTCTTAGCCCATGCATCATAGGACTCTAGTACTTTGTTTATCTTGTCATCCGACCTTTGTATAGCGCCTCGTTGGTCTCCGAATAGTGTGTCTAGTTTTAACCCCAACTGCCCGTACCCATTGTTTCTGGCTATGTCTCCCAGTGCTTGTGAGCCAGTCAACTTCAGCCAAACTTCTTTAGCTGCGTCTTCTATACGGGCGTTGTTTAAGAAGTCTGTAGCACTTTCAATGTAAGATTTCTTTGATCCTTGGGACAGACGCTTTTGTATGTCTGTCATATTGTTAAGTACTTCTTTCACCCCATCTTTGGTAGACATACCGTCCATAGCGGTAGAATCTATTGTATTTGCGTCGGGTGCCAACATAGCTATGATAGCGGCATCAGCAGAGTCTAGCGCAGAACCTACGGGCTTAGTGTCCATGCCGATAAGTCTTCGTACATAGTTAGTGACTGCACGGTAGAACCGTTCCAAGGCACTGATGTCCTCGCCTTTTGGGTTCATAGACGCTAACTTGTGTTGGAACACGGGATTGCTAAATACTTCAGCTACGAACTCGTTAAGGTTTTTGGCACCGTACGCTGTATCCAAGTACGGCTTAACATCTTTATATAACTTATCTAACTGCTTAGTCATCGGGTGTGACTTGTTCTTTAACGTGTTAAAAACTCCACCGTGTGTAGCCTCGTGTAATAAAGCGTGTACAGTAAGGGGAACACTAGGGTCTAGCAACACAGTACTAGTATCTTGGTCAAAAGCACTTACGACTATCTTGTCACTGATGCTTTCTAAGTTACCACGCAGCTCTACTTTCATAGCACCAAGGTTTTTAGCTAACACTCTGGCTATCTGTTTAGTGCGCTTACTCTTGGCATTTTTAGAGACAGACTCTAGGGCACCTTTCAAATCCCCTTTTTTCAATAGCCCTTTAACGCCTGCGGGTACGTCACTGACTAGCGCAGATACTTCCTTGGGGTCCAGCTCCAAGTTAAGCACGTCTATATTACCACCGCCTACGATAAATTTAGCCGTATCTTCCGCTATCTTGGCTGATAATTGTTCTGGGGTCAGGCCCTCAAACTGAGATTTATTCAGCTCCCCCTGCGCTTTATCATAATTCACCTTGTCTCGCTGTGCGGGTGATAGGCTACTATCCGCTCCCGTCTCCCCAATTGCTTTCGCGGGGTCAATCTCCCTAGTTGCTTTCGCGGGGTCAAGCTTCTTGCGGTCAGGTACTACCCTTATCCTGCCCTCACTACTATCTTCTATTTCCGCATCTCTTTTTGCATCTGATTCCTTTTTTCTGTCCCCCACTTTCTTAGTTTCTGCTTCTTTAGAACTAAGCTCGGTAACTTTAGCTTCCGCCGTTTCCGCCCTTTCCTTAGCCTCCTCTAGCTTAATATCTAGTTGAGCGTTAGTTTCAACACTAAGATTATCTTTGGCCCATGAGAGCACTGCTTGGGCGTTAGCCCCACCCGTACCCTGTAAATTTTCTGCGAGAGGGTCTTTGCCTATAGGTAACGTGCCGCTAGGTTGGACCTCCGCTGACTCATCATAGGTTCTATACTTTTTACTTTTGGGGTCTCCCGACTCACTAACAGCGTTCATAAGGGCGTCAGCGGGAGTATCAAATTGACTAAGGTATTTCTGCACCTGCCTAGCTTGGGCCTGCGTTTCTTTAGCCCCTTCGGTAAGGTCTTTACGAACCTGCCTAGGGAAATTAGCATCTACCAGAGTAGCTAGTTTAGTCGTATCTTGGTTGAGTGCAGCGTGACGAGCTATAAACTTATCGCTGCGGTTAAACCTAAACTTGTTTGTGTTTGGGTTAATGGTACGTACAGGAGGAGCAGTATCTTTAGTGGGGGCTAAGCTTTTACCTGTTAGCTTCGCTGCAAGCGTGGCGGCATTGGCGTTCTTTTTTGGGGCAACGTACTTAGCAGGTAGGTCACCAAGTAATTTTTCGTCTCCAGTTTCCCTACCTCCCCCTTTAAAGTTGGTTTTAGATTGGATGTTTGGTAGGTTTAATTGCTTGTCCCTAACTTTAGGTTTAGCTTCTGGGATGTTAGATTCTAGCTCTTTTAAAGCCTTTTGGTTTTCAATAGCAGTAGCGGCATCTTTAGCATCTGCATCGGCATCATCTAGGGTATCTCCAAAAAGCTCACTGTATTCTTGTTCTGTAGCCCCTCTTGTTTCTCTTGCTGCTTCCGCTTCTGCTTCCGCTTTTGCGTCTTCTTCACGCTGCATGCGCTCTAATTCAAGGTCATCGGCAGCGTCTCTTTCTGCAATCTGCCTATCTTGGTAAGCCTCGTACGCAGCTTCATCCACCATGTTAGGCTGTTCTGTTATCTGATCTTCACCCTCTAGACGCTCTACCCTTTCTGTTTCGGCCTCGCTCTCGGCCATAACAGCAAGTATATCGGCATCACTCATTTCGTCAGGTGTGCCAGTAGCCTCCCTTTCAGACTGTTCCAGCTCTTCTGGAAACAAATCGCGTTGGTCTGTAGGTCTACGTACTTCCGCAGAGGGCATGTCCCCCAGTATGCGGTCATCTTCTTCTGCTTTTGCTTCTCGCTCTCTTCTAGCTGCGTCTTGCTGTACTACTGTGCCTAGTTCTCCACGCTCAACTACTAGGTCATCAGATGGCGCGGGTAGTAGTCCTGCAATCCCCGTGCTTTCTACTACCTCAGTGTCAGTTACTTCTTCGTCGGCAGCCCCACGCGCCCTTCTACCTAAGAACAAGTCAAGGATGGCACCCGCCGCTGCACCGTACCCAAAAGATTCTGCCGCACCCCCAAAGGTTTCGGCTAGGGCATTGTATTCTTGCTCAGTTAAGTTTTGTGCGACCTCTGCGGCTACTTCTTGTGCGCCTTCTAAACCACCAGTAATAGCCGCATTCCTTACGCGTCCACTTATACCTTCGGCCGCTTTAGGGCCTATTTTATTTATAAGGCTACTTAAGATAGGTACGTCGATTGACTTAAATACACGCCCCATAGGTAGGGCTTCTAATGCACCTGTAGCGTTTACAAGGATAGAGTTTATTGCTGTGTTTCGCTGTTCTTCAGTAGCGTTTGCAGCTCGCGCTCGTTCACTAGCCGTTCCTCGGGAAGCAGCTACACCCGTTAGGGCCGCAATGCCCGTACCTACAGCAACAGGAGCGCCCGCGTAAGCAGCGGCTATAGGTACTGCCGCCATACCCGCAATAGAACCAAGGGCGCTAGACACTCCGTAGGTTAACGAGTCTGGGTCTCCGCCTTCAGGACGTATGGAGTCAGCGATACTTTGTATTTTATCGCGTGCTTTAAGTTCTTCTTCCTCTTCTAGCAGTGCGGCAGCACCAAGAGCGGATACTTCTGCTACTCCCACAGCACCAGCGGCTAGGCCAGTACCTACGTTCTCAAGAAACCCAGACTCACTCTGGCGCTCTTTTCTTATTTCTTCGCGTAACCTACTGGCAAGTATGTCTACAACTTCATAGTCTTTTTGTGACCTAGCTATCTCAATAGCTTGCGACAACCGTCTTATAGAAGCCATGTATATTACCCCCCAGTGCTTAAATAAGCTGCGTCTGCCCTTTCTTCAGAAGAACCTTCTCGAGAACCTTCTTGAGGATTACCGGCTCCTTCTCCACTACCAGAGCTAACGCCTGTTATTCCTTCTGTAATCGCGGACTCCAACATCTTAATTAAATCATCTAGCCTAGTTACGTTAGCTAGGGCATCAAAAATACCTTGTATTCCAGCTAAGGTCTCCTCAGCTTCTATTATTTCTGATTCTGTAGACTTAGGATCAAACTGTTTCTGAGTTGCCGCGTCTATAGCAGTTCTGTACATATCATTATGCTCTTCCTTTAAGGCTCCATATTCTTTTATAAAACCTTGCAAGCTTTTAGCCATCTGTTGTTTGTCAGCCTGCCCTTTTAAAAGTCGCTGCATGTTAGCTTCTACACTTACGCTCAAAGCGTCGATCTTGTTTTTAATGCCGTTCTGGTTAGCACGGTATAACCTATCAGCTTCTTCTTGGTATAACTGTATGTCTTTTTCAGTGACCGTAGAAAATAACTGCATACTGTTACTAACGTCGTCCGTGTACGTCTTCAATGCATCGGCTGCACCTGAATTTATTTTATCTATTATCTGAACTGAAGCATTTTTGTTCTTAACGAACATGTCTCTTTGTTCATTGATAACGTCTCGGCGTCTTTTTGATACATTAGCATCGAACTTACCTCTAGCTATGCTAGCCCCACGCCCAGTACCACCTTCTATAAGCCCCCTAATACCCGCGTTAGCCCTTTCCCTTGCAACTGCTTCGGGGTCTAATTGAGACCTATCTAAATCTTCTTTTTGTCTTAGATAATCCGCTAACTTTTCTTCGTAAGCCTTAATTCCAAGACCACCTTTCTCTGAGTCACTAGAGGCTAGCCTCTTTTGTGTTTCCTTGCTCTTAGCCTCGGGGTCTAGCTCCATGCGTTCTTTTACCTTGCCCATAAACTCAGGTGAACGTTCGTCTAAAGCGTCGGTAAGCATTTTTTTAGATAGGCCGCTAGTATCAGGTGCTTCAGGGCCTACAATACTTTTTAGCTGCTCGTCTATACCATCAGCGTAGTTGGGGGCTTGTCCATCAGGAGCTTGTCCATCAGGAGCTTGTACGGTAGGAGCTTGTCCATCAGGAGCTTGTACGGTAGGAGTTTTAGGTTTAGCAAACTTCCCCATAAGCTCTGAGCTATACCCATCAACAACGTCGCCAGAAGCAGGAGGTTTAGGTTTAGCAAACTTCTCCATAACGCCAGAACTGTAGCCAGAAGCAGCCGCACCAGCCCCATCAACATAATCTTTAATAGATTGCTGAGTGGCAGGGGAAGCAGCGGCAGGTGAAGTAGACCCTGTTAACTTACTATCATTAGAAAGTGTCTTTGACTGTAACCCCCCTCTACTTGTAGTTACATTTGACCTACGTTGAGTTGGTGTAAGTATCCTTCTAATATCTTCATCCGTAAGCCTACTCATTTGAATCTGTTGCCCTGACTGCTCGCCTTTACGACGGTACTCATCAATCTCTTCTTGAGTAATAGTTTTTTTCAGTCCATTGACTTCAGACCCCCCAGAAAACCCAATAATACCGCCTTTTGCCATACCTTGCATGTTAGGGCGGGGCTGACTGGCGATACCTTGCGACGCGGCTTGTGGCATAGGGGGCCGCTGCTGTGCTTGTTGAGGGGGCATACCCATAGCACGTTGCTTTTGTTGGGCCTTCTTCTGACGCTCCCCCATAATACCTGCGGTTTGTTGAGTCATCTCGTTCTTGTTCATGCCCACTAACTGCTGCTCGTATTGCTCTGCTATAGTGCTAGGAGTCTGTTCAGCTTTTAGTTGCATGTCTCTAGCAGCAGTTTCTTTCTCGGTTTTAAGTTTCTGCATGGCGAGCAAGTCCATCAACTCCTGATTCTGGGAGTATCTTTTCTGCAACGCTTGGGGGTTACTGCGATAAGCGTCTGTCTTTTGTTCTACTAGCTTGTCTATACCACCTGCTTGTAACATGTGTGTCTCCTATTATCCCTTAAGCTCTTCTACCAAGTCGAGTTCAGCACTGGACTCAGAATCTTGGCTACCGGCCGTGGTACTAGCCAAGTATTTTTTGTATATGTCTTCTATAGACGATAGCGTAGAAGCTGCTTGGGCAGCATCACTGGGGGCATTATAAGAACGTGTTTGCGCTTCTAGTGGTAACCCTTGCAACAATGACTGCATATACTGGACTTGCTTATAAGGGAAATCACGCTCTTCGCTAAACTGTGCGTAATCTGCTTCTATGCCTTCACTTTCGATACCGCGTTGAGTAGCACCTGCACCTTCTTGCCTAGAAAGTACGTCAAACCCATACTGATTACGGTCGTCTCTGTCTAGGTTAAACTGTTCTCTTGCCCTATCATACGCGGAGGCGTAGCCCTTACCGGTTATATCTGCAATGTTAGTCTGTAAGTTGCGTTGATTTTCCATATCCATAAGAGCCTGACGTGAACCGCCAAATGCTCCGGCTTGTGTCATACGACCTGCATTAGCTATACGGTCTATCTCTGACTGGCGGCGGGCCTCTTTTATTTGCGGGTTAAGTGACGCCATCAAGTAGGGGTTCATACCTGCCTGAGCATCTGCGGCGGTAAAAGCATTAACTCCCATATTAGTGGGGGCCTGCAAACTGCCAATACCTGCAAACGCCTGATCCTGCAGCCCAGAAGTACCTGCACTGAGGGGGCCTTGATAGCCTTGATATTCCTGATTACCTAGTGCTCTACCCTGCCCGAGCATGCCAGTTACATAGTCGCCAGCCCAGTTAGATAAAGACGATTCAAAACCCGCTAGCTCACCTACAAGAGGATCAAGGCCGCCTGTTGAAGTGTCTCCCCCAACTCCTTCCGCGTCTGCGGTACTGGTAGTATTGTCGTTAGTGACAGCGCCTGCGGTACTGGTAGTATTGTCGTTAGTGACAGCGCCTGTATTACTAAAATTAGTAGCCTTAGGTTGCCGTTGGTACACAGAACCACCATAGTTATATGCGGCTATACCGCCCTGAAACATCTTAGGCATAAACTCGTTAGGGTCTATCCGCTTACCCTGTTCTGGATTACCTGTGCGTTCCATACGTACATTGTTCATCATACCGTGCAACTGGTCTGCACCCGCATCAGAGTTACCATTACCTAGGTGGCTTACTACATCCGCAGGGACAACAAATTCACCATCACTAAGGCGGGCTTCTTGGGTACCATCAATGTTTGCGGGCACTTCATCAGACATACCGTCAGTCTTACCCCCTAAATAGTACCCGTTATGACGGCGGTTATATGCAGAAGCAATTCCACCAGCAGCCATACCCTGAGCTTGATTCTGTTGGGTTAACTGCTGTGCTTGTGTTTGAGCCGCTAATTGCGCTTGTTCTATAGAAGGCGCTGATGGGTTAGGACGTGCTGCGAATTGGGTGTCTGAAAAGTATCTACGTCCAGCACTTCCGGGTCTACGGGGGGCTTCCCCCTCAGCAGGTTGCTGCATAGGTACCCGTTCGCGCACAGCTTGTAGTTCAGGGATCTTGCCCTGATACCCTACTTGTGGGATATCTGGTTGGAATTGTTTACTAAGGCCCTTACCTACAGCACCTTGTACAACCCCGCTAACTAAGCCGCTGTTAAGTATCGACTCCGCCGCCCCGCCATCCTGAGTAAAAAGATCTACTGTATCTGAATACCAGCCCATTAGTTTTCTCCAATTATCTTTAGTAGCCTATCTGTACTATCTTTAATTATACCACCTGACGCTTTTTTAACGCCAAAAGGGCTTCGTCCGAGGGGGCTAGGGCTAGGGCCATAACCTCCAAACGGGGTGCTATAAGCCTGCTCTTGCTGCCTGTTAGCGAATATGGTGTCGAACTGATACTGAGAGCCAATGTCCGCTAGCCCCATCTTTTTAGTAGTAGCAACTGTAGGTTGAGCAGCCTGTATCTCCATCACCCTACGCACTTCATCGTCAAACTTATTTAGCCTTTGGTTTTGATCAATCTGAGTTTGTATTTGGAGCTGTTGTTTTTGTGCTAACTCTTGCTCTGCCTCAAATTGTTGATCCGCTTCTAGCTTTTGCTGTGCCGCTATTGCATCATTGTAAGCATACAGTCCCGTAGCTTCAAACTGGCCACCTAACGTTACATCTCCCCCATTAATGGCTTGCTCTAACATGATCTTGTCGTTTAAGTCAATTACGCCATCATTATTAACATCATACTGTAATTGCTCATCAGTGGGAACAAAAGAAATAGGGTCGCTGTAGGGGTCAGACTGCTCCAAAAGCACCTCTTGTTGGGCTATTACATCCGATAAGAAGTCTACATCTTCCTGTGTCACCTCTTTCGCGGGCTTACCAACAAAATTAGCAACTACGTCTATATCTACGCCCAGATCAGCTACAGCCTCAGTTACACCGGCTACATCTTCAGTTACTCCAGCAATACTTTCTGCCAGTACTTCTTCAGTAGTACCTATTTGTTCTAGAAGTGCTTCTTCGGTAA
>TARA_R110000787_G_scaffold58218_7_pt1 | contig 13343 bp, 11 predicted proteins | sample TARA_R110000787 | Tara Oceans TARA_R110000787 (sample SAMEA4397920) | marine metagenome | biome: Polar Biome; feature: [DCM] deep chlorophyll maximum layer (ENVO:01000326); material: water (ENVO:00002006), including particulate matter (ENVO:01000060) such as... | depth 35 m
CCGCCTGAATGACGTGCCCCGCTATTTCGGTGAGAATATCGAAAACATGCGCCGCGGCATCGCTACGGGCTGGACCGCCCACAAGGATCCGCTGAACACGATGACGGACCAGATCCGCGAGCAGATCGTCACCGATCCCGCCGACAGCGATCTCTACAAGCCTTTTGAAACGCTTCCCGCAGACATGGACGAAGAAACCGCTGAGCGCGTGCGCGCCGAAGGGCTGGAGGCCGTCTCCCACGCGGTCACGGCCTATAAGGACACGCTGCGCTTCATCCTGACCGAATATGCCCCCCATGCGCGCCCGGCGCCGGGCCTCGCCAGCCTTCCCGGCGGGCAGGAAGTCTATGCCGCCGCCGTCGAGCATCACACGGCGGGGGCCGGGTACACGCCCGTCGAGATTCACGAGCTTGGCGAGCGCGAAGTCGCGCGCATCCGGTCCGAAATGGAAGATATCATCGCCGAGATCGGTTTTGAGGGCAGCTTTGCCGACTTTCTCGCCTTTCTGCGCTCCGATCCGCAATTCTATGCCAAATCCGCCGCTGACCTGATGGCCAAGGCCAAGGCTGTCGCCGCGCGCATGGACGCCATGCTGCCCGATTATTTCGGGCGCCTGCCGGAACTGCCTTATGATGTTGAGCCCGTGCCTCTGGCCATCGCGCCCGGTTACACGTCGGCCCGCTATGTCGAAGGCGATCCCAAGGAAGGCCGTCACGGCATCTATTGGGTCAATACTTACGCGCTTGAACAGCGCCCGTTTTACGAACTGCCCGCCCTTACGGCGCACGAGGCGGTGCCGGGCCACCACCTGCAAATCGCGCTCAGCCGTGAAATGACCGACCAGCCAAAATTCCGTCAGGACTATTACGCCACCGCCTTTGGCGAAGGCTGGGGACTTTATGCTGAGCATCTCGCGGGCGAAGCGGGCATGTATGAGACGCCTTATGAGCGCTTTGGCGGTCTTTCCATGGAAATGTGGCGCGCCTGCCGCCTCGTCGCCGATACTGGCCTGCACTGGTATAACTGGACCCGCGAACAGGCCGAGGCCTGCTTCAAGGAAAACACAGCCCTCGCCCAGCTCAATATCGATAATGAAGTCACGCGCTATATCGGCTGGCCGGGTCAGGCTGTGGCCTACAAGGTGGGCGAGCTGAAAATCCGCGCCCTGCGCGCTGAGGCCGAAGCGGCGCTGGGCGAACAGTTCGACATCAAGGCCTTCCATGATGTCGTGCTGGGGCAGGGCGCCGTCCCGCTTGATGTGCTCGACGCGCAGGTCAAGGCGTGGGTCGCCAGCCAGTTGCCGGAAGCCGCGCCTGCGACGCCTGCACAATAGGCCACAAAATAAAGCCGCGCAGCTTGTGCTGCGGCGGCCTTGAGGCCACATGGGCGAGCCATGTTTCGCTTCTTTGAACGCCGTATAGAGCCTTTTCCCGACAGTCCCCTGGAGGTTCCTCCAAAGGGGTTCCTGGCGTTCATGCTGCATTATGTGCGCGATGCCGTGCCGTGGCTGATCCTGATGTCCGTCTTCACGGCCATCATCGCCATTGGCGAAGTCACGCTGTTCGGCTTCCTTGGCGGCATTGTTGACTGGCTGGCCAGTTCCGAGCGCGAAGGCTTCTTCCAGCGCGAGGGCGGCAAGCTCGCCTTCATGGCCGGGGTTGTCCTCATTGTCCTGCCGCTGGCGACGCTGGTGCAGGGCCTGATCGTCTATCAGGGACTGATGAGCAACGTGCCGATGAGCGCCCGCTGGCGCATGCACCGGCAAATGCTCGGCCAGTCGATGAACTTCTTCGGCAACGAGTTTGCCGGCCGCGTGGCCACCAAGGTCATGCAGACATCCCTGTCCGTGCGCGAGGCGGTGATGAAAGTCCTCGACGTCTTCGTCTTCGTGACCGTCTATTTCCTGTCAGCCCTCACGCTTGTCGCGTCGGCTGATCCGCGTCTGACACTGCCGCTCATTCTCTGGGCTGTTGTCTATGGCTTTGTCCTGCGCTGGTTCATCCCCCGGCTTGGCAGGATCTCCGAGAAGCAGGCCGATGCACGCTCCGTCATGACCGGGCGCATCGTTGATTCCTATACCAACATCCAGACGGTGAAGCTCTTCGCCCATGCGGGCCGCGAGGAAGACTATGCCCGCGAGAGCATGGATGGCTTCCTGCAGACCGTTTACAAGCAGATGCGCTATGTCACCGGCTTCAACGTCATCGTCTATCTCAACAATTCGCTGCTCGTTTTCCTGATTGCTGGCGGCGGCATCCTGCTCTGGCAGGGCCAGCTTGTCGGCGCGGGCGCCGTGGCAGCCGCCATCGGCCTCGCCCTGCGTATCAAGTCCATGTCGCAATGGATCATGTGGGAAGTGGCCGGTCTCTTCGAGAATGTCGGCGTCGTCTATGATGGCAAGGCCATGCTGGAAAAGCCGGTCATTGTGGCCGATGCACCGGATGCGAAAGTCCTGGCGCGCGGCGAAGGCGCCATCGCGTTCGAGAATGTCACCTTCCACTATGGCAAGGGCGCAGGTGTCATCGAGAACATGTCCCTCTCCATCCGCCCCGGCGAAAAGATCGGCCTTGTCGGGCGTTCTGGCGCCGGCAAGACCACGCTGACCAATCTCCTCCTGCGCTTCTATGATGCTGAAGGGGGCCGCATCCTGCTCGACGGGCAGGATATCGCCCATGTCACGCAGGATTCCCTGCGCGCGCAGATCGGTGTCGTGACGCAGGACACGTCCCTCCTTCACCGCTCCATCCGCGAGAACATCGCTTATGGCCAGCCGGATGCCAGCGATGCCGAGATCAACACCGCAGCGGGCAAGGCGGCCGCCCTCGATTTCATCGCGTCCCTCGAAGACGCCAAGGGCCATGTCGGCCTTGATGCCCATGTCGGCGAGCGCGGCGTGAAACTGTCGGGCGGCCAGCGCCAGCGCATCGCCATTGCCCGCATCTTCCTGAAGGACGCGCCCGTCCTGATCCTCGACGAGGCGACCTCCGCCCTCGATTCCGAGGTCGAGGCTGTCATCCAGGACAAGCTGTTCGACCTGATGGAGGGCAAGACCGTCATCGCGATTGCCCACCGCCTGTCGACCATCGCGGCCATGGACCGTCTGATCGTGCTCGATCAGGGCCGCATCGTGGAAGAGGGCACACATGAAGCCCTCGTTCAGGCGGGCGGCCTCTATGCGGATCTCTGGGCCCGTCAGTCGGGCGGCTTCCTTGTCGAGCCGGAACCAGTCGAAATGCAGGCGGAGTAGAACGTCATGAAACTCACGATCATCGAAACCGGTCTTGTGCCCGAGCCTATCCGTGCATCATTCGTGGATTATCCGTGCATGTTTCGTGCACTTGTCCGTGCATCCGATCCGTCATTTTCGTTTGAGACGGTGTCCGTTATCAAGGGGGAAAGCCTGCCGGACCCGGCAGGCCTCGAAGCCATCCTGATCACGGGTTCTCCCGTCGGCGTCTATGATGACGAGCCCTGGATGGCGCCGCTGATGGAGTTTATTCGCGGCGCAGCCTACGCGGAAGTGCCGCAGGTCGGCATCTGCTTCGGCCATCAGGCCATCGCCGAGGCCCTTGGCGGCAAGGTCATCAAGTCGCCCAAGGGCTTTGCGGCCGGACGCCATACTTATGATGTTCTGGCCTGTCCCGGCCTTGTCGCAAAAAATTGTCCAAAAACAATCTCCATCGCCGCCAGCCACCAGGACCAGGTGGTAACCTTGCCACCGGGGGCAGAAGTCATCGCGCGGTCGGATTTCACGCCCTATGCGGGCCTGTATTATGGTCAGGCGCCAGCGCTCAGTTTTCAGTGCCATCCCGAGTTCGCGGACGCCTTTTCTGCAGCGCTATATACAGCGCGCAAGGAACGGCTTGGCGACGCGGCTGAGGTTGCAATCAAGTCTCTGGAAACGCCGGACGACAATGCCCTGCTGGGCAGCTGGATCACCGGCTTCCTCAAGGCGCACGCGTCAGCGAAGTGAAGGGTTAACCGATCGCCTGTGGCGCGAAACCTGCATCCGGTTGCCAGCAGCAACAGACTTGTGTTGAACACATGCTGAAACCCGGAGATTGCCCGCCATGATGCCGAAGCCCCTCGCCCATATCGAAGCCAACACGCTCGAATTCGAAATCCTGCCCATGGTGAAGCCGACAGGCTTCCGCGAGTATGATGCGCGCTGGTGGTTCAACGGCATCGGCCACGAGAAGGCCCCGGAACTGAACTTTACGGGCGTCCAGGCCCTCGGCCTCGGCATGGCGACGCTGTTTCACGAAATGGGCGTCACGCCGAAAGTCGTTACCGGCCACGATTTCCGCTCGATCAGCCAACCCATCAAGAACGCACTTATCCTCGGGCTCGTTCAGGGCGGCTGCGAAGTTCTCGACGTTGGCCTCGCGCTCTCGCCGATGGTCTACTGGAGCCAGTTCGAGCTCGACGCTGCCTGCTGCGCCATGGTCACCGCAAGCCATAACGAGAATGGCTGGACCGGCGTGAAAATGGGCGCCGACCGTCCGCTCACCTTCGGCCCTGTCGAAATGGGCCGCCTGAAAGAGATCGTCATGGCGGGCGACTTCCAGCCGCGTGCCGGCGGCGGGCACCACCGCGTCGACGGCATGCGCGAGAAGTATATCGCTTCGGTCGCCGATGGCGTGAAACTGTCGCGCCCGATCAAGGTGATCGCCGCCTGCGGCAACGGTACGGCTGGCGCCTTTGCGCCGGATGCCCTGCGCGCCATGGGCGCCGAAGTCATCGAGATGGACTGCAATCTCGACAACACGTTTCCGAAGTACAACCCGAACCCCGAAGATGCCGAAATGCTGCACGAAATGTCGAAAGCCGTGAAGGAACTCGGCGCCGATGTCGTGCTCGGCTTCGACGGTGATGGCGACCGCTGCGGCGTTGTCGACAATACGGGCGAGGAAATCTACGCCGACAAGATCGGCCTGATGCTGGCCCGCGACCTGTCGAAAAACTACAAGAACGCGACCTTTGTCGTCGATGTGAAATCGACCGGCCTCTACAAGACTGACCCGATCCTCAAGGAAAACGGCGCCACGGTCGATTATTACAAGACCGGCCATTCCTACATCAAACGCCGCACCAATGAACTCGGCGCCCTCGCAGGTTTCGAGAAGTCCGGCCACTTCTTCTTCCGTCCGCCCATCGGGCTTGGCTATGACTGCGCCCTGACTGCGGCCAAGGCGATCCTTGAAATGCTCGACCGCAACCCCGGCAAGACCATGGCCGACCTGCGCGACGAGCTTGGCGTGGCCTATACCTCCCTGACCATGTCGCCGCATTGCGGAGACGAAGTGAAGTATGACGTGGTCGACAAGATGGTCGCCGAATACGAAGCGCTCAATGGCACCGAGATTCTCGGCCGCAAAGTGGTCGATGTGAACACCGTGAACGGCGCCCGCGTGACGCTGGAAGACGGCAGCTGGGTGCTGATCCGTGCTTCCTCCAACAAGCCGGAACTCGTTGTCGTGGTTGAATCCATGTCCAGCGAGGACGACATGCGCGATCTCTTCCACAAGGAAATCAAGCCGCGCCTCGGCAAGCATCCCGAAGTCGGCGCCTACAATCAGGAAATCTGACGGTCATGGGCCTCAATCCGAATTACGCCGCAGTCTCCGGTCGCCAGCAGGTGACAGGACGCTGGGCCATCACCCTGCCGGGTGAGTTCAATCGCCGCGAGGAAGAGGCAGGCCTCTGTTTCTGGCGGCCCGGCTTGACGATCTGGCTGACCGCCTACGGTGCCGAGGATGGAATGACGATTGAGCAGCGCCTGGCGCGTGATCGCGGGAATGCCTCGCCGGAGGTAACGGACATGGCCGAGAGCCATGAGGATGGCGTAGGCCGTCTCACCTACCGTCTCGCGGAAACAAGAGCAGACGGCGCTATCGTCAATGGGCTCTACTCTTATGTCCATGGCGCGGCGGGACAGGTCATGGTGGCGGCTTATTTTGAGGCTGACGCAGACCTTGAGGCGGCGCGTAAAGTCTCCGGCTCAATAACCTATACAGGCTGATGAGCGGGCACAGGCTCTTGACCTGACGGCGCAAAAATCGCACGCCCCTGCGCAAACCGGGCGGGCTTTCGAAAAGGATGAATCCATGCGCGTTGCGATGATCGGTACAGGCTATGTGGGCCTGGTTTCGGGGGCTTGTTTTGCGGATTTCGGTCACATAGTGACCTGCGTCGACAAGGATGCCTCTAAGATCGAGCGCCTGAAGAATGGCATCATGCCTATCTACGAGCCGGGCCTCGACGCGCTTGTCGCCAGCAATGTTGCAGCAGAACGCCTGTTTTTCACGACCGATGCGGCCGAAGCCATCAAGGATGCAGACGCTGTCTTTATCGCGGTCGGTACGCCCTCGCGGCGCGGTGACGGCCATGCAGACCTCTCCTATGTCTATGCGGCCGCCGAAGAGATTGCCGGCCTGATGGACGGCTTTACGGTTGTTGTGACGAAATCGACCGTGCCGGTTGGCACGGGAGACGAAGTTGAGGACATCATCCGCAAGACGCGGCCCGATGGCGACTTTGCCGTTGTCTCGAACCCTGAATTCCTGCGCGAAGGCGCTGCGATCAAAGACTTCAAGATTCCGGACCGCGTTGTCGTCGGCACCGAGGACGAGCGCGCCCGCCAGCTGATGCGCGAACTCTATCGCCCGCTCTTCCTGAACGAGACACCCATCCTGTTCACTGATCGGCGCACATCGGAACTGATCAAGTATGCGGCCAACGCCTTCCTTGCCGTGAAGATCACTTTCATCAACGAAATGGCAGACCTCTGCGAGAAGGTCGGCGCCAATGTGCAGGAAGTGTCGCGCGGTATCGGTCTCGATAACCGGATTGGCCGCAAGTTCCTGAATGCGGGCCCTGGCTATGGCGGCAGCTGCTTCCCGAAAGACACGCTCGCGCTCAGCAAGACGGCCAATGATGTCGGTGCGCCGGTTCGCATCGTCGATACGGTCGTTGAAGTGAACAAGGCGCGCAAGAAAGCCATGGCAGACAAGGTCATCGCGGCCATGGGCGGCGATGTGAAGGGCAAGACGATCGGCGTGCTCGGCCTCGCCTTCAAGCAGAACACCGATGACATGCGCGATGCGCCCAGCCTCGACATCCTGCCAGCCCTGATGGCGGCAGGCGCGAAGGTTCGCGCCTATGATCCTGAAGCGATGACGGAAGCGGCGCATCTGCTCGAGGGCGTCGATTTTGCCACCAGTCCCTATGACGCGATCCAGAATGCAGACGCCATGGTCATCATCACCGAATGGGACCAGTTCCGCGCACTCGACTTTGATCGTGTGAAAGCTGCGCTGAACACGAATATCGTGGTAGACCTGCGCAACATCTATTCCCCCGAAGACATGGCGGCCCGTGGCTTTGCCTACACGTCAGTTGGCCGCCCGTAATTCCCACTTTCCTTTCCAGACCGGATTCAAGACATGAAATTCTTCGTCGATACAGCTGATACAAAGGACATTGCCGAACTGGCCGCGACCGGCCTGATTGATGGCGTCACAACCAATCCGTCGCTGATTGCCAAGGCCGGCCGCCCCTTCGCTGAAGTGATTCAGGAAATCTGCGGACTGACCACTGGCCCCGTCAGCGCTGAAGTCGTCGCCACCGATGCCGAGGGCATGGTGCGCGAAGGCCGCAAGCTGGCCAAGATCGCCGACAATGTGGCCGTAAAACTGCCACTCACATGGGATGGCCTGAAAGCCTGCCGCACCCTGTCTGACGAAGGCACCGCCGTTAACGTAACGCTTTGCTTCTCGGCCAATCAGGCCCTGCTGGCTGCCAAGGCTGGCGCCGCATTCATCTCGCCCTTTATTGGCCGCCTCGATGACATCAATCTCGACGGCATGGAGCTGATCGCCGATATCCGCCAGATCTATGACAATTACCTGTTCGACACGGAAATCCTGGCAGCATCGATCCGTACGCCCAATCACGTGAAGCTCTCTGCGCTTGCCGGTGCAGACGTGGCGACCATGCCGCCCAGCGTCATCAAGAGCCTCGTCAATCACCCCCTGACGGACAAGGGCCTTGAAACCTTCCTCGCCGACGCGAAGAAGGCAGATATCAAGGTCTGATGCTGAATGGCTGAGGCCGTCGATCGCAAAGGGCGCGTGCTCATCATTGCCGGCTCGGACTCGGGTGGCGGGGCCGGCATACAGGCCGATATCAAGACTGTGACCATGCTTGGCGGTTATGCCATGACGGCCGTTACCGCCATCACGGTGCAGGATACCAAAGGCGTACATGGTGTCTGGCCGGTGCCCATTGATGCGGTCATCGGTCAGATGCGGGTCACGCTGGCCGACATTGGCGCTGACGTCATCAAGACCGGCATGCTGGGCTCGGCTGCGCTGGTTGAAGCCATCGCAGAATGCCTCGACGAGTACGCGCTGATGGTCCCGCGGGTAATCGACCCCGTCATGGTTGCGACATCGGGTGACCGACTCGTGGATGCCAAGGCTGTCGAAGCGATCCGTTCCGAACTGTTGCCGCGCGCGCGTCTGTTCACTCCGAACGCTCCGGAAGCCGAAGTGCTGACCGGCAAGGCCGTCGAATCCATTGATGGCCAGCGCCGCGCGGCTGACCGCCTGCTCGAACTCGGCGCCCATGGCGCGCTGGTCAAAGGCGGGCACATAGGCGGCAGCGTGATCACCGATGTGTTGCAGACCACGACCGGCGAATGGATCTTCGAAAGCCCGCGCATCAATACGAGTTCCACGCACGGCACCGGCTGCACGCTGGCCTCCGCGATCGCCGCATATCTCGCGCAAGGCGTCAGTGTTCCGGACTCGGTTGAGCAGGGGCGCGACTATCTTCTGGGCGCACTACGGACCGCGAAGGGACTCGGAATGGGCCATGGACCGGTCAACCATGGCTGGCTACTGGACCGGGAATAACCCGTTAGGCGCACTGAAGACCCTGTCAGAAATCGTCGTTTCTGTACGGACAGGCGGTGTGCTTAAAGCGTCTCTCAGGAGATAAACCGATGACCCAGCCTTTGCCCCTCTACCAGGTTGATGCCTTTGCCACCCGTGCATTTGAAGGCAATCAGGCCTGTATCATGCCCCTGGACGCCTTCCTTCCAGACGACATCATGCTGGCCATCGCCGCCGAAAACAATGTCGCTGAAACGGCCTACATTGTACGCACAGGCGAAGAGAGCTGGAACCTGCGCTGGTTCACGCCAGCCGTTGAGGTGCCGCTCTGTGGCCATGCCACGCTGGCCGCCGCGCATGTGCTGTTCACGCATGAGGGCTATGCGGGTGAGACAATTGCCTTCGATACGGTCAAGTCAGGCCGACTGACCGTGCGCAAGCTGGAAGACGGGCGGCTGGAGATGGATTTCCCCTCGGGGCCGGTGACGGAAATCCCGGTCAGCGACGACGTTGCCGAGGCGCTCGGCGCGCGGCCCGTTCAGGCATGGGGCGGCATGTTCTATGCGGCCATGTTCGAGACGCCGGACGAGGTGCTGGCGCTGAAGCCAAACCTGAAGGCGCTGGCGTCGCTGGGTGTGCCGGGTGAAGGCTGGGACCGTGGCAATTTCGGCTGCTTCGCACCCGGTGGTGAAGGCGTTGATGTGACAAGTCGCTTCTTTGCGCCCGGCAGTGGCATCGACGAGGACCCGGCCACAGGCAGCTGGCACACGATGCTGGCGCGCGTCATGTCCGAGCGGTTCGGCAAGGAGGCTTTGTCCTGCTTCCAGGCCTATCCGGGCCGCGGCGGACGGATCGATACGCTGCTGCAAGGCGACCGTGTCAAACTCTCCGGCCACAGCGTGACCACAGTCGAAGGCCGATTTTTCCTTCCGATGTAAAATCGCGTCTGGCGTGCGGCCGTTTGCGGGCGGCATGAAAGGTCGATATTGTCTCCATAGGCACTCCCGGCAGCCTTGTGGATTATTCAATATGAGATTTCGATCAGGATTGCGCGGGTTTCGGCGATCAGCCCTTTGGGCCGCCTGCAGTCTGCTTTTGGCCGCATGCTCTGTGGCGCCAGCGTCAGACCCCAAGCCGGTATCATGCGACGCAACCATGATGGGCGTGGAGCGCACGATAAAAGTGACGCCCAGAACAGGGTCGATTGAAGCGCTTCTGAGGGACCACGAAGTGGTCCTGACATTCGATGATGGCCCCGAGCCCAAGCGAACGCGCGCTGTGCTTGATGCACTCGACGCGGAATGCGCCAAAGCCACCTTCTTCCTGCTGGGGAACCAGGCGAACCGATATCCGGCAATGGTCCGTGAAATCAGCGCGAGGGGCCATTCTGTCGGGAGCCACACATGGTCTCACGCGAACCTTGTGGAGCTGAATGATGCGAAGGCCAAGGACCAGATCTCGCGCGGGCAGGATGCGGTCAATGCGGCCCTTTCCAGTCTCGACAAGCGGTCCGGGATGTTCCGCTTTCCCTACGTGGCGACAACGCCCGACTTGTCCGCGCAGGTGCGCGACATGGGCCTGCTTGAAGTGGGCGTGACGGCTGATGGCGCTGACTGGACCCGCATTTCACCTGAAGCGGCCGTAGACCTGGTGTTTCAAAAGCTGGCGCTGGCGGGAAACAAGGGCGTGGTGCTTTTGCACGATCCCTTTGACCGTTCAGACGTGCGCACGGCCCTGCTCCTGTCGCGGCTTAAGCAGGATGGCTACAGGATTGTTGCTCTCGAAACCGCAAATTCCGGCCGGTAACCTTTCGCTCTTGATGGCATGATATGTGCAATCGCGATGGGTAAACTGACGCGCATTCCGCGCCAGTTACTCGGCCGTGCTTAGGGAGCGTAGTCTTGTCAGAACGTGGAATCATGTCGCGTTTGCGTGCCACTCTGGTGCCTTGTGTCATCGGGGCGGCGACATTTGCCCTTGTTGCAAGCGGGTTTTCGCTGGCGCTTCGCCGTGCCGCGCCTGTGCCGGACATGAACGTGTTGAGCCCGAAACTCGCTGCCTATCGCGACCATGCCGCCGACTATGACACCGTCTTCATCGGTACATCGCGCACCTTTTACCACATCGTCCCTGACGAGGTGGAGACCGCCATGGAAGCCGAAGGCTGCCAGCGGCCCAATGTGTTCAATTTCGGCGTCTTCGGTCTGACCGGCGCCGAGCAGGACTGGTTGCTTGATCAGGTTCTGGCCGCCGGGCAGGGCACTCTGCGGACGGTCGTGATGGAAGACCCTCTCCCCGAAGCCCGCTCGCTGGCCGATGCCACGAACGAGCGTGCCCGATTTTTCCACGCGCCGTCAGACTATTCCGCCACGCTGCACAGTATCAGTTCCTTTCCCGAATCTGCGCCGAAGAAGGTTTTCCGGCTCGGCATATTTGGCGCAGGCGCCGCTTACGACCTCTCCGGCGTTGGCCGGGCCGCTGAATTTTTCTTCCCTGCGCCCGTGAAGCCAGCGCCATACGCAATGGATATGGCATCAGACGGGTTCGAAATTCTGGGCTCGATTTCGTCACCAGACATTGAAGCGCGCCGCAAGGACTTTGTGGATCACCCGGAAAAATACGACGAGGCCCTGGCGCGCTACGGCGCGGCCAGTGACGAAGCTGTCGAGGCGCGTGCTGTCTATCTCGAAACACGGCTACGCAGCCTCAAGGCGCAGGGGCTGAATGTAGCGCTCTTCGTCTCGCCGGACCCTGAAGAGCTGGATCGTACGCCCCGTGTCGGTCTTGAACTTGCGCGTATAGCGCCGGACCTTTCGGTGATGAATTTCAACCGGCCGGATGTCTATCCGGATCTCTTCGGTCGCAACCTCTGGTTCGATCACAGCCACTATGGCGAGGAGGGCGCGCGCAAGCTGAGCCGCCTGGCCGGCGCAGAGCTATGCCGCGATCTGAAACAGTCGGACGCAGGAGGTCAGCATGCTGTTCGTTGAGCCACGCTTCTTCCTTTTCTTTGCCGTCGTTTTCGGTCTCGTCTGGATCCTGCGCAATAATCTCTGGCGCAAGCGCGTTCTCACGCTGGCCTCCTATGTCTTCTACGGCGCCTGGGACTGGCGCTTTCTGGGCCTGATCCTGCTGATCACAGTGATCAGCTATGTGGTCGGCGCAGCAGCCAGCCGTTATCCGGCGGGCGACAGGGCCCGCAAGCTCGCGCTGACAGGCGGTATTGTCGCGTCTCTCGCGCTTCTCGGCGTGTTCAAATACTTCAATTTCTTTGCGGGCAGTTTTGTCGACTTTGCCGGTATGATGGGCTTCAGCGCGGGCTCGGTCACGCTGAACCTGGTCCTGCCCGTGGGCATCAGTTTCTACACGTTCCAGGCCATATCCTATATGGTGGACGTCCATCGTGGCGACATTGGCGCGCGGCGCTCGTTCCTCGACGTGGCCTTCTATATTGCTTTCTTCCCGCAGCTGGTTGCTGGGCCCATCGTGCGGGCCTCGGAATTCATTCCGCAAATGGATACTGCGCGCAAATGGGCCGATGTCAGCGTGCGCGCCTGCCTGACGCTGTTCCTGATCGGCTTCATCAAGAAGGCCTGCATCTCGGACAATATCGCCCAATATGTCGACGTTATCTTTGCCGACCCGTCTTCCTTTGCGGCCTCCCAGGTGGTCGCTGGCGTGCTGCTCTACGGCATTCAGATCTATTGCGACTTTTCGGGCTATTCCGATATGGCCATCGCCTGCGCGGGCCTCCTTGGCTACAAGTTCCCGGCCAACTTTGACTCGCCCTACCTGTCGGCCAATATCCAGGACTTCTGGCGCCGCTGGCATATCAGCCTGTCCTCATGGCTGCGCGACTATCTCTACATTCCACTCGGGGGCAATCGGCGTGGCAATGGCCGCCGCGATGTGAACCTGATGACCACGATGGTGCTGGGTGGCCTCTGGCACGGCGCCTCGTTCAATTTCGTGATCTGGGGCTTCCTGCACGGTATTGCGCTGATCATTCAGCGCTTCTGGCACCAGCTCGTGGCGCGACGTGTGCCAGCCATGGGACTTCTTGGGGGCTTCATTGGCGGGGCTGTGACCTTTTACTGGGTGAACCTGGCCTGGATTTTCTTCCGGGCGGCGGACCTCGGCGAAGCTCTGAGCATTTCGCAGACATATCTGACATGGTCGTCTGCCGGGCAAAACGTGCTGCCGATCGCCGTCTGGCCACTGCTGGCCTGCCTTGGCCTTGCGCACTGGCTGTCGCATCGGTTCGGGGCACAGGAAATGATCGAGCGTCTCGCACCCAATCGCTTCGCGGTGACCTATGGGGCAATTGTGGCGATTGCGATCGCCTTCGTTCCGCTCGGCTATCGCCCGTTCATCTACTTCCAGTTCTGAACGGAGCCTATGCCCCTTGGTACCTCTGGCCGGACTCGAACCGGCACTCTGTCACCA
>TARA_R110000787_G_scaffold86057_4_pt1 | contig 13340 bp, 11 predicted proteins | sample TARA_R110000787 | Tara Oceans TARA_R110000787 (sample SAMEA4397920) | marine metagenome | biome: Polar Biome; feature: [DCM] deep chlorophyll maximum layer (ENVO:01000326); material: water (ENVO:00002006), including particulate matter (ENVO:01000060) such as... | depth 35 m
ATGTGTTGTGCATGACAGAGGAGAGCTTGTTCAATCTGGCAGCCCTGATCGGGTTTGCCCCGCTGATCGTGGTGTCGCTTCGCATGGAGGCCACAACACGTCTGGTCATGTTTGCGCTGCTCGGTGCGACCGCAGCCGGCGTCAGCAGCACCTTTATTCATCACATCGAATCCGGATGGCGTGCAGATCTCGGGAACGCCCTGCTGGCGACCGTGGCATCAACGCTTGTTCTGGCTGCCGCGATATCGCTCTTTCGCCCGCTGATGAACCGCTACCTCTTCCTGCTGTCACCTTACCTGTTTGTCGTCTGCTGTCTGGGGATCGCCCTGACTGGCACAAACCCTGTCTCTGCCAGCTACCATGCAACCGACATCTCTGTTCCTGTACATATCGGATTCTCTCTCGCTACTTATGCCATGCTGACACTGGCCGCGATGGCTGCACTGGGAGCAACATTGAAAGAGCGCGCCCTGAAACTGCGCCGCTCCGGGTTTGCTGCCTCCCGACTTCCTGCTGTTACAGAATCAGAGAATTTCCTGATTCGGTTGCTGATCGGCGCCGAAGTTCTTCTGCTGGCCGGACTGATAACCGGCTCAATCCTGTCATTTAACCGGGCAGGGGTGGCGTTTCCTCTCGACCACAAGACATTGCTGTCGGTACTCGCTTTCCTGGTTATCGGCACCCTGATCGTTCTGCATCGCAGTGTCGGAATGCGCGGGAAACTGGCGGCCCGTCTGGTTCTGATCGCCTGGATATTGCTTACTCTCGGCTATCCCGGCGTCAAATTTGTGACCGAATTACTCCTTACCTGAGCAACTTTGCTTGCCAATAAAGTCAATGTGTGATGAAAATTCGCGCATCAATCATGAGTGCCTAAAAATTGACCATTTGTATTCGGGATATCACGCTGGACTCACCCGTCCTGCTTGCCCCCATGTCGGGCGTTTCAGACATGCCATTCCGGCGCCTGGTAAAAAGCTGGGGCGCGGGCATGGTTGTGTCTGAGATGATCGCCAGCCGCGCGATGATCCAGCAGAATGTACGGACCATGAAAATGGTCACGAACTGCGCAGAAGAACATCCCATGGCTGTACAGCTGGCAGGGAATGAGCCAGAGGTCATGGCCGAAGCCGCCCGTCTGAACGAAGACAGGGGTGCTGCAATTATCGACATCAATATGGGCTGTCCGGTGAAGAAGGTTGTGAACGGCTATGCCGGATCGGCCCTGATGCGCGACGAATGTCTGGCCGGGCGTATTATCGAGGCCGTTGCATCAGCGGTCAGTATTCCCGTCACCCTGAAAATGCGACTGGGATGGGATGACCAGAACCGGAATGCCGCCAGACTGGCCCGTGTGGCAGAACAGGCCGGCGTTGAAATGCTGACCGTGCATGGTCGCACCCGATGCCAGATGTATACGGGTACCGCTGACTGGGAAGCCATTCGCGCGGTAAAACAGGCCGTCAGCATCCCGGTTGTCGCAAACGGCGACATCACTACTACCGAGAAAGCGCGGGCCTGCCTTGAGCAGTCCGGAGCGGACGGGGTGATGATTGGTCGTGGATGCTATGGTCGCCCCTGGTTTCCGGCACAGGTGGCGGCGTTCCTCGCAACCGGCAAGACACCGTCTGATCCCGGTATCGGTGAAATTTATACCACCATCCGTCGCCATCTGGATGACATGCTGACACATTACGGCGCAGAACCGGGTCTGCGTATCGCCCGCAAACATATCGGATGGTACAGTCAGGGCCTCAGTGACAGCGGTGCCTTTCGTCAGGCGGTGAACAATACCAGTGAGGCGGCAACGGTGATGGCCGCCATCGACAATTTCTTCCTGCCTGCCATCGAGCGTCAGGCAGCCTGATGGCAAGCCTGTCATTTTTGCGGGGCCGAAAACAGGTCGCCGTCCAGTCCGAACCCGCCGCTGTGCTGAATGCGCTGACCGGTGCTGTGATTGTTGCAAATTCTGACAACCGCATCAGTTATGCGAACTCCTCAGCTGAACAATTCTTCGCGGTCAGCACCTCGCTGCTGATTGGCCAGAAAATTCAGAATTTACTGCCGCCTGACAGCCCGCTCATCATGCTGATCGAACAGGCACGCGAGACCGACAGCCCCGTTTCAGAATATGAAGTCCTGATACACAGCCCGAAGATTGGTGAACAGTTTGTCGGCGTCGATGCATCACCGGTCGTCGAGCAGCCAGGGGCTGTTGTCGTTGCCCTGCATCAGCAGACCATCGCCCGCAAGATTGGCAGCCAGATCAGTCGCCAGCGGACTGTCAGATCGGTCACAGCCATGGCAAGCCTGCTGGCACATGAGGTCAAGAACCCGCTATCCGGCATTCGTGGTGCCGCGCAGTTGCTTTCACGCGGAGCGGAGGAGTCAGACCGCGAGCTGACCAGCCTGATTTGTGACGAAACAGACCGGATATGTGACCTTATCGACCGTATCGATGTGTTTGCCGACCGTCGGCCGGTCGAACGTGATGAAGTGAATATTCATCAGGTTCTGAAGCATGTCCGCAAGATCGCACAGGCTGGCTTCGGCCGGAATATCCGATTCAAGGAAGAATACGATCCGTCACTGCCGCCGGTCTATGGCCATCGCGACCAGTTGATTCAGGTCTTCCTGAATCTCATCAAGAACGGTTGCGAAGCTGCCCCGGAGATTGGTGGCGAAATCGTGCTGACCACCTCCTATCAGCACGGCGTCAGATTCGCGGTTCCGGGAACCAATGAAATCCTGCGTCTGCCGCTGGTTATCGGCATCATCGATAATGGCGGCGGCATTCCGGATGAAATCCGCGCCAACCTGTTTGACCCTTTCCTGACCACCAAACCAAAAGGCAGCGGCCTTGGGCTGGCTCTCGTCGCAAAGATTATCAGCGATCATGGTGGCGTCATTGAACATGACACACGCCCCGGACGTACCGAATTTCGCGTCTCGCTGCCCATGTCACCCCGCCCGAGCCCGGTCCCCGATGACGAGGAGAACACCCCCTGATGGCGCAAAGCACGATCCTTGTTGCAGACGACGACCGTTCAATACGCACGGTACTGACCCAGGCACTTGCCCGGGCAGGATATGAGGTAAAAACCAGCAGTAACGCAGCAACCTTATGGCGCTGGGTCGCCGCAGGTGAGGGGGATCTGGTCATCACAGACGTGGTGATGCCGGATGAAAACGGTCTCGACCTGATTCCGCGAATCAAGCATATCCGTCCTGATCTCAAGATCATCGTGATGAGCGCCCAGAACACCTTGCTGACCGCAGTGAAGGCGACCGAACGCGGAGCATTTGAGTATCTGCCGAAGCCCTTTGATCTGGATGAACTGGTACGTGTTGTCCAACGTGCCCTTGAGGCGCGCTCAAACGCCAAGGTAGAAGGCGATGAACTGCCGGAAGATGGCGGTATTCGTCTGATTGGCCGCTCTCCTGCAATGCAGGAAATATATCGAACGGTTGCCCGCCTGATGAACACTGACCTGACGGTCATGATCAACGGCGAGTCAGGTACCGGGAAAGAGCTTGTTGCCCGTGCCCTGCATGAATATGGCCGTCGCCGGAACGGGCCTTTCATCGCTGTAAATATGGCGGCCATTCCGCGCGAACTCATCGAAAGTGAACTTTTCGGGCACGAAAAGGGGGCTTTTACCGGCGCAACCGCGCGAACCGCCGGACGTTTTGAGCAGGCCGCAGGGGGCACTCTGTTTCTGGATGAAATCGGGGATATGCCGATTGAGGCACAGACCCGGCTTCTGCGGGTCTTGCAGGAAGGCGAGTTTACCACCGTCGGTGGTCGCACACCGGTACGCGCCAATGTCCGGATTGTTGCCGCAACCCACCGTGATCTGAGCCAGGCCCTGCGTCAGGGGATGTTCCGGGAAGATCTGTATTACCGCCTGAATGTTGTCCCGCTGCGGCTGCCGCCACTACGTGACCGGAAGGTAGACATTCCGCAGCTGGTAAATCATTTCCTTGCTCAGGCCGTTGAAGAAGGTCTGCCGTCAAAGACGATTGACCCGGAGGCGATTGAAAAACTCAAGGAATATGACTGGCCCGGCAACATACGCGAGCTGGAAAACCTGATCCGACGGCTGATCGCACTCTATTCCGAGGAAGTGATCGGATATGAAACGGTTCAGATTGAACTGAACAGCCATGGCCGGAAAGCCGGGGGGGAAGCCGACGAAACCAGTGACAACCTCAGCGGTGCCGTTGAACGGCATATCCGCGAATACTTCCGTGCGCATGGCGATTCCTTACCGGCAGCCGGCGTTTACGAACGGGTTCTGCATGAGGTTGAGCGCCCCCTGATCAGCATCTGTCTTGAAGCGACGAGGGGAAATCAGATCAAGGCTGCGGCCCTGCTTGGTCTGAACCGGAATACACTCAGGAAGAAAATCCGGGAATTGGACATCCCCGTTGTCAGAGGCGTAAACTAGCGCCGATTCTGCTGCGCCCTGACAGGCGCTTCCAACACCGGCCAGATATGTCCATTGATCCATCAGTTCCGAAGATCCCGGCCAGATCTGAGTCTGCCGGCAGTCTTTCCGCTACGGCCCCACAGACGCAGGCACCGCACTGGCTGAGACGTGTTCAGTTTTTTGCTGAACGATACGGGCTGGGCGACAAACTTGCCATTGCACTGCTTTTCGCGGCCGGGCTCAGTGCAGTCATCACCTTCGCCGCGATGGCCGTCAGTTCTGCCGGGCAAAATTCCCGCACGATCACGATCATGCTGGCTGTCGATTTTGCCTTGCTCATGCTGTTGGGCGTCCTGCTCGGCGGGCGGATCATCAAGGTCTGGAAAGCGCGCAAACGCGGAGAGCCCGGCTCTCGCCTGCAGGTGCGGTTTGTTTTCTTTTTCGGCATTATCGCTGTGGTTCCGGCCCTGCTGGTTGCCGTATTTTCCTCATTGTTCCTGAATATCGGTGTACAGGGCTGGTTCAGTGACAGGGTGCGCACAGCTGTCAGCGAATCTCTGAATGTCGCAGAAGCATATGTACGTGAACATATGCAGGCCATTGCCGCCGACACTGCCGCCATGGCGCTGGTCATAGACCAGCAGGCAGAGCAACTGGTGCGCAACAGCGACCTGTTCAGTGATCTGGTTATTGACCAGACATTGCAGCGCAATTTGTCAGAAGCCATGGTTTTCCGTCAGGTTGGCGATAACCGGCTGGTTATTGCCCGTGGCGGATTCGGATTGTCACTGGCCGACGACCCCATTCCCGACATTTCGTTTACACAGGCTGACCGGGGAGAAATTGCCGTGCTGACGGACAATTCAACCGAACGGGTGCGGGCCATGGTTCGGCTGCGATCTTTGCCGGACACCTATCTCTATGTCGGTCGCTTTGTTGATGTCAGCGTTCTTAATCACTTACAGACAACCCGACGGGCAGTAGAGGATTACGAACGGCTGGAACGGGAACGGTCCGGCATTGAAATCACATTCGCCATGATCTTCGTGATCGTTGCCCTTTTATTGCTGTTTATTGCCGTTCTCGTCGGGTTTGCGGTCGCGAACCGGCTGTCCAAACCAATTGGTGAACTCGCCGATGCTGCCGAACGCATTCGCGGGGGCGACCTGACAGCCCGTACGCCTGAAAATCGGTCCAGCGACGAACTGGGCATGCTGGCACGGGCGTTCAACCGGATGACACAACAGATCGAATTCCAGCAAAGCGAACTGCTGTCGACCAACTCTCAGCTCGACGAACGGCGCCGGTTCTCCGAAGCCGTTCTGGAAGGGGTGTCGGCAGGCGTGATCGGACTGAATGCTGAAGGCCGGATCGACATCGCAAACCGTGCGGCATCTGACCTGCTGGATATCGACATGGATACCCATATCGGTGAGCACCTCCATGATGTCATCCCCGAGTTCTCCGGCCTGCTGAACCGCACCCACGGCAATCAGACACCGATGATCAGCGGCGATATCGAGCGAACCCGCAACGGCCATCCCCAGACCCTGAATGTGCGGGTGGCGATTGAGACGACCGAAGAAGGCATTGCCGGGTTCGTAGTCACCTATGATGATATTTCAGAACTGCTGAACGCACAGCGTCAGGCCGCCTGGTCAGATGTTGCCCGCAGAATCGCCCATGAAATCAAGAATCCGCTGACCCCGATTCAGCTTTCTGCCGAACGCCTTAAACGCAAATATCTCAAACAGATAGACGATGATCCTGAGACGTTTTCGAACTGCACGGATACCATCGTCAGGCAGGTTGGTGATATCCGGCAGATGGTCGACGAATTCTCCAACTTTGCCCGGATGCCCAGAGCCGTTCTGGAACGCGAAGACCTTGGTAAAATCTGCCGTGACGCCCTGTTTTTGCAGAAGCAGGCCCATCGCGAGATTGAATTCACCAGCGACCTGCTGCAGGACGTGACTGTCGCCTGTGATCGTCGTCAGATCGGTCAGGCCATCACAAACTTGCTGCAGAATGCCGTCGATGCGATTGAAGGCAGGCCGCTTCCGGAAGGTGATGACCCACTGCCCCCCGGCAAGGTACATCTGGAAATCACCTCGACCGACAATCACTTCATCGTCTCGGTAACTGATAACGGCCGGGGCTTGCCGACCGAAAACCGTGGCAGGCTGACAGAGCCCTACATGACCACCCGCGCCAAGGGAACAGGTCTCGGCCTCGCGATCGTCAAGAAAATCATGGAAGACCATGGTGGGCGGCTGTACCTTGAAGATGCGGAAAATGCTGGTGCCCGGGTTCGTCTGGTCTTCAATGCGGCCCCGACCACCGGTTCCGGAAATGCGCCGCAGGCAGCGCAATAACTCTACCTGGCGAGATATATGGCGCACGATATTCTCATTGTTGACGATGAAGACGACATCCGGGCACTGATCGCCGGATTGCTTCAGGATGAAGGCTATAAAACCCGGGAAGCTTCAAACAGCGACGAAGCTCTGGCCCAGATTTCCAGCCGTCAGCCCAGCCTCATCATTCAGGATATCTGGCTTGAAGGCAGTCATCTTGACGGACTGGGCATTCTCAAACGCGTCGCCCGCAATCATCCCGATGTGCCCGTGGTTATGATCAGCGGCCATGGAACCATTGAAACAGCCGTCGAGGCGCTGAAAGACGGTGCCTATGATTTCATCGAAAAGCCGTTTCAGGTTGATCGTCTGCTGGTCATCGTTGATCGCGCCATCGAGGCATCGCGTCTGCGTCAGGAAAACCGCGAACTGAGGCTGAGGGCAGGGGATGCGGAAGAACTCGTCGGTCAGTCACCGGCGATGGTCCAGATTCGTCAGGCCATCGGCAAGGTCGCACCAACCGGTTCGCGTGTTCTCATTACCGGACCTGCCGGTTCTGGTAAGGAAGTCATTGCCCGCCTCATTCATTCAAGTTCAAGCCGTGCCAACCAGCCCTTTGTCGTCGTCAATTGCGCCACAATGCGACCTGATGCCTTTGAGACAGAGCTGTTTGGCGTTGAACCAGATGCAGACACGGAAGATGAACGCCGTGTTGTCGGCCTGTTCGAGCGTGCCCATGGCGGCAGCCTGCTGCTGGATGAAGTGGCTGATATGCCACTGGAAACTCAGGGTAAAATTGTCCGCGTTCTGCAAGAACAGACTTTCGAGCGTGTCGGCGGCAACCGGAAAGTCAGCGTTGATGTTCGCGTCATCGCGACAACCAATCGCAATCTTGAGGCCGAAATCGCTGCCGGGCGCTTTCGAGAAGACATGTTCTATCGGCTGAATGTCGTACCTATCGTGGCGCCACCCCTGTCAAAGCGGCGGGATGACATTCCCCTGCTTGCCAGCCATTTCATGACGCGATCATCTGCGGCTGCCGGCATCAAGGCGCGCAGCTTTTCCGATGAGGCAATGGCGGCCTTGCACAGCTATTCCTGGCCGGGCAATGTCCGGCAATTACGCAATGTCATTGACTGGGTTCTGATCATGGCCTCAGGTGAGGCGGACGAACCGATTACCGCAGATATGCTGCCGCCGGAACTCGGTGCATCGGCACCGGAATCGCTGAGCGCTGCAAGGGCCGCTGAAATCATGTCCCTGCCATTGCGGGAGGCCCGTGAATTGTTCGAGCGGCAATATCTTGAGGCCCAGATCGAAAGATTTGAGGACAATATCTCGAAGACTGCAAAATTTGTCGGTATGGAGCGTTCCGCCCTGCACCGGAAACTTAAATCCCTTGGCATTCATGGAGACAAGGCGTGAAGGTCATCATCTGCGGCGCAGGTCAGGTAGGCTTCAACATCGCCCGGTATCTGGCGATGGAGAATGCCGATGTCACGGTGATCGACCAGACCCCGGAACTGACACGTAAAATCAGTGATTCACTCGATGTTACGGCAATTCAGGGATTTGCATCACATCCCCCGGTGCTTGAAAAAGCAGGGGCTGCGGATGCGGATATGATCATTGCCGTCACCGCGACAGACGAAGTCAATATGGTCGCCTGTCAGGTCGCTCATTCCCTGTTCAACGTGCCGACCAAGATCGCCCGTATTCGTAACCAGAATTACCTCGACCCGCTTTGGGGTGATCTGTTCAGCCGCGACCATATGCCGATTGACCATATCATTTCACCGGAAGTCGAGGTTGCCCGGGCGATGAGCCGTCGCCTGCAGGTTCCCGGCGCCACGGACATGATCCCGCTGGCAAATGACAAGGTTCGGCTGATTGGCGTCCGCTGCCTCAAGGACTGCCCGCTGATCAACACCCCGCTGCGACAGCTCACCCAGCTGTTTCCGGACCTGCATATTGTCATCGTCGGTATCCTGCGTGACGACAAACCCATCATTCCCGATCCTGACGATCAGATGCTGGAAGGCGATATCGCCTATTTTGTGGTTGATACCGACCATGTATCCCGGGCAATGGCGGCATTCGGTCATGAAGAAAGCGAGGCACGTCGCATCGTGATTCTGGGCGGCGGCAATATCGGGCTTTGCCTCGGCCAGATGATCGACGAAGCCTATCCCGGTGTGAACATCAAGATTATCGAGGGCTCTAAGGATCGTGCAGAATCCGTCGCCCGTGCTCTGCCGGGAACCGTTGTCCTGCATGGCGATGTGCTTGATCCGGAACTGCTGAACGAGGCCAACGTCAAGTTGGCCGAAACCGTGGTTGCCGTGACCAATGATGACGAGACCAACATTCTCGCGTCGCTGCTGTCAAAACGCTATGGCGCAAAACGATCCGTAACCCTGATCAACAAGTCGACTTACAGTCCGCTGATCACATCACTGGGGATTGATGTTGTTGTCAGTCCCCGGGCGATCACCGTGTCCACGATTCTGCAATATATCCGGCGCGGACGCATTCATGCCGTCCATTCCCTGCATGAAGGTTTTGGCGAGCTGATCGAAGCCGATGCGCTGGAAACCTCTCCACTGGTCGGGAAGCCACTCCGCGAGGTCAACCTGCCGCAGGGGGTGCTGATCGGTGCTGTTGTCCGGGACGGATCGACAGTGATTTCGCCACGCGGTGATACAGTCGTCAAAACCGGCGACCGGGTGGTGTTGTTTGCGGCCAGCAAATCGGTCAAAAAGGTTGAGGCGATGTTCTCCGTCCGCCTCGAATATTTCTAGGAATCAGGAAATCCCCCCATGTCACGCATAGCCTATGTTAACGGTCGCTACGTCCCGCATGCCGAAGCCAGTGTTCATATCGAAGATCGCGGCTATCAGTTCGCAGACGGAATTTACGAGGTTGTCGCGCTCAGAAACGGCAAATACTGCGACAAGCAGGGACATCTCGACCGGCTGGACAGATCACTTGCCGAATTGCGTATCAAACCGCCTGTCGGACGCGCTGCCCTTGAAATCATCATGGATGAAATTGCGCGTCGCAACGGTGTCCGCGATGGTCTCGTCTACATGCAGGTCACACGTGGCGTCTATCCCCGGAACCATCCGTTCCCGCCGGATCATGTGAAAAGTGCGCTGGTCATTACAGCCAAACGCGCTGTGGCGCAGGATCCCGAAAAGACAGCCAAGGGCGTTGCCGTGATTTCAGTGCCGGATATGCGCTGGCCCCGGCGCGATATCAAATCTGTCAGCCTGCTGCCGAACATCCTGGCCAAGCAGGAAGCCCGCGAAGCCGGCGCCTATGAGGCCTGGCAGGTCGATAATGACGGCTTTGTCACCGAAGGTTCATCCACAAATGCGTGGATCGTCACGAAAGATAATGAACTGGTCACCCGTCCGGCGACCCATGACATCCTGCGTGGTATCACCCGTGAGACACTGCTGGGACTTGCCAGGGCCCGTGGCCTGAAACTTGTCGAACGGGCGTTCACGGTCGAAGAAGCCTATGATGCAAAGGAAGCCTTCATCACCAGCGCCAGTTCCTACGTCATGCCCGTGGTACGGATCAACGACCGGTCGGTTGGTAATGGCGCACCGGGTGAGGTGACACTCAGTCTCGTTGACGGCTACCTCGGATCGCTTGCGGAGCCTGCGGCTTGACGGATCTGCCCTTTCCCGAGGCAGTCATCTTTGACTGGGATAACACCCTCGTCGATAGCTGGGCCGTCATTCATGCGGCCAATGCCTTCACCTTCGAAGCAATGGGCCTGAAGCCATGGACGCTGGAAGAAACCCGGCAGAATGTTGCCAAGTCCATGCGCGAAGCCTTTCCGGAGCTGTTCGGTGACCGCTGGGAGGAAGCACGGGATATTTTCTATGCCCGCTATGACGAGATCCATCTCAGCTATATCAAACCTCTGGCCGGTGCTGAAAACGCACTAAAAGGTCTGCGCGACGCTGGCATCCCGATGGCAATCGTCAGCAACAAGACCGGTGACTTTCTCCGCAAGGAAGTCGGGGTACTGGGATGGGGAGATTATTTTCACCCGGTTCTCGGTGCCGGTGATCTGGAGCGGGACAAACCCGATGAAATGGTTATACAGGCGGCACTTGGTCCGGCAGGACTGAAGTCCGGACGGTCTGTCTGGTTTGTCGGTGATAATGCCATTGATATGGAATGCGCGCATCGGTCTGGCTGTACAGCCATATTGATGCATGAGAAATCGCTACCATCTGATAAGCAGAAAATCTGGCCGCCACACAGGAATTACGCCGATTTTGAGCTGTTTATCGCGGAGATCACAAAGTTGTAAGCCAATAAGACTCCAAGCAGCCCCGAGGTCTGTTAGACTGCGGCGCTTGGTGACAATGGTGGGGACCATTTTCCGTTATCCACACACCACGAAGAGAAATGAACATGTCCAATGAAAAGACACAGAACGTGCAGGACGTTTTTTTAAACTATGTGCGTAAGCACAAAACCCCTGTCACCGTATTCCTGATCAATGGCGTTAAACTCCAGGGGATCATTACCTGGTTCGATAACTTCTCGATGCTGCTGCGTCGCGACGGATCGACCCAGCTGGTTTACAAGCATGCCATCTCGACAGTCATGCCCGGCATGCCGGTGAGCCTGTTCGAGCCGTCGAAAGAGGAGGAACCCGATAGCTGATCAGTTATCGGATGAGTTTGGCCGCAGCTATGGCCAGCGCACCCTGCTTATTCATCCCTATAGCAAGCGTGGGGGCAGCCCTGATGTCCGCACGCCTGAAGCACGCGTTGAAGAGGCTGTCGGCCTCTGCAACGCGATTGCGCTTGAGGTTGTCGACGCCCGGGCTATTGCCCTGTCACGGAGAAGACCTGCTACCCTGATCGGCAGCGGTATCGTTGAGGAGATCGCTGCGGAGATCGAGGCCAATGAAATCGGCCTGATCGTCGTGGATGGTGCCCTCACGCCCATCCAGCAGCGTAATCTGGAAAAAGCCTGGAAATGTAAGGTTATCGACCGGACGGCCCTGATTCTGGAAATCTTCGGAGAGCGTGCAGCCACGCGGGAAGGCCGGATGCAGGTTGAACTGGCTTCGCTGACCTATCAGCGGTCCCGTCTTGTCCGGTCCTGGACCCATCTGGAACGCCAGCGGGGGGGCTACGGCTTTCTTGGTGGTCCCGGTGAAAGCCAGATTGAATCTGATCGCCGGCAAATTGATGACCGTGTCATCCGGATCAAGAATGATCTGGAGAAAGTGGTTCGCACCCGGACCCTGCATCGTTCTGCCCGTAAAAAAGTTCCTTATCCGATTGTCGCCCTGGTCGGCTACACCAATGCGGGCAAGTCCACATTGTTCAACCGGCTGACCAAGTCTACCGTTGATGCCCGCGATCAGGTATTCGCGACCCTGGATCCGACCATGCGCCGGCTGGATATGCCCTCTGGTAAGACAATCATTCTTTCCGACACCGTCGGTTTCATTTCCGACCTGCCGACAATGCTGGTTGCCGCCTTCCGGGCAACACTGGAAGAAGTTGTCGAGGCGGATGTCATCATCCATGTCCGCGACATGGCCAATCCGGATACAGAACAGCAACGCGACGATGTACAGGCCGTCCTGAAAGATCTGGATATCGATCTGGACGGGGATCGTCACGTTTTTGAAGCCCTCAACAAGATTGACCTGATGGACGGGGAAGCCCGCGAGCGGCTTGCCACGGCTCTGACCCGCTCCGATGCTGTCGCCGTCTCTGCCGTGACCGGCGAAAATATTGACGGATTGCTGGCAGCTATCGATCTGATGCTGGCCAGCAAGGAGGTCATCATCGACCTGTCGCTGGATATCTCTGATGGTGCGACAATCGCCTGGCTGTATCAGAACGGGGAAGTTCTGGAACGTCGGGACGCGGAGATGATGGCCAACATAACTGTCCGGCTGAGCCCGGAAAACCGGCAGAAACTGGAAAGCCGACTAGGCAAACCGCTACAGTCGGCTTGACTTCCAGCCCGAACCCTCCTATCTCGCTGGCACTCAATCGAAGAGAGTGCCAAAGACAATCCGTCAGGTGCTCTCTTCTCTGGTAACGAATTTTGGCAGGAGGAACACTATGGCCATTCGTCCGCTCCACGACCGGGTAATGATCCGGGCGCTTGAACTGGAAACGAAGACCGCCGGCGGGATCATCATCCCTGATACGGCTAAAGAAAAACCGATGCAGGGCGAAGTTGTCGCTGTCGGAACCGGCGCACGCGCTGATGACGGCAAGGTGACACCGCTGGACGTCAAGAAGGGCGACAAGGTCCTTTATGGCAAATGGTCGGGTACGGAAGTCAAAGTCGATGGCGAAGATCTGCTGATCATGCGCGAATCCGACATTATGGGCATTTTGGAATAGGGGGCTGAAACATGGCCGGTAAAGAAGTAAAATTTTCGACTGACGCACGCGACCGTATGCTGCGCGGCGTCGACATTCTCGCCAACGCCGTCAAGGTAACGCTCGGCCCGAAGGGTCGTAACGTTGTTCTGGACAAGTCGTTCGGC
>TARA_R110000787_G_scaffold246766_4_pt1 | contig 13291 bp, 14 predicted proteins | sample TARA_R110000787 | Tara Oceans TARA_R110000787 (sample SAMEA4397920) | marine metagenome | biome: Polar Biome; feature: [DCM] deep chlorophyll maximum layer (ENVO:01000326); material: water (ENVO:00002006), including particulate matter (ENVO:01000060) such as... | depth 35 m
CGGTACTTCTTGAGTGATGTCCTCCGTAAAGACAAAAAAGTCCGATCTATTACAGCCAACAAGTAGTGTCGCTAAAATTGTCATTACTAATAATCCTTTAAATTTTCTCATAATGTTAATTTTTAAATTAATTTAGTTAGTTTTTGGTTTTTGCATTTAATATTCTAGTTGAAATATCAAAAAAAATAAAAAGCAAATATACATTAAAAAAAATGTTCTAAGTTTTAATGACACCGAAGAATGAGGTTAGGCGTTAGCCAAACTAATTTAAGGTTCACGACTTCCAAATTATAAAATATTAAAGTAGGAATAAAATACGCTTCTTATGAAATCGAGGAACGAAGATTCACGAATTCATATTTAATAAAATAAGTCCAAAATGAGTAAACGATAATAGGAGGGAAGTGGAATGTGTGCGGAATGGGACTAGTTGCTAAAGTATTTTATTTAATATATTTTAAAAGTTAGATGTTTTAGAGTAATTAAATTATTTTTTTACGATTAAAGTAGATTTATTAATTTTTAAGTTAGATTTTAAAGTTTTAATTATATTTAAAGCTGCTTTTTCTCCAGAAATCATAGCAGCATTCAAAGAACCATTTAGTTGTGTGTCTCCAGCAAGAAAGACGCCGTTAGTTAATTTCGTTTCTGAAGGTAGCAATTTATATTTTAATCCATTTAATTTCGGTAATGCTTTTGGAATCGAGTAATATTTTATAAAGGTACACGAATCTATACCACAATAGTGTTGTAATTCTTTTTGAACACTCATTTTTAATGCTTCTGGGGATAAACCATGCTCTTTCACAACTGTAACAGATAACAACTCCTTTTTACCTACTGATTTTGATAAAACACTAGTGTGGTAGAATATGTTATTTATAAGCGCATCACTGTCTGCTATCAATCCAATAAGGGGTTTTGTAATAGTTCTGGTATTGGTTTCAAAATAGAGCGTATGACAAGATTTCCATTCCATCTTTTGGATTTTTAGATTTGTTATAAGTTGGCTAGCTTCTGTTGCAATAATTGTAAAATGACTTTTTAGTTCAGTGCCATCTTCAAGTATTATTTTATCCTCTTCTACAGACTTTACTTTTGTGTTAAACTGAAATGTAGTTTGTTTCAAATTCGCTTTTAATTGCTTCGGAATGGCTTCAATACCATCTTTAGGTAGTGTAGCAAATCCTTCTCCAAACATTTTATAGATAAATTCAAACATCCTACTTGATGTTTCTAATTCAGGTTCTAAAAAGATACCACTAAAGAAAGGTGTAAAGAATTGAGAAATCATTTCTTCAGAAAAACCAAAATCTACTAAATATTGAAGTGTCGTTTTTTCAGTTTGAGCAAAAATTTCATCAAGTGCTGTTTTCTTTAAAAGCCTATTTAGCTTCAATATTTTTAATTTATCTGAAAAATTTCCTATCCCAGATAATAAGGTTGGAAAAAGTAACGCTATATTTCGTAAAGGATCTCCAATAGTTTTTTGGTTACCATTACTAAAAATAGCAGCACCAGGAAGAAAATGTTGTAATTCTAAAGCTTCAAAATTTAAATATTTTTGAGCACTTGGGTAGGCGGTAAGCAATACTTGAAATCCGTGATCTAATTGATAGCCTTTAATAACATCTGTTTTAACTCTTCCACCAACACGATCTGTTGCTTCAATTATAGTGGGTTTGTACCCATTATCTTCTAAAACTTTTGAAGCTATTAGACCACTTACTCCAGCACCTATAATATGTATTCTATAATCTTTTTTATTCATAAGTAATTGATATAAAAAATAATTCTTTAACTAATTTAAGTTTTTTCTAATGCTTTTCATTTTATGAATCATAATAAGAAAGTTTTAAATAATCATTTTTTATATCAATCATTTTATCAATAAATTTTTTATTAGCAGTGTAATTCTTGTTTTTTAAAAATTGGATAAAGCTTCCATTGGCATGAATACTAAAAAATTGAGAGTTGTAAATAACCAATCGGTAGTATGGAATAATCCACGAGAAACGCTCTAACTTACTTGTATAATGTATAATAATCCCTTTTGGGCGAAGCTCGATATTGCCGTAATCTATTTCTCCAAATTTTAATTTTCCAAGATCTAATTTTGGACTTTTTGATTTAATAATTAATCTACTTGAGCCAATTCCTCCTTGTTTTATTCGTTCTATAAAGCGAAACGATTTTCCTACGAGCAATAGACTTTGCTGGTTATAATCTTCATTTTTATAGGTTGTATCAAATACCATTGTTTTTTATTTAGAGGGTTAAACTTTGTAAATATTTTTCACCATTTTCCAGATGTTGTTGTCTTTTTTCTTGTGGCATTTTATCAAACATAGAAACCAACATTCCTAATCTTGGATTTTTCTTAAAGAAACCGCGGTGTGTATCCATAAATCGCCAAAACAATCCATCCCAAACGGCTTGCCATTCACCTTTCTTATAATTACTCATTTTCATTAAGTAGTTGCTACCACTTATATAGGGTTTTGAAGCCATTAATCCGCCATCTGCAAATTGGCTCATTCCATACACATTTGGCACCATTACCCAATCATAGCTATCTATAAAGAGTTCCATAAACCAACGGTATACTTCGTCTGGATCAAATTCGCAAAGCATCATAAAATTGCCCAACACCATTAAGCGTTCTATATGATGGCAATAACCTGTTTCTAGTGTTTTTTTTATGGTTTGATCTATTGGGTAAATCCCTGTTGTTCCATCATAAAATGACTTTGGAATTTTTTTAGTGAATCCCCAAAAATTACGTGTTCGTTCATCACTTCCTCTGCTTTCATACATACCACGTATAAACTCGCGCCAACCTATTATTTGACGCACAAAACCTTCTAATGAATTGATAGGGATATTATTTGCTTTCGCGAAAGTGATACTTTGTTCAATGATATTTTTAGGTGTAATCAAACCCACATTTAGCATTGGTGTTAATACACTATGATTTAATATAGAATTCTCTGCTACAATAGCATCTTCATAGGTCCCAAATTCTAAGAAACGTTGTTCTAAAAACTGCTGAAACCATTGTTTAGAGGTCTTAAAATTTGTTGGATATAAAGAGTTCTTACTGAGTTGACCAATATTTTTTGAGAAGTTTTTATTTACATAATCAAGCGCTTCTTTGTAAAAGGAATCAACGTCTGGAAATTGAATTGCTGGGGGTATTTTTTTTGCGGGATATTTTTTTCTATTTTCAGTATCAAAAGTCCATTTTCCGCCAGTTGGCTTTCCATCTGAATCAATAAGAATATGTCTTTTATTTCTTTGGTCTGTATAGAAAGACGTTTGATGGTATTTCTTTTTATCACTTCGGAAAAAAGGCTGTAAATCTTCTTTCGTATTTAAGAATAATGGCGAATCAAAGACGGTTCTTTCAATAGTATTAGCAGTACAGCCTTTCTCAATTCTTTTCTGAAGCCAATTATCTACAGGGTCTATATAGTTAATATGGGTAATACCTTTCGATTTTAAAAACGGAATTAATTCTCGCACATCCGAAATAGTATCTATTGATTCTACATACACAACTTCACTATTTTTAGAAGCTAAAAAAGCTTCGTAATGTTTCATTGTGGCTCTATGAAAAGCTATTTTCTGTTTGTGAAAGTTGAATTGCTTAAAGAATAAAAATTCTTCAATAATATATAAAGGAAAACCATTCTCTAAAAGTGGAGACGATTCAAAAAGTTGATGCGGAAAAATTAGATTTACTTTTTTCATTTATGTTTTATTTCTTCTACAACGTTCACTACAATATTTTACTTCTTCCCAATTCTTTTCCCATTTTTTACGCCACGTAAACGGAAGCTCACAAACGACACATGTTTTTTGGGGAAGGTGTTGCTTTTTCATAATTAAAATTCTGGCACTTCTTGGACTCTCACATAAGGAAAACCTCCTATTTTTTTTAACGAGTAGTAGCTATTTAATCCTGAAATACCAACACCATTTGTAACTTCTAAATCAATATCGCCATCTACTATTGCTATGTCCGGCAAAATGAGATGTTCTATTTCTCCAACTACTAAAACAGTATTATTAATCTTAATATCAATCGCTTCTTTAAAACGCATTCCCATTTTAAAGGTACTTTCTTTTACAAAAGGAGCTATAAAATCGTTCGCGTATTCTTCAGAAAGATTACAACGTTTAAATTCTGAAACGTCAGCATGAAATTTTGCAGAAGTATAATGGGCGTTTTTTATAAACTCTGGATGAATGTGATTAATCGTGTAACAGCCATTTTCTTTAATATTATGGTAAGTATGTCCTGCATCCGCTGTTCTTGGTCTAGATATAAAACCTAAAAGCGGAGGGTTACTTCCTAAGTGAACCACAGAACTAAAAATAGCCAAATTGGTTTGGTTTTCTTTGTTTATGGTACCTATAAGATTTGCAGGTTTGATACCTGTAGCTGAATTAATAATTTTTAATCGCGTAATGCGGTCTAATTTTCCTATGTCTTCTTTAGTGTAAATCATTGTGTGTTCTATTTACGTGCGTGTTTAGTAATCGTTGTTTCTCTTTTTGTACAGCTGGATGCTTTTTATGTCCCCAAATTTTATCTCTAGCGATTCGAGCACTTTCTTGCAAATTCACAATAGGTGATGGATAATCTTCACCAATGATAACTCCGCAAAAAATTTGCTCCATTGCCGTCATTTTCCAAGGCTCATGAATATGATTTATTGGGACATTAGTGAGTTCTTGAATCCATTTTTTTATGAATACTCCTTCTGAATCATGCTCTTGTGAGTTTTTTACAGGATTATATAAGCGTACCGTATTAATACCTGTAGTGCCAGCCTGCATTTGAAACTGTGGATAATGAATACCTGGCTCGTAATCTAAAAATTGTCTTGCTAAGTGGTAGGTTCCATCGCGCCAATCTTGATCTAGATTTAGTGTTAAAAACGAAACCACCATTGCACGCATTCTAAAATTAATCCAGCCCGTTTTTTCGACAGCACGCATACAAGCGTCTATTAAAGGATAGCCTGTTTGTCCTGTTTTCCAGGCTTTAATAAATGTCTCGTTCTTTTTATGTTCTAATAGTTCATAACCTTTATTAATACAAAGTGTTTCATAAGTACATTCTACTTCAAACTTCTGAATAAAATGACAATGCCAATGCAAGCGCGTTAGCATTCCAGAAAAAGCTCTGTTATTTGTACTTCCATTTGGATGTGTACCTACAAACTGAAAGACTTGCTTGATGCTTATATTTCCCCAAGCAAAATAAGGAGACAATCTACTGCAAGCGATTCTACTTTCTGTAGGTTTAGAAATATGTGTATGATAATTAAAGCCTCTTTTTTGAGCGAAAGACTTAAGATAACGCCACCCATTTTCTTCTCCTGCAGGTTGATATTTTTTAGGATAGTTTTCTAATTTAGAAACTAATTCTGAAGGTAATAAATATGAATGTTCTAGTGTATTTAGTTCTGAAACTGAATAGTTGTTTTTTATAATAGGTGCGTGCATTGTAGCGTGCCATCTCTTATTCCAAGTATCTCTGTTTTTAAGTCCTCTTATAATACCATCGCGTTGGCTTTCTTTCCAAACAATGTTACTTTTAATACATAATTGTTTGATTTGTTTGTCACGTTTCCAAGTGGTTTTTATACCACTTTCCTGATAGCTAAAAAGTTGTTGGATATTATAATTTATATTAAGAAAATTAAAGCTCTCAATGGCTTCTCCATAAAATACATCAACACAACGATTATATTTTTTTAAGCGGTTATTAAGTGATTTTATAGAGTGATATACAAACTGTAAATGCCTAGGACTTGTATCTGGATATTCAATAATGTTGGGTTCGAAAAGGTATATAATAATATATGGAATACCAGCTTGATCTGCTTTATGCAAAGGTTCGTGATCTTGTAATCTAAGGTCACGTTTTAACCAAACGATATTTATAACTTTTTGATTCAAAATATGATTTCCTTTTTACATTTTTTCCAGAAAGCAAAGAAAGAAGGGTAGTAACCTTTAACAGAAAACAACCAATCTCTTTGTTCTTCAATACCTTTATAATGATTATTTAAAGGATGCTCTTTGTAATAAATACGCTCTAAATTATGTGTAGTTGTTAGTTCATTAAATTCACCTACAAATATTTGAATATTTTCTATGTTTTTTGCAAGACCAACTATAAAGTCAATAGACTTTTGAGATACTGGATAATTTTTAAAATGTGATGGCTCTAATAAAAGAATACGATTTGCAGACAATTGCTTTTTCCAGAGAGGATCTAAATTATAAAAATTGTAAATAAGCGTTGTGAGCTTTGTGTTTATCTCTATATCTCTTCCCTTTGGAAGTGGTGTTCTTAATTCTAATATTTCTGAAAGAAATAAGCTTTCTGGTATTGGTAAGCTTTCAAAATCATCATAAGACACATCGACAAACGTATCTGTTTGATTGCTATAACAAAAGTTATTAATGTTCTCTTGATTTGCGTAATACTTTTTATTACTATTTGCGCCAGCAACCCATTGCCAGCTTAATGCATTGCTAGCCCAATCTGCATCGAGCAGATGATAATACATCCATTGAGCAGGCATTTTCCAATGGTTTTGGCCTACATTACACGTAATAGATGCAATGTACATTCGCAAGTGATTGTGTAAATATCCAGTTTTGTAAAATTGATTAATAGCAGTATCTATAACATCTATTCCTGTTTTAGCCCTATTGATAACTGCGGAAATTCCATTAGTTACAACTGGTTCTTGAATATGCTTTAAGTCTTGGTTTATACCTTCTCCCTTCGATACCCAAACCTGTTGCCAGTAATCTCGCCAAGCTAGTTCTTGAATGAATTTTAATATAGGACTTGGATGAAAATTACGCTTTAATAATTCTTGGTAGACAAATTTTGTAGAAATAACACCACGAGAAATATAAGGCGATAAATAACTTACCGCACCATCTATATAATTTCTAGACTTGCCATAACCAACAGGATCTATAGTTGCTATTCTCTCTAATATAGCATCATATTCTGTTGGAAAATGCAATTTTGTATTTGTATCATTTTGCATTAACGTTTGCTAATTTTATTACCAGAAATAGCCCGTTGTCTGGTACATTTAAAACGCGTAATATCTTGGCTTCGTTTCTTTAAGTGTTTTGTGCTTACTGCGCTATTTACACGTTTTCTCCAACGTTTAAAACTAGATTCTTTAAGGTTGCCACGCATTAATTTAATAACCTCTTTTTCTGAAATGCCAAACTGAAATATTATCGCTTCAAAAGGTGTTCTATCTTCCCAAGCCATTTCTATAATACGGTCTAGTTGTCTTTCTGTAAAATCATTTTCTTGTATAATATTTAAACTACTTTTTCCCATATTTGATCTGCGTTTAATTAGAAACTTCCTAATGAATTAAAATTGCATTCGTTTGGTGCAATAATGGATAAAAAATTATCGCCATTATCACGCACGTACAAATGATAATGTTGACCTATTATAGGCTCAAAAGTGAATTTTGAATCGTGTATTAATCTATTATCTTCAAACTCCTGCATTAACTGCTCATATTGTTCTTTGATTTCTTTAAATTTAGTTTGAACTTTATGGTTTAGTTTATTAACGCTTCTGTTCTTCCAAGCAACAGTATCTGTAGTTGTAATAACTGGAGCGCCAACACTTGTTGCATATGGTTTTAAGTAAGCGTCGTACTTTTGAGTCTCAGTATTATAAACGACATTATCAGGTTTCTTTTCTTTAGCCATTTGTTACTTTAACTTATCTAATTGTTTCATAATCTCTTCAGCTTCATAAACCTTTTGGTCACTTAGTTTTCTGTTTGTTGAAGACAAACTATGTGCTTCTTTAGTCAGTTTTTGATATTGCTCGTACAACTTGTCTTTTTCTGATTTCTTTTTAAATAATCCAAACATAATAGTAGATCTTAAGTGGTATTTTTATTAATAAATATATGGTATAAAGATACAAAATGTTTAACTTTTAACTCGTATTGTTAAACAAAAAAAATATCCAAATGAAAAATTATTTCTGAAATGAAAGTATTGTAAGTATTTTAAGCTTATAATAGTTCCTTTTTTTTTATGACTAAAATATAGTGTCTCTCATATTATGTTAAATAGAGGTTAGGATTAAAGAAGACGACCTCTGAAGATTTTGGCTAAAACAATAGGTGAAATGAGCGTACATATTTTAGGCTATACAAATGTAATTATCCCAAGATGATTATATTTGTATACAACACTTAATTATAATATTGGTTCAAATTGTATTTAACTAAAAATGTCTACTAGATATTTTCTTAATGACAAATAGTCTAAAATATAGTGAATGAGCCGTTAATTGTTTCTCCAGCGCGGCAAGCCATCAAACTCTAAAAAGGTCTTAAAGACCTTTTCTTAACGAGCTTGAGTATGTAGCCTTGAATTTTTGTTTCTTTTGTTTCAAGACACTATTTTAAAAAATTGATTGAGTATCAATTTTTAATTAATCTAATGAAAAAAAATGCTTCTGGGATATTTTACATAATACCATATTATAACTTACAAATGGATAAACCACTCTTTTTGAATAAACAATACATTTGTATTATAATGTTCTGCGTTATGTTACTTTTCTTTAGGGAAAGCGAAGTAATATAAAAGCAATTAGTTGAGGAAAAATTAAACAAGACTTTATTTGAGAATTTAGTGGGACACTCTTTCTACGAAACGACGATAGGAGTGAAATGAAATGTGTATAGAATGCTACTGGAAAATATATGGGTTTTATTTCTATTAGGTTTTCCTGTTTCCTGATACCGACATTAAAATTATAACAAGGCTTCTAACTTCTCAAAAAAACTTTTTACATCCGTTAATTCCATAGGCTTTCTGATGTAGTCAGAAATTTCACATATTTTACTTGCTCTCTCGATATCGATAGGATTAATTGAAGAACTCCACATAAAGATGTTTACCTTTTTTTTAATTTTAGTTTTTACGCTTGCATATTCTTCCATAAACTGCCACCCATCCATGATTGGCATATTGAGATCAAGAAAAATAATATCTGGTATATTTTCATTAATCGCTTTATTATCAGTAAGGTATTGAATGGCTTTTTCTCCATCCGAAAAAGTAATGACCTTTTCTGCTTGTTTATTATGATTAATAATCCTCGTTAACGTGAATTGAAATATTTCATCATCATCTATTATACCGATCAAAGGTCGTTTTCTTATCATGATATATTTTTATTTAAAACTATTTTGAAAGTTGTTCCTTTATCTACATCACTTTCTACAGTTATAGAACCACCTATTGCTTCTATTTGGGTCTTAGTCATAAAAAGCCCAACTCCCTTAGAATCTGGATGCCTATGGAATGTATTATTTAGTCCAAAAAGTTTATGCCCATGTTTTTGTAAATCTATTCCTAATCCATTGTCTTTGGCAACAAACATTACTTCATTATTATTATTAATCTCTGTGCTGAAATGAATCTTAGCAATACGATCAGGTGAACTATATCTAATGGAATTAGACAAGAGGTTTAGCATAATACTTTCCATGTAAAGTTTTGGATATTCGATATTAGGGGACTCAGAAAAGTTTGAGGTTACTACTGCTTTTGAATCCAATATTTGATTGTCTAAAATCTCTAGTGTTTTATGAAAAATGGAATCAAAAATAATAGGATCGTGTTTAATGCCTTTATTCCCCTGTATTTTTACCGACTCAATTAATTCACTCAATGTTTCATTAAGATGACTTATAACTATTTCTACTTTAGAGAAAAGCATGCCCTTGTCTTCTAAATCTGTACTTTCTTTATAGAAATCCTTTAATGCCATAAGGTTACTAACAGGTGCTCTTAAATTATGAGATGCGATATGCGCAAAACTTGAAAGCTGTCTATTCTTGTTTTCTAAATGCTGGTTGAATTCCTCTAATTGTGATTTTTGTTTCAAAATTAATTCGGCACTACTGAGTAATTCTTTATTTATATCTATTAATTCATTAGAAAGGTCATTTGCCTTTCTTTTGGCTATTAAAAGTTCATGTTCATATTTTTTTCTTTGAGAAATATTGAATATTGCAGACTGAGTAAACAAGTGAATTCCATCTTTATCTTTAACTTCCACTGAGTTAATGAGAACAGGAAATTTAACACCCTCTTTTTTTATAAAATTGAAATTTATTTCTTCTATTATTCCTTTTAACTTTAATGTTGGGGAAAAAACGTTTTCAAAATATATTTTACCTCCCTGAGACAGAAAATCTGTAAACTTTTTTTTGCCTATTACTTCTTCTCGAGTATAGTTCGTTAGATCTAAAAACCTATTATTGGAATCAATAATAGTACCATCGGGTAATGAACAAAAATAGCCACTAGGAAAGTTGTTGTAAAGTTCTTTATAATCTATATTGTAAATCATTAGTTGTTCTGGTTTTGTGACCAACTATATTAAATATTTTTTCATAGCCTCAATCGTTTGACTAGGTGCACTAAGGTGTGGACAGTGGCCCGTTGTTTCTAAAACTTCAAGTTTACTATTAGATATATTATCATGTACAAACTGTCCTACTTTTATAGATGCAATAGCGTCAGTTTTAGATTGTATTATAAGAGTATCAGTAGTGAGTTTTTTAAGATCACTTCTATTATCTCCCAGAAAAGTTACTCTTGCAAAATGTCTTGCTATTTTAGGATTATTTTGACAAAAACTTTCTTCTAATTCTGCTGCTAATTCTGGTCTATCAGGATTGTCCATTATAACAGACGCCATTGCGCTAGACCAACCTAAATAATTAGAATCTAAAGTTTCCATAAGATCGTCAATATCGTTCTGAGAAAATCCACCAAAATAATTTTCACAATTAATATATCGTGGAGATGGACCAATCATAATTAATTTTTTAAAGAGAGTAGGCCTTTTTATAGCAGCGAGAAGCCCTATCATGGCACTCACAGAATGCCCAACAAAACAAACATGATCTAATTTTAAAGCATCACATATTTCGATTACATCATCAGCATAACCTTCAAGCGAATTATACTTCCCATAGTCATACGAATTCTCATCTGATTTTCCTGAGCCTACAAGGTCAATAAGAATTATTTTGTAATCGTCTTTAAATTGAGGAGTAATAAATCTCCACATATTTTGATCACATCCATATCCATGAACCAAAAACATAGATTTGCTACCAGTGCCATGAATTGTAATATTGTTTCTGGCTATTATTCTTTGTAACATACAGTTGTTTTTTGTGTGAATAGAATATCTTATTATCTTCTAACATTTCTAGTGCTTTTTATACATTATTGGCAAAAGAAATATTATGATCTAATTTTAATAATGAAAGGAGTTTTTTTTATTTTCATCATTTCTATTAAATTATCTTCTATTAGCAACACGTTAAAATCTTTGATCATACTTAATTATTGGTTTTACATTTTTTTTAAATTTACTGTATTCATAAAAAACTAATTTTTAATTTAGACTAAACAAGTTAATGTTTAGGTGAGATGCAGGAAAATATCGATGAATGATAAATGTAAGCTATTAACTATTTTTAATACAGTGCAAAACGGTTCGCTTTTTTTTGCGTTGGCAAGCAATGGATAGTTACTCGTGCATTTCTATTGTTTTTTTATTTGAACTCATGAATGCTTCGAATTTGTGTTATAAAACAATCGAGCGCTTGTTAGCGGCAACTGCGAAGCACATCACGAGGACTTATTTATAAAATAAGTATGTGACCGAGTAATTTTACATAACGGCTAATTATAGATAAAAATGTTTTATAAACGCTGCGAAGCAAACCGCTTATTAATTTAATGACCCAAGTTCCAATTATTCTAATGAAAACAAATGCTTCTGGGATATTTTACATAATACTACATTATAGCTACCAAATGGATAAACCACTCTTATTGACGAAACAATACATTTGTACTATAATGTTCTGCGTTATGTAACTTGAGCTTTGGTTAAAAGCGAAAATTGTTACTATACTTTATTGAAAAAATTTCTTCTAATAAGTTTCTTATACAATGTTAATGGAACACTTTTTATGCGACGACGTAGGAGGGAAGCATAATGTGTGTGGATTGGTATTATATAAATAAAATTTATTCCATTACGGAAATCCTCAAAGAAGTAATTGACTCTTATCCTATATTTACATAAATTAATTCAAAACTGTTAATAACTAGTTTAAAACTAATTACTTAAAAAAATAAAGAAGTGTATTCAAAGTGTATATTTGTGTATGTTTTCAAATTTGTCAGATAAAGAAGTAGAAGCTGTAAAACTTATTCGGAATTTCATTTTACATCAAGGACGTACACCTAGTGTGCGTGAATTAATGAAAGGAATGAATTACAAGTCACCTCGATCTGCTTCAGTAATTTTTAATATACTAGAAGAAAAAGCTATTTTGAAAAAGAAATCTGATGGCGGCTTTCAAATAGTTGATTTTGAAATACTTGAAGAGTTTGGGACAAGAGCTCAAACTGTAAAAGTACCATTGTTAGGAAATGTCGCTTGTGGAATTCCAATTTTTGCTGATGAAAATATTGAGGCTGAAGTATCTATTTCTATAGAGATGATAAAAAAAGGATATAAATATTTCTTATTAAGAGCTGAAGGAGATTCTATGGATAATGCAGGAATTAATAATGGAGATTTACTATTAATAAGACAGCAACAAGATGCTGAAAACGGAGATAGAATATTAGCTTTAATTGATGATGAAGCTACTGTTAAAGAATATAATAAGAGTAACGGAATGGTTATTCTAAAACCAAAATCAAATAACAAAATGCATCAACCAATAATACTTACTGATAATTTTAGAATTCAAGGTGTTATTGAGAATGTAATAAAAATATAATTATAGATATGTCAACAAATAAAAACGAACATCTTAAAAAAGTACTTGATACTCACGATATAAATAAAGTTGAACATTTAAGTAAGTTCATTGAAAAGAAAAATAAAGTTAAAGATGCTTTAAACAAAGAGTTTTCAGACCAGAAAGCTTCTAATTCTATTGATTCAGGTTCATATGCAAAGAACACAGCTATTAATACAAAATTTGATATAGATTGCTGTATTCCGTTTAAAAAGAAAACTCGCGGAAACAACGATGAAAAAGGTTTTGAAAGTTTGAGTGAAATGTTTGATGAAGTATATAAATATTTAAAAAATGAGTATACTAAAGATGATGATGATATTAGTAAAGACAATGTTAGGAAGCAAAAGGTCTCA
>TARA_R110000787_G_scaffold113907_1_pt1 | contig 13265 bp, 23 predicted proteins | sample TARA_R110000787 | Tara Oceans TARA_R110000787 (sample SAMEA4397920) | marine metagenome | biome: Polar Biome; feature: [DCM] deep chlorophyll maximum layer (ENVO:01000326); material: water (ENVO:00002006), including particulate matter (ENVO:01000060) such as... | depth 35 m
ATTTAACTCTTATTGGAGTATACACCAAAATGGCCTCAGTTTTATATTCTAACCCCGTCATGGGTACACAAATACAGGTCGGCGACAAACTGTATTTTTATCAGGCGGGTACGTCCTCATTGCTCACAGTTTACACCGACGAAGCATTGACCGCGCCAGCACCCTCGCCAATCGCTGCCAATGCTGATGGTCGCTTTGTGGCTCTATTCTTTGCCTCGGCAGACGGTGATGCGAAAGTGGTGCTTGAATCGACGTTCGGTGTAGAAAAGTGGACGGTTGATAATTATCCAGTCAACGATCTGTCCGGTATCGTCGCTCAGTCTAACCAAAATGCGTCAGATATTGGCGCTCTTGAAGTGGCGCTGGGTATCGCAGAATCGGACATTGATGCTTTAGAAGATACGGTTGGCGGTATTAGCGATACGCTTTTTACTGCAAAAGACGATAATCCGCTTGCATTAGTCGGCACTGAGTTTGGACTCAAAGACGGTTACGGCGGTGCGCCAAGCGCAGTCCTGATTGATCAATACTCGTCGAGTGCTGGCACAGAGTTAGCGTCTAGCACCTGGACATCCATGCCACTTCAAACTTTTATCTCTAACCGGATTGCCGCAACCGTGAGTAATGACAAGATCACACTTGGCCCCGGCACGTTTTATATTGAGTACAGCATTCCGCTTAGAAATATTTACACTAATGGCGTTTCGGATGTGAGAGTAAAAATGGAGAACTCGGCGGGTGATGTTGTTGGCGTTGCTAACAGCTTTGGCTTAAACGAATGGGGGCCAATGTTATACACCGGGGTTGCCGAAGTGCCTGGTGACACCAGCTATGAGTTATTTGCGTATGCCAACGGGCCAAAAATTCACTTTCGACCAGGCGGCAGTCCCAGCACAAAAATGGGCGCTTCACTCAAAGTCTGGAAAATTAGTGACAGCTAACAGGAGGATACAAGTGTGCTTTTTAAATTTCCAACTCAACAAGGGTTTAATGCGAAAACGATTCTGTCGCCTGGCGGTAGGATTACTTTCCTCAATTCCCTCGACGATTCAAGCGTTACCGTTTTTGCTGATGTAGGTCAAAGCCTGGCGCACACCATGCCAGTGGTAATTGATCGCGCTAACAACTTTCCGGTTATCCACTTAGATGAGTCAATAGACTATAAAATTCTTGTTCACGATCAGCATGGTCAAGAAGTCTATCGAATTAATAAGCTAACAGTTCCCGATACACTAAGCTTGCCCACGATTTCATACACGAATGGGTTAGTGACCGGGGTTAGCTTTACAGATGGGACAACTGCAGCCTATACCTATAACAACGGATTGGCCGAAACCATGACGGTTTCAGACGGCATAAATTCAAGGGTTTTGACAGCGAATTACACGGGTGGATTAATCACTTCAATAAGCTGATCTAAAAACAAAAGTGGGCTAAGAGTGGGCTATTTAAAATCTAAATAAAATAAAACACTTATAAATCAACTGCTTAAGTGGCGGACCGGACGGGACTCGAAACCGTCATAGCGCCCTTTGCCGCCCTACCATGCCCTCTACAGGCCGCATTATTGCTGGATATGTGTGATTGAATAGGGCATTGAGGGGCATGGAGAGTCAAAAAGTGGGCTAAAAAGTGGGCTAAGAATTATTAGGCTTCTTTTTCTACCGGTTCAAAACAGCTATCATCCTTGTGCTTGTCATACTCGTCAATCCATTCTGAGTATGTTCTATAAAACATTTCAGTATTATGGCCTAGTTGTTTTGCGGCTTTTCCCGGCTCAACCCCGCTTGATAATAACTCAGCGGCGCGAGTATGACGGCCAGCGTAGGGTATTCTGTAGCGAATGCCCAAGGATTCATGCGCTTGCTGCCATTGATCGTTAAAAATATCAGTATCGCAATGAAAGCTACCGAGGGAATTTACAAAGATATACGGCGAGTCAATTCTCTTTGGTGTCTCCTTGATGACTTCTCTCACCCATTTTGGAACGTAGACCACGCGGCGCTTGCTGGTTTTTGTATAGTTTTTTAGTCTTCGCTTTGTGATCTGCCGCACTATCTTTATGTATTCACCATCAAAATCTGAACGGCGTAGTCCCAGCACTTCACCACCAGGTCGCAACCCAAGCCCAAAGATTAAAGTGAAATAAAGTTTAATTTGTCCGTTTAAGTATCCTAATAGCTTATTGCGTTCCTCTATTGAGTACCGTTCGACGGGAGGTGACTGCGTTTTTTTGATTTTGATTTTGGCGGGGTTAGGGTCAATTTCTAAATGATCAAAAATGCCTCTAAGGGGAATGAGAATATTTTTTCTCGTTTTGTGCGTGATCGGCTCACCGTTTTCTTTTTTAAATGTTGATAGCGCGACCTTGATTTCCCTGCGCTCTATACTGAGAGCCAACCTTGATCCAAGCCGAGGCAACCAGTAAAAATTCAATATTCTTTTATAATCGGTTTTGGTTCCCTCTTTAACGTCTAGCGTATCAATGTATTCTTGTGCTGCATTGATAAATAGAAGTTGCTGCGTGGATGATTGCTGTCCTACTGGCAAGCCTAGCTTAATTCTTACTAATAGCTCGTCACGATATTTTACGGCGGCTTTTAGATCACGCGCATTGCTTGCGCTGCCGGGGACTGTTTCCGAATAGGGGTTTTTACCTCTAATGCGGATTTGTATGTTCTTGCCGTTAGGACGGATTCCTGTAGGCCATATTTTTGCATCCATTCTGTAGCTTCCTCCGTGTTCACCAGGGTTTGATTCCCTATAACGGTATAGTGTAGCCCTCTTTCCCAATGCCGTCTAATCCAGCCCTTAATGACTTCAGGCGTTACGCCAAGATCATCGGCAAAAGCGTCCTTACTTCTAAACATCATATCTCTCCCTCAGTGTACATTTTTACTTTCAATCATATCTTTTGCTGATAGCAGCCCCTCGATAAAAGAGCTCATTTCCGGGGCAGGGATGAAAATATCTTGACCCTCCTCATCCGCTAATTCTTGACGAATCATGTAATAAGCATCATATTCTGCATCGCCCTCAAAATAGGCGATTTTCGTATCAAAACTATCCACTCTAGCCATTGCTGTCTCCTTAATGCGAAAAAATTTAATAGCCTTGCTTCGTTCGCAGATAAGGCTAAGTCTGCCATGAGGAGATACAACTCCCGAACTACCCTGATTTTATGCCGGTAAATTACTTGACATTATTTAAAGACGCATCAGGGCAAGCGTCACCACCCACACTACACTTTACAAAAACTGACTAGAACGGTATGTCATCGTTAAAGCTGTCCTTGGGAACCGGTAACGCTTGCGCTTGCTGCGGTGCTTGCTGCTGCGCTTGCTGTCTTGGTACAACTGACAGATCAGCGCCTTTTGCGTCCAACATCTGCATATCACGCGCTTTAATCTCAGTGGTGTAACGATCAGCGCCAGATTGATCTTGCCATTTACGAGTCACTAACGACCCCTCGATGTAGACCTTTGAGCCTTTACTTAGGTATTGCCCGGCGATCTCTGCCAGGCGGTCAAACATAACAACCTTATTCCACTCGGTTCGCTCGACTTTTTGACCGGTCGCTTTATCTTTCCAGGACTCGGAGGTTGCGATACTTAAATTGCATACTGCGACACCGCTAGGCGTGTGCTTCAACTCAACGTCCTGTCCTAGATTTCCTACTAATATCACTTTATTCACACTCATTTTTAGCTCTCCTTTCATTGTCAAATTGTTCTAAAACCTGAATTAACTCATAGAGCGAATCACCACTAAACGTAATGCTGCCGGATGCTTCCGCGTCCATGCCACCTGAACTAATGTCCAGATAGTGTTCTGTAGATGCAACAACAACCTCTTTGATTCCATCGCTGCTAAAAATTGATCTTTCACTTATTCCTATGCTCATTTTTATTGCTCCTTAAATTGAATATGTTTAAACATGCCTAAAATAATTTGCTTCACAATAATAGATGCTAAAGGCTCAAACTCTTTTGGCAGCACGTTGCTAAAGTCTCTGACTGTCTCAAATTCAGCATCCTTTCTGCGTTGCTCACGATAAACTTGTAATGCAGCGTCTAGCTCTTTCTGCGCTCTTTCCTTTTCGATATTATCTACCTCTTGATAGGCGATTTTATGCGGCTCAAGTATGGCTTCCACCTTTTCTCGAATATCTTTTTTACCCTGATCCACTATCCGGCCAGCATCTAGGTGCGGCTTTTTAGCTTCTTTATGAGCATCATCAATCCGCTTGAAAACGCCTCTATTGTCGAGATAAATGCGCTTGCTCTTTTCATAACCATCATCATTACTGGCATCCGGTAGAAAATTACACTCATTCTCTAACTCAGCAAGACCGGCCTCAAACTGCTTAAAAATTGCTAATTCCATTTTAATTGCCTCCAATGGCTTGAACTGTTGAGACTAGCTTGCCTAATACATAAGATTTTTCTTGACCGATCAATCGCTTGAGATGATGCTTTTCGTGGTTCTTTAACTCAAGAGCAGCTTCAATTAAGCCCTCAGAATCTTGCTTTTCAATCATGTCAAGAACCTCGGAAGAAAGGTTCTCCCAGGCTTTAAATCCCTCGCTACATAATTGTTTAACTTGCGCTTTCCCGGCTGAAATTTTGCTTGATTCAAAGCTACTGTTTAGGTAAATCTCTTGATCCTCAGTAAGCGCCGCACATAATGCCGTCATGCTGAGAGGGTCGTTATCAATTAATGATTGCTTCCAAATAGATTCTATTTCATCCGACACGATAGGCGGTGGCGGTGGTGGAGTAGCGGGCGTTGAGGCGGCATACTTGCTGCCGTCATAGTTACCCTCGTAGATTTCAGAGGCTACACCCACATACTTCAGTGCAGTTCCTAATGCGTCTGTATAAGCCATCTTAAAAGCTTCATCGTTGCTTCTTAGGCCGTTTTTATCTTTAGAGACAATCTTGTCACCGCCCATGCCGGTAAATTCTTGACCGCCAGCAATCGTTACGGCAACCTCAACAAATACCAACTTTTCCTCACCGGCTCCGTCAACAATTTGCGAACTAACAAGCCTATGGCTCCAGCCCTCACCGCACTGCCCATAAACCTCAGTCATGGCCTTATAGCGCCATTGTGGATTAATGTCACTTTTACCTTTCAGCGCACCAAAGCCGATGGTTTTAAGGTGTTGTTCCGGCACTCGACTTAATGCGTTCCAGTTTTCCATGTTCTTCATTTTGATTCCTCCTTGACTCGTTTGCCCAACTCCGGGCGGTGAATGGGAACACTCTTTGGAGCCTCAATGCCCAGTTTGATGTGATTCCCAAGCCTTTCCATAAAATACACTTTTATGTCATCGTTGATCACAATGTGTTCGCCCAGTTTTCTAGTTAAAATTAACATTTTGCTTTTCACTCCAGTGGTCGGCCATGTTTTGCTTGGTTTTTTCAAAGCCGTAGCCCTCATCAAAGGCTTCAGTCTCTCCAGCCGCGTGAGGTATCCCCGCCTTTGCTGCTTCTTCGCCCCTGGTCCAATCGTCTTTAAACTCAAAGTTAATCTTCAACATGATCAAACTCCATGTAGTTCTTAAAGCTTCCAAGACTTGAATCCAGAGCGTCTTCTAATCGACTTTCGCAGTCGAGATAAAGCATATTGCGAAATTCCTCGCATAAAGTTTCCACCGTGGCCCTTTCAAGTAGCTGAAGAATCTCAAAAACCTCTTCGCCATGTTGTTCATAACTATCAGCGACCATTGTGAGGATGACAGAGGCCGTACTAAGGTCGTTAGAACCAAGCGGTACGTCAGGACTAGAATCGGTCAAACCAATGCCATACAAGCGTCTAAGTAGCCAGATCATCTGCGTTTGATTTGCTGATAGGGGCATTAACTCAACTAAGTCTCTGCGGTTATTGTCCAGGTAGATAAAAGTCAGAAGATCTTTATCGCGGTCACAAAGATCAATGACCGAATCGACTTTTTCCAGACCTCTTGATGAAGTTTCTAAATGTGCAAAATCTTGCACAGAATAGACAGGTTGTGGAGGCATTACTTGCAAATTCACTACATTTGCGGGTTTTGTGTGTTGAAAAACATCATTTATACTTAACATTTCAAAATTCCTTTTTAATATGTTTGCTTTTACCTAGTAAATATAGCACACAATAAAGGAATATGTGGAATTTATTACATTTAATCCACATTTATGTAGGTTTGTGATGCGTGTTCACGCGACACTGTGAACCAGGTCACATTTAGGCGTAAAAGATTTTTATGGCGTTGACGGTGCTTGTAGGCAAGCGTATAACTACATTCTCAATCTATGATGAAAAGAAGGTAACTAAATGAGCAAAGAGATGGAATGGTGGCTAACGGAGCCCGAGGGCAGAACTTTATTGAATGAAATTAAAGCTTTAAAGGAAAATGAGAGGTCGATGGTGATGGAATTTATAGGGGAGTTAATTAGCAGCAGAAAACCCCCATAGTGGGTTTTAAGTGCGAATCACTTTTTGACTATTTTAAGAAACTGTTTCAATGAAAAAACTTCTTCTTGCGTCATGTTACACAACAGATCTAATAATTCATTATCAGCGGCCAGGCCCAGTTGCTTTTCTAAAATCTCATTTCGAGTCAAAACAATTTCTTTACTGCCTGATCCAAACTTCAGCCATTCCACGCTTACGTTTAACTTGTCAGCCAATAGCACTTGATCGGCTTCTCGCGGCATATTGTGGCCCCGCAGCCAGCGCCGGGCGAACTCCGGGTTGTTGGTTTCACGATCACACCATAGCGCAATAGTGCTGGCACGTTGGTGTCGCTTCACGCCCATTTCACTCATCGCTGTTTGCAGTCGTTCCGCATACTCTTCATATCTTACTTCGCCGGATACCATGCTACCCCCCCCTCAAATGTGTACTAATCAGTTACTACATTAACAATAGCATATAAAAAAAGGATTGTGTAGAAAACCACCATTCTTGTGTGCTTAGTGCGGAAAAAGTGTGATGTGTGTCACAGATATTAACCTTTGACCCTACACTCATTTTTGAGTGTACCCTACGCTCATTTTTGCGTGTACCTACCCTCATATATGAGTGAGTTAATACTATAAGATTAATACTATAAAAGAACTACTACAGCGGCGAGTTGATATTCTAATTTATCAAAAAGTGTGACTTACGTCTTAATAAATCAAAAAAAAGTAAATATTGTGGTTAATGTGTGGCTTTTGTGTCTATAATGATTGCAATGTCATTGAAAAGGCCATCACAACATGAATTATGCAAGGATATGCACAACGATTCTTTACCACCCGGATCTTTCAGCAGGAAGCAAGATTTTGTTCGGCGCGATACATTCTTTTGAAGAAAACACTTGTTTTGCTTCTGATAGCTATTTTGCAGAAAAACTACATTGTAGTAAACCAACCATTCAGCGACAGCTTGCAGAACTTAAAGCGGCTGGATTTGTCATGTCAGTGGTTCGATATGGTGAAGATAAAAAGACAATAAAAAGCAGACGTTTGCGCGTTGCAAAAGCGGTTACGGTGAGCAAGAAACAAGATGTGTCGATTACGGTTGCGGGTCAAGCGGTGGCGTTAGAGCCCGCAGATAAATTTGCAATGACATTGGAGTGGCAACCGGGCGAATCGTTTAGTGATTACCTAAAACAAAGCGGCATTGACTGCGAGAAAATTCACGATACCACGCGCAACGAAATTCTAGGTGAGTTTAAAAGCTATTGGCTATCTCAGCCAGACCGCTTGCATTCTAAAAATCAATGGCTTCACAAGTTACGTCACAATTTTATTCGCATAAAAGATCGGCTTTATGAAACGCCGAAACCCGCAGAACAGTCCATAAGACATACGTCGATCCTTGATAACTTGACCGATACGTCATGGGCTCACAAAACACCACTGGAGATTTTAAACGGATGAAAAAGTCGGAACTAGCAGTATATCGAGTGATTGAAAGCTTTATTAAACAGCATGGTGACAGCCCGACTCACGGTGAAGTCGCAGAGTTAGCGGTAATAACGTCTAGCTGGGCTTCTCAACAAATAAAAAGCCTGGTGATTAAGGGTTATTTAAAAAACAGCCGAGAATGGCGCTCGATTGAATTGACGAAGAAAAAGCCTCCGATAGTGCGGCGGGCATTGGACGCTGCCAATCCGTCAACGATTGCTATTTTTATCAAAATCGCTATTGAGCAGGGCGAATCAGGGGAAGTCGTTGATGCGCTAATAAAGCAGCTTGGGTATACGGAGTCTGCATGAAAAGCAAAAAATACAGATTCGTGGGAACTGACTCAAGATTCGTACCAAACCTTGAATATACGCTGCATGAAATTTCTGATAAATCGGGTTTGCCACACTCCGCGGTCAGGATGCGGTTGGCCTATCAAGACAGCTTTGATGATGGTCATCTACGAGAACTAAAGGGCAATAATAATGGGCCGAAGCAGACGTTAGCTGAAAGGAACCGCGCCCAAACAGTGAGGGCTGGCATTATCAAGCAGTGTGTGATTTCTGAGACTCAATACCTGGTGCGCGGCCATCCGGTTGCGGAAATTAAAGTAGCGAATTGGCTAGAATCGGTTATGTATAACAGCCGTGAGTTTTGGTTAAAAATGGATAAATTGACTGTTAGCGAAATTATTACCCTAGCGGTGAAAGCCGAGCCCGTCGATCATCTTTGGCAGCGGCGAAAAGTCGAAGCTGAGTCACTAGCATGATATTTGCAAGCACAGAAACCGATGATTCGATGTTGGCGGTCAAAATGGCGGTAGTTTTAAATGCAGCCGGAATTGCAGCGTACATTGTTAATCATAACGGCGAGATTAAATGCTTGCGGGCGTGTGCCGTTGGTTGCGCGACCATTATTGATATTCATAGGGCCGTTACTCATGCCTGAATCAGCCTTAGTCAATAGTGATGTTTCTCATGCTCGTTTTCTCAAGCGAGTGCAAGAGCTTTATGACAAAGCCGGTTACGTTCGTTTCCGCTGGAAAACCGGCGACAAGGTGACGTATACGCAAATTAAAGCCATTCACCTGTTTTGCGAGTGGATAGCTGAAGCTTGCAATGACCAGGGCGCGTACATGGAAGTTAGTTGCGCCGTATTCAAAAAAACCATGTCATGCCGATGGACGGGCGATAGCGTCAAAAAGCATATTTGGTATCCGATCCAAAAATCAGTTTTTCCCTCAACCGAAAGCGTCCGAGACTTGCGCGTGAAAGAGCATGACTTGGCTGAGATTTTTGATCCGATTATTAATCACTTGGCGAGTGAAGGAATATCGCTAACTTTCCCAAACGCCGAAGATTTAAAACGTGAGCAAGCGCGACAAGATCGCAATTTTACAGGGAGTTAAACATGATTAAGCTGCAAGTATTTTACTTACTACGAATTTACTGGCCGATCACTTTGATAAAGCTGCGTTTAAAAAAGTCGGCTCAAAAGGCTCATAAGCTGTACAAAACTTATTTTAAGAAACATTGCAAATGCGCTTACGTGTTGCAGCCGGGGAAAGTTTTAGTGATCTGCTCTCATTGCGGTGGGCAGCAGAAGCATGGCCGATTTAAGTGAACTCTAAATTTTGCTGCAGAGGGTGCCGGGTTTATTTTCCAATGGATGAGGCGATAAAGCTCCAGGGTGGGCGTTTCCACTCCATTCAGTGCGCGATAGATTATGGGCTCAAGAAAGCGGCAAAGATTAAGCAGAAAGAGATTGGGGCAGCCAAGCAAGCATTTAAAAGCGAGAACGAAACATTACCGCAAGCAATTAAAAAAGCTCAAGTGGCTTTTAACAAATACATACGCCTAAGAGATCACGACCAGCCTTGCATTAGTTGCTCGGCCACGGTTGAAGATGTTGAAGCAGATCAGGGTCACTTGGTCGGCGGTTGCTGGGACGCAGGACACTACAAGACGAGAGGAGCGCGACCCCAGCTGCGATTTATTACCTTCCAAGTACATAAACAATGCAAAAAATGTAATGGCGGCTCAAACCACAGCGCAAAAAAAGAGGCCACGGTTAGTGAGATGTATGAGAACAATTTAAGGGCAAAAATCGGTGACGAAAAAGTCGATTGGCTGAATAACAACCATGACACCGCAAATTTTACGAAAGAGTATTGCCGTCGATTGGCCCGGATATTCAACAAAAAATCAAGGTTAATCAAGAAGAGGATAGGCGCATGAGCAATAAACTAACGGCGGGTGAGATAGCGGTGAGGCTGGAATTGTGGCGAGAGTGTGGATATTCAAGCCAAGAAGCCAGTAAGCAAGCGGGTGTTGGTCGCAGATCGTTTGATCGGTTTTTGGAGCGTTACGCCGATAAAGATGCGCCAATCAGTAAGGGCGTATTTGACCAAACTACAATAAAGAAAATTGCCAAGCCCAAAAAAGGCCATGTAAAGCGTTACATTTTAACGTGCGCCCAAAACAACACCAATATTCATCACCAGTTTTTTAATAATTTAGAGGCTTATGCAATACATATTGATGCAGAAATTAAAGTAAGCCGGTTCACATACAACAAAAATGCGTTTCAAAAAAACCGCAAACAGGGCGATACCGACACGACTGAGGAGACATATTACGACCCAAACATTGCCGGTTACATTTCCGACGATATTGAGCGACTAGCGCCAAGTCTCATCTGGTGCGGCAATCTACAACTATCGCCAACCGCCGTCGATCCAATGTCAGGATTAAATGATTACACTGGCCCAGACTCTAGCATTATGCCCCACACGCGGGTGTCGATGAATCCGGTGCCAACGCCGCGGCGGTTTAGAACTAAGCATATGTATACCACCGGATGCTGTACGTTAAAGAATTACATTATGGCAAAGGCGGGGCAGAAAGCAGAATTTCATCATACTTTTGGGGCGCTAATAGTCGAGGTATTGGCAGATGGCAGTTGGTTTGTTCGTCAACTGGTCGGAGATAACGAGGGGACTTTTCACGATCTGGACGTTGAGGTCAAGGAAGGTGCGGTTTGCGAGTCTGACTGTGTTGAGGCTATCCAGTGGGGCGATATTCATTTAGAGCATATAGATAAGGATATTCAGTCGATGTTTTGGCAAGGTGGCGATTCTGTCATTGACTTGCTTAAACCCAAGGTCCAGCTTTTCCATGACTTAATTGACGGCCACTCTCACAATCCCCATGAAGCCAAAAACCCCTTGCGTCAATATCAAAATCACATTGCCGGTAAAAATTGTGTTCGTACTGAATTTGAAGATGCTCAGTGGTTCTTGGATAAATACGCTTATCGCGCATGGTGCAAGTCTTATGTAATTTGGTCTAACCATGACGAATTTATGCGTCGATGGTTGCATGATTCAAATTATAAAAGCGACCATGTTAATTCAAAATTCATTCTTAAAAATGAGCTCACAGCAAGAGAGCAAGCTGATCGCGGTGAATCTGTTTCTTATTTCCGGAACGCATTAGACAGCCAAAAATCAACAGTATTAACCAGCGACGAAGGTAATTTAAGCGTTAAGGGGGTTTTGCTTGATTTCCACGGCAACAATGGTGCGGGTGGTTCTCGCGGGTCTGTTAAAGGCTTTTCAAAGAGCGGCCATAAAACAATGACGGGTCACAGTCACTCGGCTTGGTGGATAGCCGGAGCAACAAGCGCAGGAACTTGCTCAAACTTATACCTTGGTTACAACAACGGTCTTTCTAGTTGGTCACATACGTTTACGGTTTTATATAAATCAGGCAAGCGGTGCCAGGTCACAGCTAATTCAGAAACTAAAAAGTGGAGAGCATGATGACCGCGCTACTCAAACAAGAGGGCGGCAGCCACTATAAGAATATGGCGATTCAGCCAATCACTTATATTCATAGAAATGGGCTTTGCTGGTATGCCGGAAACATTGTGAAATATGCGACTCGCTTCCTTGCTAAAAATGGCAAAGAGGATTTAAAAAAGGTCATACATTATGCAGAAATGGCAATCGAAGAGTATTACCCGGAGGAGACAAGAGAATGAATAGTGATTTATTTTTCTGGCTGCAAGAGGCAGTCGAGTATGAATTTGTTGAGTTACAGCAGAAGCTTTGCACAATTATCGAGTCGGCTACCCCACCGGCGGTTCAAGTTTTGGCAATCGAAGCATGGAAAGTTGAGGTGCAAGAGGCCATTCAGCAACTTAGCCTGGAGCTTAAACAACGGGCAATACCCCTGACTCAAGAGGAGCTTGAAGCATTGCACCCAGGGAGCTTTGATGACTGAATTTATGTATCAAGATGCTCACCATGCTTTGCGTAGAGCCTACAGCCCGGTGCGCTGCAGCTATGGCAAGTCAGTATTTGATCGGACTGTATCGAGTGGCGGCAACCCCAACGATATGGTTAAACAAGACTCTTGGAGTCGCCAGCATTTTGATGAAAGCTTTAACTCGTTGGGCAAGCAGTTATGCCGATTAAAATGGGCAGATGAGCCGGTTGATGTTAATTATATTCTGTCTCAAGTAATGCCAGGCGATATGAACCGAGATTTTGCAATGCAGTGTTTGCAAACGTGGTCAGAGAGAAATTTGGGTGTTGGGTCTTGCTCAGTGGGGGCTTGGTCTAAAAGAATATCTACCCCAACGGGCCAACTGTACCGCCGCTCTGTAAAAATCAGAACGGCGCTACAGCAGCAGATGAATCAATGTTATGCAATAGTCAATGACTATTTAGAAGAGCATGAGCTCAGTGAATACTGAGGTTGTCTAAGACTTGCAAGCATTCTTCAAACATATTATCTAGCGCATTCGCTGGCCTTTGGGCTCGGCTTAAAGCGTAATGACTGGATCAGTAAGTTGTAAATATGCTAATTGATCCAATGCCAATACCGTCTGCTTTTGAACTGGGCTATTACCTTTTTCTATTTGCCCAATATGTTGCCTGGTCATGCCGAGAACATCGGCAAGCTCTTGCTGGGTTAGATTAAGCTCCAGCCTAGTCTCTTTGAATAGCTGAGAAGTCATACGCATTTTTAAATCTTCCGTAATGTTCATTTCACTCTCCCTGTTTTATTAAAGCTATGGATGTTGAGGTCTAGCGGCTTCCAAGCAGGATAGTAACCAACACCTTTCTTTCCATCTGAAAGCGTCACCATAACTCCTGCATACATTCCGGCATCTTCAATCTTAACAATTACAGCATTAATGTCGCGTAGGAATTGTCTGCTTTTGTCTGTTATATTTTTCATTTTAGACTCCTCAGTCTCTACGCCCCCGAAGGGGCGGTTGGTTTAATACGAGTTTGGTATGTTGGTTGCTGGT
>TARA_R110000787_G_scaffold1497_11_pt1 | contig 13226 bp, 13 predicted proteins | sample TARA_R110000787 | Tara Oceans TARA_R110000787 (sample SAMEA4397920) | marine metagenome | biome: Polar Biome; feature: [DCM] deep chlorophyll maximum layer (ENVO:01000326); material: water (ENVO:00002006), including particulate matter (ENVO:01000060) such as... | depth 35 m
CCCGAGCAGGGCGCATCGACGAATACCCGGTCCGCCGCCCCGACGAGCGGGGCAAGAAGCTCGGCATCGCGATCATCGCCATGGATCACCAGCGGTTCGATCAGGCTGACCCCGGCGCGGCGGGCGCGGCCTGTAATGTCCCGCATCCGCCTCTCCTCGGTGTCGAAGGCGTGGATTTTTCCCGTATGCGCCATCCCCGCTGCCATGGCGAGGGATTTGCCGCCGCCGCCCGCGCAGTAATCGACCACGGTCATGCCGGGCGCCGCACCCGCAAGGCGGGAGGCAACCTGCGCGGCCTCGTCCTGCAGCTCGATCCGGCCATTCTCCAACAGCGGATGACGGCTGAGGTTGAGCCGCGCATCCAGGATCAGCCCGTCCGGCGAGAGCGTCGTCGGCGTTACGTCAATCCCTTCATTGGCAAGGAAATACCGGATATCGCTGCGGCTGCCTTTAAGGGCATTCACCCGGAGCGTGACCGGCGCCCGCTCGCCATAGGCGGCCATGATTTCCGCCGCCCGCGCGCCATACTGATCGAGAAGTTTCCGGGCGAGCCAGTCCGGGAAGTTGCACCGCGCCGCCAGCGGCAGGCTTTCAAGGTCGATTTCGGCCGCTTTTTCAAGCGCCGCTGCCTCTTCCGGAGTGAGGTCGTCAAGGCCATGCGCGCCGCCGAACCAGCCCGCGGCCAGCGCCTCAACCGCCACATCCTCAAACAGGATTAGGCTTAACAAACAATGGCTTCTTGGCGATACCTCAAGTCCCGCCGCAAGTGAGACAGCATCCAGCTCCCCCTGACGGCGGAGCGCGCGATAGACAAATTCCGTGACCCAGCGCCGGTCCTTCGATCCGGCGTAGCGACGGTTGCGGAAGTAGCTCCCGACATGCTGCTCGGCGGGGGTTGCGGCCGCGCCGATCGCCGCCAGAAGCTCGGCGGCGGCGGCAAGCCGTGCGGCAGGGGTCATCCGTTCTGCCGGTAGTTCGGCGCCTCGCGCGTGATCGAGACATCATGCACATGGCTTTCGGTCAGACCCGCATTGGTGATGCGGACGAACTGGGCCCGTTCCTGCAGGGTCGGGATATCCTTCGATCCGGTATAGCCCATGGCCGCCTTGAGCCCGCCGACCAGCTGGTGAATGACCGCGTTGGCCGGGCCGCGATGCGGCACCCGCCCCTCGATCCCTTCCGGGACCAGCTTGAGGTTATCGGAGACTTCCTGCTGGAAATAGCGGTCGGCGGAGCCGCGCGCCATTGCGCCCAGGGAGCCCATCCCGCGATAGGATTTGAACGACCGGCCCTGATAGAGGAAGACCTCCCCCGGGCTTTCGTCGGTGCCTGCGAGCAACGAGCCGATCATGGCGGAGCTTGCGCCCCCTGCGAGGGCCTTCGCAAGGTCGCCCGATGTCTTGATGCCGCCATCGGCGATAACCGGGATGCCGCTCTCTTTCGCGGCGGCGGCTGCGTCCATGATGGCGGTGAGCTGCGGCGTGCCGACACCGGCGACGATCCGCGTCGTGCAGATGGAGCCGGGCCCGATGCCGATTTTCACCGCATCCACCCCGGCATCGATGAGAGCTTTCGTGCCCTCTGCGGTCGCGACATTGCCGCCGATGACCTGCGTCCGGTTGCTGAGTTTCTTGATGCGGCTCACCGCCTCCAGCACCCGGCTGGAATGGCCATGGGCCGTATCGACGATCAGCACATCCACCTCGGAGGCGATCAGCGCCTCGGCCCGCGCAAAGCCGTCATCGCCGATACCGACGGCGGCGGCGACGCGCAGCCGTCCCTGCTCATCCTTGGAGGCATTGGGAAAGAGAGTGGAGCGTTCGATATCCTTCACCGTGATCAGGCCGATGCAGCGATACTCATCATCGACGACCAGCAGCTTTTCGATTCTATGTTTATGGAGCAGGCGCTTGGCCTCGTCCTGCGTCACCATTTCGCGCACGGTGACAAGGTTTTGCCTCGTCATCAGCTCGCTGACCGGCTGGCGGGTGTCGGTCGCGAAGCGGACATCGCGGTTGGTGAGGATGCCGACCAGCTTGCCGTTCCCGCGCTCCGTCACCGGGATGCCGGAAATCTTGTTGTTCTGCATGAGAAAGAGCGCTTCCGAGAGCGGCTCGTCCGGCGCGATGGTGACCGGGTTGACGACCATGCCCGCCTCGAATTTTTTGACCCGGCGGACCTCGTTCGCCTGTTCCTCGATATCGAGATTCTTGTGCACGACGCCAATGCCGCCGGCCTGCGCCATGGCGATGGCCATCGGCGCCTCGGTCACCGTGTCCATGGCGCTGGAGACCAGCGGAATGCCAAGGGTAATTTCGCGGGTCAGCCGGGTTGTGGTGTCGACCTGGGTCGGCAGAACCTCGGAGGCCGCCGGCTGGAGTAAAACGTCATCGAATGTATAGGCTTCACGTATGTTCATCGCAACTCCGGGAGCCCGTCGGCTCACAATATATAGTGGTGATCCTCTCCCGCCGGTACAGATATGCACCCGACCGCCGGTTTGATCTATGGAATTGCCGCGCAATCATACAGGCAGAATTCAAAAAGCAAAGCCCCCATTTTGCATAGCACCTATTTTTTATTGGCAGGGCAGAATGCGGGCTATTCCTCGCCTTCCGTCATCTCGTTTTTACCGCGGAAGCCGGTGGCGACGACATAGGCTTCGCGGGAATCAGCGCGGCTTGCTTCGGGCTTGGCGTGGCGGACAACGGCGAAATTCTTTTTCATCTGCTCCAGCAGGTCGTTTTCCGTGCCGCCCTTCAGGACCTTGGCGATAAAGACGCCGTCCGGGGCAAGCACGTCAATTGCAAATGCCAATGCAAGCTCGCACATCATGACGATGCGGAGGTGATCGGTCTGCCGGTGGCCGGTGGTCGGCGCGGCCATGTCGGAGATGACGGCATTCGCCGGCCCGCCGAGCGCGGCCTTGACCTTCTCGTCGGCATCATCTTCGGTGAAGTCGAGCTGCATGACGGCGGCGCCCGGCATCGGTTCCATCTCCAGGATATCGACGGCGAGCACCTTGCCCTTGCCCTTCTCCGCGCCGACGCGATCGACCGCGACCTGCGTCCAGCCGCCGGGCGCGGCGCCGAGATCGACGACGGAATCGCCGGATTTCAGAAGCTTGTAGCGGTCATCGAGCTGCATCAGCTTGAACGCCGCGCGACTGCGCAGGCCCCGCGTCTTCGCCTCCGCCACGTAAGGATCGTTGAGCTGGCGCTGCAGCCAGGCAGTCGAGGAATTCTTGCGCCCGCGCGCCGTCTTCACCTTGGTATGCAGGAGCCGCCCTGTCATCTCCGTCGAGCGGGAGGACGGGCCGCCGGGTCGCTTCGGGCTTTTGCTCATGACGGTCTCGTCGCCGGGGAGCAGCTTCGGTTGCCCTGCCGGGCGGCATTGCGTTCCGCATCGACCCGCCGCATCATGCCGAGCAGCATCCCCTCGCGCAGGCCCCGGTCGGCCACGCGGAGTTTCTTCACCGGCCAGCGCTTGTGCATCGCCTCGACGATCGCGCAGCCGGAGACGACAAGATCCGCCCGCTCCTCGCCGATGCAGGGTTCCATCACCCGTGCCGCATAGTCGCTGGTCGCCAGGCGGTGACAGATATCGAGCATCGCCCGCGTGTTCAGCCAGGCCCCGTCGACCCGGCGGCGGTTATAGCGTTCCAGCCCGAAATGCACGCCCGCGAGGGTCGTCACCGTGCCCGAGGTGCCGAGCATCTGCACCCGCCCCTCGCTGATCCGCTCGGCGATGCCGTGGGCGGCCTCGAAATCATTGATATGTTCGCTGACGTCGGTGATCATGTTGGCGTAGGCATCCTCGGTGATCTCCATTCCGCCGTGACGCTCCGTCAGGGTGACGACGCCGTAGGGGATCGACATCCAGCCGAGCACCTCGCTCCGCCGCCGGCCGCGCAGGCCGAGCCAGATCAGCTCCGTGCTGCCGCCGCCGATATCGAAGACGAGCGCGTTGCGGTGGCGGTAATCGATGAGCGGCGCGCAGCCTTCCGCCGCCAGCGCCGCCTCCTCCGCCGTGGTGATGATATCAAGCTCGATCCCACATTCCTCGGCGACGCGGGCGAGGAACTCCTCGCTGTTGCCCGCCTTGCGGCAGACCTCCGTCGCGACGCAGCGCATATGGGTGACGCCGACGCGGCGCATCTTGTCCGCGCAGATACGCAGGGCCTCGACGGTTCTGTCCATGGCCCCCTCCGACAGCTTGCCGGTCAGGCTGACGCCCTCGCCAAGGCGGACAATGCGCGAGAAACTGTCGATGACGCGAAAGCCCTTGCCCTGCCGTTTCGCAATCAGCAGCCGGCAGTTGTTGGTGCCAAGGTCAAGCGCGCCGTAGACGTTGGAGGGATGTTCCCTGCCATCATGAAACCTGCGTCGATGTCTCTTGCTCCTGTTGTCACCCTTTCCCAGTTTCTGGGGTTCTGTAATCGCCACCCAGGACTACCTCCAGGTCAATTTCCACAGGCCCCGGCGTGATAGCCCGGGCCAATTTTCCCCATGCTAGCAGTTTTCGGCGCAAGGTTCATATATATTTTGAGATTGGGGCGCTTTATCGGAAGTTGACAAGGCGCCTGCGAGTTGCTAGTAAGCCGCCTGCCCCGCGCTCTCGCGGGCGCGCCGCCCGCATGGTGGGGAATCGTCTAATGGTAGGACAGCGGACTCTGACTCCGTCAATCCTGGTTCGAGTCCAGGTTCCCCAGCCAGCCTCCGCTAAAACTACGGCTGGGCAAGCCGGGGTTTTAGCGGAGGCTGTCTCGCCGAAGCCTGAAAGGCGAAGGCGGATAAGGATATAACCCAGATGCAATATGTTTATGTCCTGCAAAGCCTGAAATTTCCGGATAAATACTATACTGGCTGTACGCATAACGTCGAAGAACGCCTGAAGCGACACAATGCCGGAGGTGCTGACTCACAGTCACGCCATTCTGCCATATACGGTCCGTGGAAACTTGTCGTTCATATCGGCTTCGAAGATAAAGCCAAAGCCTTCGCCTTCGAAAAATACCTAAAATCCGGTTCCGGGCGGGCTTTTTCAAAGAAGCATTTTTAAGTCAAAAAAAGAAAACGTGACGCTCATAAACTGTTGATCGACATAACCTCATGATCAGTCTCTGAAATTCTTATAATACTGGCTTCATCCTCAATAAAAATCGCATCAAACGCAGGATCTGCACACCATGTTTGCTGAATGCGCGGCCTTAGATATTTAATACAAATATCCATATCTGGCATCGGCAGGAACAAATTATCATATATCAACAACCATTTTTTATCGAAATTCAAACAGTTGAAATTCTTGATCTTCGATCTTTTTTTCTCGATGAGGTCTGCCATATAGGACGCCCACTCACATTCGACTTCATCACCACTATATCCCGGAGAAGGTGGAACATTTCCCGACCGCATATTTCGCAAATATTCCCTGCTGTACGTCTGGCCATATCGGAAACGCCCACTTTCAATATATTCTTCTGGCTTGTGCTCATTCAACCATGCATCGTGCTTGGCATCATTCTCATCGACACATTCGGTCACTTCTAACCCAATACATTGCCCTTCCAACTGCAGCAAAAAATCGGGTTTGTCATCATGAGTGAGTGTCAATGGAAATCCAAGTAGGCCTGCCGCCGCCAAAGTAGATATCAGATGGCAGGCTGTATAAATTTCAACATGCTCTTTCTTCCGCCCCTTGCCACGTGACGGAACCTTAATGCCTTGCCGTCGCAACAAGTCAAGCAACTCTTGCGAAGAAGAGGCGTGAATGGGTTTCATTTTTGGATGCACTGTAATAAGCACTCCAATTCACCGAAAATAGATCAAAATCACTTTAATAAAGGCTGATGGCTTCGGTCAATCAGTAGCGCTCGCCCTCACGTTCGCAGGGCGTCCGCGTCGACTTCGGTGTCGGCTTTTGGACCCGTCAGCAGGTTCTGGCCGCGGGGGTTCAGGCGGGAGGGGATCTGCAACAGGCCGCTTGGCACGCTGAGGTCCTTCGGCAGGTAGGACCAGATGAGCATTGTCAGGAGCACGCTGAACGGCGTCAGCAGCAGGCTCAGCATCGCCCAGAGGATGATCGCGCCGCCAAGGCTGGTGATATTCTCCGATCCCTCCAGCTCGGCGGCGAGGATGATCAGCACGGCAAAGGAATGGGGCAGATAGAGCCCGACGCGAAAGGCATCGGAGAACCGCCGCTCTTTCAGGCGCGGCCAGACTTTACGGTAGAGACGCAGGCTGACATAGGTGAGCGGGGCAAAGAAAAAGGCGAGCGTTCCGGCAACGGCGAAGAACTCGAGCAGATAGCCGGTCACCGGCGCACCGCGGAGATAAATATCGAGCAGGACCGTGATCCCGGCAAACAGAAGCGCCGCCACGAAAGGCGCGCAAAAATTGATCCGCGCGCGCCGATCGCTGCGCCGGACCCGGCTCGCGGCCAGTTTTGAATAGAGCTTGATTTTTTCTTTTAAATCAGACAATTGCCGTATCTTCGCGTGATATGAATTCTGTTGAAACGCGGCCGGAACCGCCCCGCCTGTCGGCGCGGCCCAGATGTATCATATTCCCCCGCAATGCCAAACCCGAAATTCACAAAAATAACGGTAGCGCGCAGGCCGCCTCAGCGCGTCGCCAGCTTGCCGATAACGCCGGTGATATCGCGAAATTCGTCGGACAGCGTGCGCATGGACTGCGCCTGTTCATTGAGCGTCGGGATGTCGTCCACCGCCTCCGCATCGTCCAGCAGCAGATCGAGCGCCGCCAGGCACGCCCCGTTCGCCCGCCCGGCGATGGATTTGCGGTCCAGCTCGCAGGCATTGGAAAATTCGGTTTTCAATCCGTCCACGATGGACGTCAGTTCGGTGTGCCGCATGGCGAAGCCTTTCCTGAAAATATTGCTGTCAGGATAAGCCGGTGAGGTGAACGAAAGGTTAACGCCCCTCGCCCGCCGGTGGATTTTTGCGGGAGTCTTGGGGCGCAAACGACTTGTTAACCATTCCCGGCGACACTTGGGGAAAACAGCAAGGAATTTTCACCCGCAGGAGAGACAATGCATCCCCCCCTCAACGACAACCGCCGCGCCCACCGGCGCTCCGCCCTTGTCCAGCAGACCCGCATCCGCCATGACGGCGGCGACCAGACGGGCCGCATCCTCAATATCTCCGCTGGCGGCGCCGGCCTGCAGATGGAGGTTCGCCTGCCGGATCAGACGGAGATCACCGTCGAGATCGAGAATATCGGGATTGTCCCGGCGCAGGTTGTGCGCCAGATGAAGGAGGGTGTCGGGGTGAAATTCACCTTCTCGCCGGAGCGGGAGCAGATGTTTATCCGGCAGATTACGAAGCTGATCGCCGAAAAGCGGCGCGAGCAGTTCTACGTCGTCGACTGAGGCTCCGGGCGGGGCTCAACCGCCCTGCCGCCCGGCGAACATAAGATTCTTGGCGTCTTTATGAAACTGGTCGGCCAACTCATATTCCCGTTTCAGCTCGGCAATCGACTTGGCCTGATCCGCCGCCGAGAGACCGCCATCGATTGCATATTCAATCAGCGATGACGCGCCCGCATTCGCCGCAAGATGAAAGCCCTTGCGCAAATAGGCATCCTGACGGTTTTTCACCCACCCTTCAAGGGCATCCACCTGTTCCTGGGTTACCTTTACCATTTATTCTCGTCCCCGGTTTTGTTTCGGCAATTAAACGTAAACTGCAACTATCTATTAACCTTGTCTGTTTATACATAAGGACAGGCCAACGAATAGACGCGAAGTATGTGAGATAAACGTTAATCTAGTCTTACAATATCGACAGCGCGACAAGTCCGGAGAAGAGAGACGCATGACAATGATGACGCCGCAGGAAATTATGGAAATGCTCGCCGAGCATGGCAAATGGCTCGTCAATTCGAAAAAAGGCGCCCGGGCCAATTTCAAGCATGCGGATTTCACCGGGGCGAATTTCGCCGGGGCCAAGCTCCAGAAGTCCAGCCTCTCGGGCTGCAAGCTCTCGCGTTCGATCTTTCGCGGTGCCAACCTGATTTCCGCCGACCTTTATGCCGCCGACCTGACGAAGGCCGATCTGCGCGATGCCCTGCTGATCCGGGCAGATCTGCGCGGGGCGGAGCTGAAGGGCGCGAAGCTCAACGGCGCCAACCTGCAGGAAGCGGATTTCCGCGGCGGTTCCCTCATCCTCTCGGGCGGCGAGACCGTCACCTTCCCCGCCGGTGATCTGTCGGACGCGGAGATGGAGAATGTGGTCGCCGAGAAGGCCAATCTCAACGGCGCGAATCTCGCGGGCGCGGCGCTCGGCAATGCCAATTTCGCCTATTCCCAGCTGCGCGGCGCGAACCTTGCGGGCGCCGATCTGCATGGCGCGGGCTTCATCGGCTCGGACATGGCCGGTTGCGACCTGTCGGGCGCCGATCTGGCCGGGGCCGACCTCAGCAATGTGAACCTCAACGGCGCCAAGGTCGAGGGCTGCAATTTCGATAACGTAAAACTCGACGGCGCGAAACTCGAGAATGTCGATTTCTCCAAGGCGAAATCCGGCGCGACGCATCTGGTCGAGGAACCCGAATCAACCCCGCTGCCGCCCAATCTTCAGGCGCTGCTCAAAAAGCACTTCCTGTGGGTGGAGACGAACGGCCTCAAGGGCGAGCGCGCCGACCTCTCGGGCATGGATCTCTCCGGCATGGATCTCTCCGGCTGCGCCCTCAGCGGTGCGACCATGCGCGGCTCCAATCTCAAGGGCGCCAATCTCAACAAGGCGCAGACGGTGATGAGCGACATGTCGCAATGCATCATGGAGGAGATCAACCTCTCGGGCGCGGTGATGGAAGGGGTCAACCTCTCCCGCTCCAACCTCAAGAACGCCCGGCTGAAAGGGGCGATCATGACGGCGGTCGACCTCAAGGATTCCAAGGGGGAGTCGCTCGGCAAGAAATGGCCCGCCAACCTCTCGGCAGCGAATTTCAGCGGCGCCAACCTCGAAGGCGCGGACATGACCGACGCCAACCTCATCGACGCCAACTTCAAGGGCGCCAACCTGACCGGCGCCATCTTCACCGACGCCGACATGGAAGACGCCCAGTTCGACAAGAAGATCAGCGCCTAGTGGATCTTGTGATCGCCGGTGCCGTTTCCGAATTCATAGACATGGACGAAATAGCCCGCCATCGGGTTGCGGTCGAGATATTCGATCAGGTAGTCGCGGCAAGCGGTGCTGGCATCGCTGATCAGATACTGCCAGAGCGGCTCCATCGGGCGGGTTTTGGTGTCGACATGCGACACGCTGATCGAGCCGGCCCATTTCACATCGAACCCGCTCAGGTAATTCTCCGCGTAATGGCGGAACACGTCGGCCTCGTCGATATTCACTCCGGCCTTGTTCTCGAAGCAAAGTCGTAAGTTCATGGCTGTCCTCCTGTCTGATGTAATGTAAGCAGGCTGGCGGAAAAGAAAAGACATCTCGCCCCGTCCGGCAGCGGCGCCATGGGGTGGCATCCCCTAGGAGAATCGAACTCCTCTTTCCAGAATGAGAATCTGGCGTCCTAACCGATAGACGAAGGGGACGCAATAAACGGGCATTTATCTACGGGCGCTTTTTCGGCGCAGCCCGGACCGGATGGTATCCCCTAGGAGAATCGAACTCCTCTTTCCAGAATGAAAATCTGGCGTCCTAACCGATAGACGAAGGGGACATGCATCCTGTCGCAGGGGCAGGATTTACCTATTTTACCTTTATATATCAAGTAAAAAATGTGAAAACTTTTATTTCGTCGCAAAGCTGTTGCAAAGGCTGCAGGCCTAAGTCAGGCGGACGGCGTCGTCAATCATCAATTGCGCCGAGACCTTGCCCTGCCAGACGTTTTTGCGAAGATGCCCGGCAATATGAAAACCGGCGCCCTGATGGCTGAGCAATGCCTCGCCGAGCGGGGTTTCGAGCGCCCGGAAACAGATGCCCGCAAGCCGCCCCCGCCCGCCGGTCCCGGTCATGATACAGCGCACATGATTCTCGCCGACGATGCTGGCCTGTACGAGGCGGACATTCTGCAATGCGAAGCGCGGCTCCGGGTTGCCCGCGCCGTACGGCCCCGCCTGCTCCAAGAGGGAGATCAGCTCCACCGTCGCCCCTTCCACCGAGAGGGCGCCGTCGAGGCCGAGGCTCGCAGTTTTCGACGCCTCGCTCACCGCGCCTTTCAGCCGGTCATTGAGGAAGGCGCGAAACTCATCTATCCGGTCGCTGGCGATGCTGAGGCCCGCCGCCATCATATGGCCGCCGCCCGCCGTGATCAGCTGCTTGTGCCGCGCCGCACCGATGGCCGCGCCGATATCGACACCGGGGACCGAGCGGCCGGAGCCTTTCCCCTCCGCCCCGTCGAGCGCAATGACGATGGCCGGACGCTGATAGGCATCCTTCAGGCGGCTGGCGACGATGCCGATGACGCCGGGATGCCAGTTCTCTCCGGCAACGACGATAATCGAATCATCCTTGAGGGCGCTGCCCTCCACCAGCGCGAGGGCCTCATCCTGCACCCCGGCCTCGATCGTCTTGCGGTCCTGGTTATAGCCGTCGAGAAACTGCGCGAGCTTGCGGCATTCCGCCGGATCGTCGAGGGAGAGAAGCTCGGGGCCATATTCCGGCCGCCCGACGCGCCCGCCCGCATTGACCCGGGGGCCCAGCAAAAAGCCCGCATGATAGGTGCCCGGCGCCTCATCCAGCCCCGCCACATCGGCGAGCGCCGCGAGGCCCGCATTACCCCGCCGCGCCATGACCTTAAGGCCCTGCGCCACGAACGCCCGGTTCAGCCCGACGAGCGGCACAACATCGCAGACGGTGCCAAGCGCGACGAGATCGAGCCAGTGGATCGGGTTCGGCTCGCGCCGCGTTTCATTGTACCAGCCCGCCTCCCGAAGCGCGCGGTTGACGGCGACGACCAGCAGGAAGGTGACGCCGACGGCGGCGAGATAGGTAAATTTCTGGCTCTCGTCATGGCGCTTGGGGTTGATGACGGCGACGGCGTCCGGCAGGCGGGTCTCCGCCTGATGATGATCGACGACGATGACCTCAAGGCCGATCTCCTTCGCATGGCTCAGCACATCGAAGGAGACGATGCCGCAATCGGCGGTGATCACGAGATCGATGCCCTGGGATTTCAGTTTATCCATCGCCGCGGCATTCGGGCCGTAGCCCTCCTTCATGCGGTCAGGGATATAGATGATGACGGGTACGCCAATGGCGTTGAAGAAGCGTTTGAGAAGCCCTGAGGAGGTTGCGCCATCGACGTCATAATCGCCGAAGACAGCGATTTTCTCTTTGCCCTCGATGGCCGCCGCGATGCGGCCTGCCGCCTTGTCCATATCCTTGAAGCTCGACGGGTTGGGCAGCAGGGTGCGGAGCGTCGGGTCGAGATACTGCTCCGCCTCCTCCAGCGCGACGCCGCGCCCGGCCATGACCCGGCCGACAATCTCCGGCACATCGAGACGCTGGGAAATGGCGAGGCCGAGTCGTTCATTCTCGGAGCGAAGACGCCAGCGTTTGCCCTTGAGCGAGCTTTCCACATCCAGAAAGGCGGAGACTACCGGCGCATCCATAACAGGCCTTTTTACTTCGCTTTGTGGTCACCCCGGATATAGCGCACGGTGCCGGAATGGGAGCGCATGACGATGCTCTCCGTATAGATCCGGTCGCCCTTCTGGCGAACGCCGCGCAGCATCGATCCGTCGGTCACGCCGGTGGCCGCGAAGATCACATCGCCCGCCGCCAGCTCTTTCAAATTGTAGACCCGGTGCAGGTCGGTGATGCCCCATTTGGCGGCACGGGCCTTCTCGTCGTCATTGCGGAAGACCAGTCTGCCCTGCATCTGGCCGCCGATGCAACGGAGCGCCGCCGCCGCCAGAACACCTTCCGGTGCGCCGCCGGTGCCGACATACATGTCGATGCCCGTTTCCGGGTCCGCCGTTGCCATCACGCCGGCCACGTCGCCGTCGGAGATCAGCTTGATCCGGGCGCCGGTCTTGCGGATATCGGCAATGATATCGGCATGGCGCGGCCGGTCGAGAACGCAGGCCATGGTCTGGTTGACCGGCACGCCCTTGGCCTTCGCGATCGCGGTCAGGTTTTCCCCGGCCGATTTGTTGATGTCGATGATCCCCTCTTCATACCCGCCGCCGACAGCGATCTTTTCCATATAGGTATCCGGGGCGTTGAGGAAGTTCCCCTCCTCGGCGAAGGCGATCACGGCCAGCGCGTTCGGCCCGCCCTTCGCGGTCAGCGTCGTACCTTCCAGCGGATCGAGCGCGATGTCGATCTTGGTGCCCTTGCCGGTGCCGACTTTCTCGCCGATGTAGAGCATCGGGGCCTCGTCCCGCTCGCCCTCGCCGATGACGATGGTGCCATCGATATTGAGCAGGTTGAGCGCCGTGCGCATGGCATCGACAGCGGCCTGGTCGGCGGCCTTTTCATCGCCAAGACCAACAAGGTTACAGGCGGCGCGCGCCGCGGCTTCCGTTACACGGACAATTTCCAGTGTGAGATTTCTATCTAAAGACGAGGACTTAGTCATATTTCTTCTTCCATTACTTCAACAAACAGCACGCTCTATCAGAGAGAGACGATGCGAATCATACGCGGCTTTGCCACACTATGGGCGAAATTTTCAATTTTTCCAAGGGCGCGGACCAGCGCCGCCTCCTGCACCTCATGGGTCACGAGGATGACGGAGACCGCCTCCTGCTTCGACCGGCCGCGCTGCAACAGGCTTTCAATGGAGATATTCTCGTCGCGGAACACGGCCGAGACATCGGCGATCACGCCCGGTTCGTCATAGACGGTCAGGCAGACGTAATAGGCGCCGACATGATCCTCGACGGAGACTTTCGGCGTCTCCGCCATTTTCGCGACCGGCACACCGAAGGTCGGGGTATGACGGCCGAGCGCGATATCGACGATATCGGCGACCACGGCGGAGGCGGTCGGTCCCTCCCCGGCGCCGCGCCCGACATAGGAGGTTTCATCCACAAAGTCGCCATCGACGACGACCGCATTGAAGACGCCGTTGACATTGGCGATAGTGGTTTCGTGGCGGACCATGCAGGGGTGTACCCGCTGCTCGATCCCCTTTTCAGTCCGCCGGGCAACGCCAAGCAGACGGATGCGGTAGCCGAGTTCCCCCGCCGCGGCAATGTCGGCGGCGGTAACGTTGCGAATCCCCTCGATATAGACACTG
>TARA_R110000787_G_scaffold19522_3_pt1 | contig 13220 bp, 15 predicted proteins | sample TARA_R110000787 | Tara Oceans TARA_R110000787 (sample SAMEA4397920) | marine metagenome | biome: Polar Biome; feature: [DCM] deep chlorophyll maximum layer (ENVO:01000326); material: water (ENVO:00002006), including particulate matter (ENVO:01000060) such as... | depth 35 m
ATAATACTTGGAGCCCTGGAAAAATTACAGCCACTAAAGAAGTGTTTGATGCTTTAACTAATAACGGTAGTCAAGATTTAGTGAATGCTTATAAGTCCTATATCTTTAAAGACTTAGCACAGAAGACTCAGAAAAAAGGTGCTCTTAATCAAAATGTGTTTGATGGTGGTAAGCTAGATGAGTATGTAAATTTAAACAAAGATAATTTAGAAGTCTGGTTTGGTAATAAATTTTCTAGTCAGCTTACAGACATAGCTAAAAAGCTAAAAGCTTTTGATGATCCTAGAGTATCTCGTGTACGAGAAGCTGACAATTTTATGTTAAATTCTTTAAATAGTTTAGCTCGTGCTTATGTAGGTTTATTTACAACTCCAGGTCGTGTGATGACAGCTGTCAAAAGTATTGTGTCAGGTAAAAAAGGCATTAAACAAATAGAACTGTTGAGTAACCCAGACATGATGTATGATGCTATTATGAAAGACCAATGGCAAAGAAATCCTGTAGTAAAAGGTTTAGTTAGGGAACTAGGTAGAATATACTATAGAGAAGACATAGCAGAAGAAGAAGCAACCACTAAAGTTACCCCAGAAGAAACAGTCAGGTTTGGTCCAGGGTTTCAAGCACCTGAAGGTATGAACAGGGGCGGTGGTGTAAAACTAAAATACGGTTACGGAGATTAATATGGCACAAAAACCGAATGCAACTGATTTTTTAACTAATCTATATAACAATAGAACCGCTGGGTTGTCTTCTTTAATTAATCCACAATCAACCCAGTCAACTGGGCAGTCTGATATGGACAAATTAAACGCTGCACAGTTTAATACTTTTAGATCATTTTTAAATACACCTCTCGATGAAACTCTATCTTTTGATTTATCGGGGGAAGATTTAGGTATTGGTGGGGACGATACAAGTGGTGGCTATTACGATGATAGCCCTGTTGGGGAGTTTGAAAAAGTTGATTTAACAGACACTGATGAAACTGATGACGAAGCTGTTGACGAGGAAAACTACGAAGACATTGGTAGCGGATACACTGATGATGAGATGGGTGTTAACATAGATGACCTTATAGAGAATATAACAGAAAAAGAAATTTTTGATATGGTTACAGGTGCATATGATGATTCACAAACTTATCAACTCAACGACCAAACTACACAAGACCTGCAAGATTTAGAAGACAATCTTATGATTGACAACATGAATAACGAGTATGGAATAACAAGCTTGGGTCAAGACTATACCAATATAAATCCTAATTTTTTAGATCTTTTTAAAGTAGAAGACGGTCTACCTGATTATTTAACTGATTCTTTTGAATCACAAACGTCTAAGTTATTTGATCCATTAAATTTTGCTAATACAAACGTAGATACTCTATCCCAAGATTTGACCACATTTGATCCGTTAAATGTTGTAGATACATTAGGTAGTCAAAGTCAGAAACTAACCACATTTGATCCGTTAGATGTTGTAGATACATTAGGTACTAATGCTATGGGGACTACAAACAATGTAGACTTAAATACACTAGCCTTACTTGAAGAGGCAATAAAATCAGGTGTTCCTGTAACAACTGCGAACACACCATTAGATTTTGCTACACCTGTGTACGACACACTTGCATCAAGTATGCCTGCACTAACCCTTAAGAACAACTCACCAAACAGAATGCTTCGGGTTGATATGAATAGGGGTGGGATAGCAACACTAAAAAGACTATACTAACCAGTCTTTCCACTTTTCTTCACCAAGCACAGTTTGAGCAATGTTTTGTTTTTGACGTAAAGCTTTAACAATCTTTTCATCAACTGTACGTTCACAAACAATATCTATATAAGTAACTTTATTTGTTTGACCTATCCGATGAGCACGGTCTTCAGACTGTAATCGTTTTTCTAAGTCGTAATTATTACTGTAATAAATAACTGTGTTTGCTGCAGTAAGTGTTATGCCATATCCACCTGTTTGAGTATTACCTACAAAAAATCTTAATGGGCTATCAGGGTTTTGAAACTGATCAATAACTTCTGCCCTACGTTCTTGGTTCACGTCTCCGTAATAACTACCAACAGATTGTTCTCCGTAGACCTTGGTCAACTCAGCTTGTATCTTTTGTATGTCGTGTCTATAGTTTGCCCAGATAATTACTTTGCCGTCTGTCTCTTCTAATATTTCCATAAGCTCAGGTAATCTTTGACTAGGTAATTCAGTGAGTCCTCCACCGTCAAGTCCTACAAAACCACAAGAGACTTGATGAAGCCTAATAATTTGTGTAATCAAATGGGTAATAGTTACTGTTCCTGTGCCTAAAGAAGCTTTAGCTTGTTTCTGTAAATCTTTATAAACACGTTTTTGTTCATCACTCATTTGAATAATTCTTTTGAGATACACTTTATCAGGTAAGTCTAAACAGTCCTTTTTCAGTACTCGACAGCTAAATTTAAGGAGTCCCTCGTTCAGTTCTGTCAAGTTCTTGTAGCCTAGTACCTGTTTGAACGTCCTACCGTTCGCTGATTTTTCTATTAAATTAGCATATCTTGCTCTAAATGAAAAATAACTGCTGAACCCTAATAAACTAGGATCTAAAAAATATGCTTGACTATATAAATCTAATGGGCTTTTAGTTACAGGACTTCCTGTCAATATTCTTTTGTAATATGCATACTTACCTAAACGAACTGCGTTTATAGTTCTTTTAGCTTTATGGTTTTTTATAGTTGTACTTTCGTCAACTATAAACATAGCTTTTCTTTTAAATAAAAAGTCGGTAACAAACTGAGTACCTTTTTTAGTGCTCAATGCCTCTATGTTCATTATCAATATATTTAACCTATCTGGTTCTTCTGATAACGTAGCTAGTAACTTTTTATTCTTTTGTGTGTTAGCGTTAGACCACTTAACTGAATGATAGTTAATCTCATCTGGTACGTGGTTCGGTATCTCTTTACTGTACCATGTATCGTAGACACCTTTTGGTGCAAGTATTAATACACCGTTTATTTTTTCTTGCCTGTATAGATGTACAAAATTATCTATAGCCACTTTTGATTTACCACACCCCATCTCCATAAACAAAGCAAACTCTTCTCTATCATGAGAAGATTCTAATGCATCTAATTGGTGTTGGTACGGTTTAGTTTTAAATAAAAACTCTGTCATGTTTCTCGTTTCTTATATAGCCTTCCCGTAGTATGGTATATATCTTATAAAAAATAAATACACGTTTTACCATTATTGCTTAAATACTTTCAATACCCCCTCAATAGCTTTTTCAATAGCTTTCAAATCCTCAGCGTTTATAAGCTTTTTAGGATAGGGAGTATTAGCTTATTAGCAAATATAATAATTTTAAGGCATACGTCGTATATAAAATTTAAATTACTACTATAATAATAGGGTAGTAGTAGGTAGTGGCGGTGATGCCTATAAGTTTTTTAACACACCGTCAACCTGTTCCTTTACCTTTAAGTTTATAAGGGTTAAAATCGATTAGGTATTAAGAAATAAGAAACAAGAATATGAATCAACCTACAGTCTACGTCGCTCAAAAACCTGACGAAAAGAAAAACATAGTTTCCGCTAGTAAGTATGGAGACTTTAAGTTTATCTTACCAGAAAAAACTAACCTTATGTGGGATACAGCAACTGCTGTATCAACTATCAAAAAAGAGTTACGTTATTTTAATGACAGAGACCACCTATTACTAATAGGTGACCCAGCAGTTATAGGTATCTGTACTGCTGTAGCTGCAGATTATAATCAAGGTCGTGTTAAATTTCTTAAATGGGACAATCGTGAATATACATATTATCCAGTGGAGGTAGAAATATGAGCATAATAGATAGAATGGAAAATGAAACTCAACCTGATGTAAAGGCTGAGGACTTAGGAAACATAAGTGACTTAGGTAGACAACTAGCAGAGCTAGAGGAAAAAATACAAATAGAAGAAGAACATTTAAAGAACCTGAAAACTGAGTTTCGTAAAATTAGCGAGGATACCTTGCCTAATAAACTACGAGAGTTAGGAGTCAGTGAATTTAAACTAGCAGATGGTACGAGTATGTCAGTACAGTCGTATTATTCTGCGAGGATTACCCCCGATAACCGTGAAGCATGCTTTCATTGGCTTGAGAATAACGGTCTAGGGGATATAATCAAAAATACAGTATCAGCTAACTTCGGTAGAGGTGAAGATGATGCTGCTAAAAATCTCATGACTACCCTTGAAGGGGACGGGCACGACCTAACTCAAAAGAAGTGGGTAGAGCCTATGACTCTAAAGGCGGTGGTCAAAGAGCAGGTGGAAAAAGGGAACGACCTACCCTTAGAAACCTTTAATGTTTATGTAGGTCAGAAAATAAAGGTAAAAAAATGACAGATAAAAATGAAAAAGTAACTGAAGAAAAAGTAACTGAGAAAACTGAAATAGCGGAGAAGAAAACAACAGCTCTTACCACTGCTTCGGCTTTTGAGGAAGACGCAGGTGGGGGCTTAGAAAACCTTACAGCTGATGATCTTACTATACCTCGTTTAAAAATACTTCAAGCGTTAAGCCCAGAAGTAAATAAAAGAGACGGTAAGTATATAGACGGTGCTGCTGCAGGTGATATTATTAATACAGTAACGAGTGAACTCTATACAGAGGAAACTGGTTGTGTAGTAATACCTGTGACATATAAACGTATGTTTCTAGAATGGCAACCACGTGAAAACGGTGGTGGTTTAATTCAACAGCATACTGACCCTCAAATTCTTTCTAAAACTACGAAAGATAAAACTGGTTCAGACGTGCTTGAAAACGGTAACTACATACAAACGTCGGCTACTCATTACGTTTTGACGGTAAGCGGTGACTCTTATCAGCAAGTAATGATCCCTATGGCTGGTACGCAGTTGAAAAAGTCTAGGACTTGGAACTCTGTGATGGCCAGTTTGAAAGTAAAATCTAGTGAAGGCAGGGTATTTACCCCACCATCATTCAGTCATAAGTATAAACTAACGACTGTAGCAGAATCCAATGACCGTGGTACATGGTTCGGTTGGAGCATAGAAAACCTTGGAGTATTAGAAGAGGCAGAAATGCATTTATATGATGCAGCTAAAAGCTTTGCTGGTAGTATCAGCTTTGAAAATAGTTTTGGTTCTACTGATTCATCAGAAGCTCCATTTTAATCATAGGGTAACTTGGGTGGGGGTTCGCCCCCACCTCAATCGGAGTGTGACCGTTGGAGATAGCAGAAAAATTAAATCAGATCTTTCACGGCTCTAGTAGAGCTCACGGCACTTTTACTGTAGAAAATAATATAATAGGACAAAAGACTCAAGGAAAAGCAAAGACTATCAAAACCGTAGGTGCTAGTATTAAGCACTGGCAAGACCATTTAGAAGGCAAGCAAGGTTTAGGTATTATACCCATTGATGAAGATAATTTAGTAAAATGGGGAGCGATAGATATCGACATATATTCTCTTAATTTAGAGAAGTTAGTTAATAAGATAGAAGAATTTAAATTACCCTTAGTAGTTTGTAGAAGCAAGAGCGGTGGTGCTCATGTATATTGTTTCTTAAAAGAAAAAGCCCCCGCTGCAGATATGCAAGATAAGTTAAGAGAAATAGCTGCAGGATTAGGGTACGGTGGTGTTGAAATATTTCCTAAGCAAAGGGAAGTTTTAGTTGACCGTGGTGATATAGGAAGTTGGTTAAATATGCCTTATTTTGAAGGCGATGAGTCAATGCGATATGCGTTTGACCCAAAGGCGCAAGCCTTATCATTAATCAATTTTATAAGTTTTATAGAACAAAGACTTATCTCTCATGAAGAGTTAGTTGAATTAGAAGTACCCGTATTAAATGATATAAAAGATGGTCCCCCTTGTTTACAAGTATTACTAAAGCAAGGTTTCCCTGAAGGTACAAGGAATAATGGATTGTTTAACGTGGGTGTTTATCTTAAAAAGTCAAGCCCAGAAAACTGGGAGCTTGAGATAGAGGAATATAATCGTAAGTACGTGCACCCTCCTCTACCTGCTCAAGAAGTTTTGACTTTGATAAGCACATTAAAGAAAAAAGAGTATAACTATAAGTGTAATGATGAACCAATCAAATCATATTGTAATGTGGCTAAGTGTCGTGGTTGTAAGTACGGTGTCGGTGGCGGTAATAACACACCAACCTTTTCTAGTCTTTCTAAACTTGATACCAAACCACCTTTATGGTTCTTATCTATAAATGATATGCGGTTAGAACTTAATACTGAACAGTTACAGAATCAATTAAAGTTTCAAAGAGCTTGTATGGAAATATTAAATATGATGCCTGCTCGTATGAATGATAGAGCGTGGCAGACTTTAATACAGACGTTGATGGATAGCGGTATGGAAGTTATAGAAGTAAGTGATGACGTAACTATAGAAGGTCAGTTTATGGAACTGTTAGAATCATTCTGCACAGACATGGCTCAGGCTAATACTAGGGATGAATTATTATTAGGAAAGCCATGGACTGAGGATGGTAAAACCTACTTTAGAATCAAGGACTTAAAAGATTATTTAGCTAAGCACAGGTTTACAGATATGGAGACTAATCGTATAGCCTCTAAGTTGCGTGACTTAAAGGCTAAGCATAAGTTCTGGAATATTAAAGGTAGAGGCACCAATGTTTGGTTTATTGATGAGTTTAGTTATAGTGATGATGAAGATCTATTAGATCCTCAGAAGTTTGACGAGAGTGAACTATAATGTGGAACGTGGTACTTGGTCCGCCTGGAACTGGTAAAACTACTTACCTATTAAACAAGGTAGAGATGTTTTTAGAAGCAGGTATAAAACCAGATAAACTAGGTTATGTTGCTTTTACTAAAAAAGCTGCAAACGAAGCATTAGTGAGGGCTGTAGACAAGTTTGAGTTTGACCCAAAAGAACTTGTATACTTTAGAACACTTCACTCATTGTGTTATCACTGGCTTGGTCTAACTAGAAGTGATGTTATGGCTCGTAGTAATTTACGAGAGTTTAGTAGAACTATTGGTGAGCGTATAAATTCTGCTTGGGATGGTGAAAACATGATGTCATTAAAAAGCAAAGGTGATACGATGCTGTTTATAGAAAACATGGCACGTAATAGATGTGTAGGTTTTAAAGAGCAGTGGAATCAAGCAGGAAGCAATATTTCTTGGATGCATTTTGATTGGTTTGTAAACAACTACACTAATTATAAAGAAGGTAATTTCCTAGTCGATTACACAGACATGCTAGAAATGTTTTTACAATCAAACGGTAAGCCTATGCTAGATGTATTAATAGTCGATGAAGCTCAAGACCTTTCTGCATTACAGTGGGAGTGTGTAAAGAAATTAGCAGAAGGTGTAGAAGAAGTTTACATAGCAGGAGATGATGACCAAGCTATCTACCGTTGGGCAGGTGCAGATGTAGAACAGTTTATAGATCTTAAAGGTAAAACTCAATACTTAAAACAATCTTACCGTGTACCTAGAAAAGTCCATGATGTAGCGTTATCCGTGGTCAAACGTATAGGTAATAGAAAAGAAAAAGTATGGGAGCCTAAAGAAGAGGAAGGCTCAGTAACTCATCATGCTAGTTTTGAACATGTAAATATAGATGATGGTGATTGGTTATTCCTAGCTAGAAACAATTATCTGTTGAATCAAATAGAAGATTATTTAAAGCTACAGGGTAGGGTTTATCAAAAAGGTACTAAATCTTCTGTGTCAGAAAACTTAATTACAGCTATTAGAGACTGGGAAGCTTTACGCAAAGGAGCTCAAATAGAGGCAGGTAGGATAAGAAAAATATACGGTTATATGAAGGTTGACAAAGGGGTAAAAAGAGGGTATAAAACGCTTAAAACAGTTAGAGATGATATCCCGTTAAGTATGGATCAACTTAAAAAAGATTACGGTTTATTAGCAGACTGTTTGTGGCATGAGTGTTTTGATTCTATTGGTAATACTCAAAGAGAATATGTTATATCTTGTTTAAGAAGAGGTGAAAAATTAATGTCTTCTAAAATAAAGCTAAACACTATACATGCTGCTAAAGGTGGTGAGTCTGAGAACGTTGTACTACTTACAGACTTAGCTAATAAAACATGGGAAGAATTATATATAAACCCAGACAATGAGTGCCGAGCATTTTATGTAGGGGTAACTAGAACTAAAAATAATCTGCACATAGTGCAAGGTAAAACACGTAAGGAGTTTTTATTCGTATGAAAATAGATCAAGGTGTCACACACATAAGAAAAGCATTAGCAGAGTATGAACCAATTATCACTGATTGGGATGAGCCTGTCATACGAGAGTTTGATGGCAAAAAAATTGTAGGTAGACCTACGAAAGCTTATGGAACTAAGTCTTTTGAGTATGCTGGTAGGCTTTATGAACCTGAACCGTGGTCTATTTCTATGAATATTTTAAAGATGGCTGCTCAAGTATTAGTGTTTAAAGAAATAAACAAAGTCGTTAAATTTAACTTTTGTTTGTGTGGTTATTATAAAGACGGCAGTGTTTCAATACCTCATCACTCAGATACTGTGCCAACCTTAAATGATATTGTAGTTTCTATTTCTTTTGGCACTAATCGTATATTTAAATTAGAGACATATCTACACCCTATAAAAGAAAAAGTAGATACAAGTGAATTACTAGAAGGCTATGAAAAACATCTAAACTACAGGAAATCTTATCTACTACAACACGGTGACGTTATGATATTTGATGGTCATTCTCAAATGAAAAGCACACACGCTATAGAGCGTAACGATAAAATTAAAGAGTCAAGAATAAATTTAACATTTAGGACAGGTCTGTGATAAAAATTTTAGCAGGATTCCTATACTTTCCCTTTACTTGTAAAGTAAAATATAACCTATGAATATTTTTAAGTTAGATACAACTCCTCTGCTTTGTGCTCAAACGCACTGCGATAAGCATGTATCTAAAATGATATTAGAATCAGCTCAAATGCTTTGTACTAGCCTTTGGACTAACGGTCAAAGTGCTCCGTATAAGTCTGTACACGCTAAACACCCCTGTACACTATGGGCTGGGGAAAGCCTAGATAACTGGCTTTGGCTTAAAGAGTTAGCTATATATTTAAATGAGGAGTTTTGCTGGCGCTACGGAAGGTCAGTTTGTCATAAGTCTATTGACGTAATCAATGAACTATGTCCTCCACTTATAAGAAGTAAAGGTTTACAACAACACCCACAATGCATGCCTGATGAGTATAAAGTCATCAATGACCCTATATCTGCGTATCGTAAATATTATATAGGTGAAAAGAATGGATTTGCTAAGTGGACTAAACGTGAGGTACCAGAATGGTTTCAAGTGTAGAAGGTTTTTATGACTATATTAATGAAAGGCATGCTATTTATTTAAAACGCTTTATAGGAGAACCTCATCCGTGGACTGATGATGAGATACTACAGACGTACAGTTTTTGTAATGTGTATCGTGAGTTAGATAAAGTTACTGTTTGGATACGTGAAAACTGGAAAGAGCCTTACGCTGACCACCCTAATCTGCCTTTTGCTATGGCTATGGCTCGTCAAATAAATTGGCCAGATACTCTACAGGAACTAGGTTTTCCTGAGCATTGGAACCCTGAGCGTATTAAAGCTATTATGCAAGGTAGAATGGATAGGAAAGAAAAAGTTTATACAGGTGCGTATATGTTGACTGGTACGTTAGGAGGCACTAAAGTAGAGCAAACCATAGATAAAATATTAACACCCTTATATAAAAACCCACCTACTATTTATAAAAATAGTTTAGAAAAAACATGGGCTGAGTATTTACCGTATGCTGGGTTTAGTGGATTTATGGCTTATGAGGTAGTCACAGATCTACGTCATAGTAAGTATCTAGAAAATGCTGAGGATATTATGACTTGGGCTAACGCTGGTCCAGGAGCAAAACGTGGGTTAAATAGAATACACGGTAGATTACTTGAGCAAACTATAAAACCACGTCAGTTAACTATAGAGATGCAAGAATTATTAGATATGGCAGGCGACTACATAGGAAGTTTTTTACCTGACCTAGAGATGAGAGAAATAGAACACTGCCTGTGTGAATATGATAAATATGAAAGAGTACGTCTAGGGGAAGGCAGACCTAGAGCAAAATATAAATATAAAGGAGAATGATGTGGGTGTAAATTCAAAACATATGTTTGAATTAGTCGATGAAGACGTTCGTGCTTTGGATAAAGCAGAAGAAAGTTACGGAGATAGTTGGCGTAAGCGTGGTGGCGTAGGAGCTTTTATGATGTTAGCACGTAAATGGGATAGGATAGAAAATCAAACATTTAAGGAGGGCTACGATATATTTGACGCTATAGCTAAAGACCCAACTGATACAGGTATTTTAGATGACATACGAGACTTAAGAAGATATTTAATTCTCGTTGAATCTTTTATGACAATAATTGAAGAAAAAAGAGAGGATAAATATGAAGAAAGTAGAGATTAAAATAATAGACCCAAGTTTATTTGACCACACTGACCCACACATACTGCCAGAATATGCTACAGTAGGTTCAGCTGGTTTAGACTTACGGTCAGCGGAAGATTATGAGCTGGCTCCAGGAGAGTCGCACACATACCGTACAGGGTTAGCTATGTATTTAGGTGACTTTGAACTTTGTGGTATGCTTGTGCCTCGTTCTAGTTTAGGTATTAAAAAGATACACTTAACTAATACGTTAGGAATTATTGATGCAGATTATCAAGGTGAGTTAATGGTTCCGTTAACTAATAACGGAGAAGATAATATTCTTATAGAAAAAAGTCAAAGGATAGCACAGTTAGTTATAGTGCCTGTGGTTCAGGTGCTGTGGCAACCAGTCTTAGATTTTAGCGGTATCACTATGCGTAGCATTGGTGGTTTTGGTAGCACAGGTACAAAGTAATTATGAGAAAAGGAACAAGTAATTTAGAAAATACATTTAAATCTGGTGCTAGAGGTAAAAAAACTTCTATCGGTTTCGGTAATGTAGGTACTAGCACAATGAATAAAGGTAAAAAACGCATGCGAGGTAAATCTGCATATAGGGGGCAAGGTAAGTGAAAATATATATACCAACAAGAGGTAGACCGTTTAATCAAGAAACTTTAAAATGGTTTAACGGAGAAATGAAAAGTAATGGGGAGGTTGTTTTAGTAGTTGACCCAGACGAAGAGGAAAAGTATGACCACTGGGCTAGTACCCCTAAAATGGTTGTACCTGAAGACTGTATAGGTATTGGTCCAAAGCGTAAATACATTGTAGAAAATACAGATGACCCACACATAGTTATGTTAGATGATGACTTACGTTTTTATATTCGTAAAAGTCCAACTGACTGGCATTTAAGATATTTAGAAACTCATGAGTACCCAGCATTGTTTGGTTTGCTTGATGAGTGGATGGATCAAGGGTATGCTCATGTAGGGGTTAGTGCCAGAGAAGGTAATAATAGGGTAGAAGAATTATCTGTAGAAAACACAAGGTATATGCGAGCATTAGGTTATAACTTAAAAGAATTTCCTAGTGATGTTGAGTGGGGTAGGACTCGGGTTATGGAGGACTTTGATATATCTTTACAGCTCCTTAGGAGAGGTAAAGCGTGTAAGGTCAGCTACTACTACGCTCAAGGACAAAAGTCCTCTAACGCTGACGGTGGTTGTAGTGAGTGGAGAACTATTGACGTACATAATGAGGGAGCTCAAAGGCTTCATGAACTTCACCCTACGTGTGTCAAGATTGTAGAGAAACAAACTAAAACTGCGTGGAACGGTTTACCACGTAAAGATGTAATCATAGGTTGGAAAAAAGCCTACAAAGAAGGAGTAGAGAATGCAGGTAATTGAGGTAAGAAACGTTCATGACGCTTTAGTGCGTGGTATGGATTTATTACAGATAGAAGACTTCACGAACGAGAGTAGGAACGGTAGAGTGTATCAAGCAAAAACTCCAGTAACTACAGTTTATGAAAGACCCAAAGAAAGAGTTTTGTTTTGGGCTGAACGAGACGCTAACCCATTCTTCCATTTTATGGAAGGTCTATGGATGCTTGACGGTCGTAATGATTTAGAGTTTGTAAAACACTTTGCTAAAAGTATGGAAAATTATAGTGATGATGGTAAAAGCCTTTGGGGAGCATATGGTTGGAGATGGCGTAGTTACTTTGGCTACGATCAATTAAGAGTCATTATAGAAAGACTAAAGAATGATGGCGAAGATAGACGTTCTGTATTACAGATGTGGGACGCTGAAAATGATTTAGGCAGAGACGGTAAAGATGTGCCTTGTAACACTTCTATATATTTTAAAGAAGATACTACAGGTTGTTTACAAATGACGGTCAGTAATAGATCTAACGATATTATCTGGGGTGCATACGGTGCTAACGCAGTACACATGTCTATGCTTCATGAATATATGGCTTCTAATATTGGCAGACCTGTAGGTAGGTATTATCAGATTAGTGATAACTTCCATGCGTATGAAGACGTGTTTGATAAATTATTAAATAAGTTAATTGGCACAGATGCTTTAGATTTTTATACACAAAGAACAGCTATGAAAAATAACCCATACCTCAAAGGAGAAGTTGCACCATACTCTATGATAAACGTTAGCCCAGATTTATGGGACATAGACTTAGTTAATTTCTTAGACAGAGTACCTTTTGAAGACATAGAATTTAATGATAGGTTTTTCACAGAGGTTGCTGTACCAATGCAAGATGCTTTTTGGTTACATAAGTTAGGTAAGACAGAAGAAGCTATAATAGAGATACAAGCATGTGCTGCTACAGATTGGCGTAAAGCATGTTTTGAATGGTTAGATAGAAGATTAAATAAATAAGGAGATAACATGATACCTCAATGGTCATATAGCAGATTAAGTTGTTTTGAAAAATGCCCTAAACAGGCGGAATTTAAATTCATTAAAAAGATAAAAGAGCCTGGAAGCCCAGCAATGGATAGGGGTAAAGATATCCATAAATTATGCGAAGATTTTATAAGGGGAAGCCTAGAAGAAATGCCAGCTCAGTTACAAGACTTCGAAGATGCCTTTCTATTACTCAGAAACTTATATCTACACGGTCACGTTATTTGTGAAAGTGATTGGGCGATAGATAAAAACTGGGGGAAGACTGGGTGGTTTGAAGATGATACTTGGGGTAGAGCAAAAGTAG
>TARA_R110000787_G_scaffold36106_5_pt1 | contig 13214 bp, 9 predicted proteins | sample TARA_R110000787 | Tara Oceans TARA_R110000787 (sample SAMEA4397920) | marine metagenome | biome: Polar Biome; feature: [DCM] deep chlorophyll maximum layer (ENVO:01000326); material: water (ENVO:00002006), including particulate matter (ENVO:01000060) such as... | depth 35 m
GAGCGAAAGTAATATCATGTATGAATCGGGCGACCGGATAACGTCGTTGGGTGGTGACTGGATGGTGACTGAATCACCAACCTGTGGCGTTGTCTGGATGAACGAGTAATGATTGAATGGAGAAATTGCTATCAAGTCCGCGGCTATGAAAGTGCTGTCTATGCGGCTTATAGTTAGCAATACGAAAGAGATACTGCGTGTGTCACTTAAACCTTATTTTGCAACATGCTGTATTCTCTAACTCAATTTAATGAAGCTTACGTCAACGCCTGTCAAATCCTTATGCCACTGCTTCTGTCAAACATTATTGCTGAAATACACGATTCACCCTTTTGCGGCGTGTTCGCCGTGACCGGTGGCGGCAGTGAGGCGCTGTCCCGCTTGCTGAGTGTGCCGGGTGCGTCGCGCACGGTGCTGGAGGCCCTGGTGCCGTATCATACCGCTTCACTGAAGCAATTCCTCGGCGGTCAGCCGGATAAGGCCTGTAGCGACAAGACCGCACGTGCGATGGCGATGGCCGCGTTCCAGCGCGCCATGAGCCTGGATCCGCACACCGATCACCAGGTATTGCTTGGCATTGGCGTGACCGCTGCCCTGCGGACGGATCGCGGCAGGAAAGGGGACAACAGGGCCTTTGTTTGCATCCAGTCCCTGGGCTGCACCAGAGAAGCGTCACTGCTACTGAATAATGATCGGACCCGTCAAGAAGAAGAATCTCTGGTAGCGACCATGGTCATCGATTTGTTGGCGGCCGCCTGTGGCCTGCCTGGCGACCTGGCTTTTGCCGCCGGTGCAGACGAGTTTCACCAGCGGAAAACGTTAGGCAAGCCGGCTTGGCAGAAGCTGCTTAACGGCGAGTGTCGTTCAAGCCATGCGCTGGCGACCCCACCAGCAGCGCTGTTCCCCGGTGCATTCAATCCCCTCCACGATGGGCATCGCACGATGATTCGTCTGGCTGAAACCCTGCTGGAGCAAACGGTTACGCTGGAAATATCTGCCTTCAATGTGGATAAACCCCCGTTGGACTACTTTGATATGGCTCATCGCGATACGGCGATTTCAGCTGAATATCCCCTGGTATTCACCCACGCGCCGACCTTTGTTGAAAAATCCGAGATATTTCCGGGCGTTACCTTTGTGGTTGGTGTCGACACCATCAAACGAGTAGCTGAGCCGCGCTATTACGATGGCAGCCTGGAGAAATGTCTCGAAGCGCTGGCTAGCATTCGTGAGCGTGGCAACCGCTTCCTCGTTTTTGGTCGTCAGCAGGGCGATAAATTCGAGTCTCTGGATGACCTGTTGTTGCCCGAAGTATTGCGCGGGATATGCCAGGGCGTTGAGGAGGCGATGTTCCGGCACGATATTTCGTCCAGCCAGTTGCGCTCATGACGATAGTGTCCAGGGGCACGTGTCGACGGTGCTTCTAACCATGCTTGAATTGAGAAGAGTTTGCGCCAAATCAAACCGTCATATCGCCGAAATGTGTAAATTGGCCATCATGCTGTGGGCTTGATAGCCGGTGATAGAGTCGCTGAGGCCGGTGGTAAGGTAGTTATTGAGGTCGCCTGTGCGGGTGCGGACGGTTCAAGCTCCAAATAATCAAGTTCGTGTTATACAATGCCGCGCTGCTGCTGTGCTGGACCAGGAATTGAGCTTCGGCGTGTACGCGCACGACGGTTCCGATTTCAGATACTTGTCGTGATCTAGAGTCACAAATATTCAATGAGGAAAACTATGTCAGATCAATTTGATGTTATCGTTATGGGCGCCGGTATTGCCGGCATGTATCAGATTTACAAATTGCGGGAGCTCGGGCTTTCGGTTCGAGCCTACGAAACGGGTACCGGTGTGGGTGGCACCTGGTACTGGAATAACTATCCGGGTTGTCGTTTCGATTCCGAAAGCTACACTTATGGCTACTCCTGGTCTGACGAGGTGTTGAAAGAGTGGACCTGGACCGAGCGTTTTGCACCACAAACAGAAACCAACAAATACCTTAATTTCGTCGCAGATAAATTCAATCTGCGAGACAATATTCAGTTCAATAGTCGGGTCACAAAAGCTGTTTTTGACGAGGCCCACAGCAAGTGGAAGATTGAGCTGGAAGACGGCAGCACTGCGCAGGCAACGTTTCTGATCTCGGCGACTGGCCCGCTATCAGCTTATCGACTGCCAAATATCGAAGGCATTGAGAGTTTCCAGGGTGAGTGGTGCCATACGGCCCGTTATCCGAAAGAAGGTCTCGCCAATAAAAATGATTTTAGCGGCAAACGTGTCGGTGTCATTGGCACCGGGGCTACCGGTGTACAGTTTATTCAGGAAGCGGCTAAAACTGCCGATGAGCTTTACGTCTTTCAGCTGGCACCGGAATGGTGCGCGCCGTTAAAGAATGGCCCCATCGACAACAAGGAAATGAATGAGATACGGGCTAACTACAAGCAAATCTTCGCCGAGTGTAATGCAACCTTTGGTGGTTTCCAGCACAAGTTTGATGAACGTTCCATTTTCGATGTGACTGATGAAGAACGTGAGGCCACGTTCGAAAAGCTCTATGACGAACCTGGTTTTGGCATTTGGCTGGGTAATTTCGCCGACATCATGACGAATCTGGACGCCAATAAACTGCTTAGCGAATTTATTGCCCGGAAAATACGTGGGCGCGTCAATGACCCTGTGCTGGCAGAAAAGCTAATACCCAAAAATCATGGTTTCGGGACGCGTCGTGTACCCCTGGAAACCAAATATTTTGAGTGCTACAACCAGGATAATGTCCACCTGATTGATCTGACTGAAACCCCGATCAAGCAAGTTACGCCGACCGGTGTTCAGTGTAGCGATAAAGCCTACGACCTTGACGTTATTGTCTATGCCACAGGTTTTGACGCAGTGACCGGTGCGTTGAATCGGATTGACATCGCTGGTAAAGGCGGTCAGAAGCTGATTGATAAATGGGCCGATGGTCCTCGTACTCTGCTGGGTATGCAAACGGTTGGGTTCCCGAATTTGTTCACACTGGTTGGTCCGCATAACGGCGCTACCTTCTGTAATATTCCACGTTGCATTGAGCAGAATGTGGAGTGGGTAACTGATTTGATCGCTTATATGCACCGTGAAAATCTGCACCAGATCGAGCCTACTCTAGAGGCTGAGGACGCGTGGACGGTTCACGTGGATGAAACCGCGCAACATACCCTGTTCCCCACTGCTGATTCCTGGTTTATGGGTGTCAACGTTAACAATCCGACGAAAAAGCGGACGTTCATGCTTTATGCCGGTGGCGCGCCAACCTACAAGGCTAAATGTGATGAGGTCGCTGAGAAAGGTTATGAGGGTTTCGTGCTCAGTTGAACCCCTTCTTGGCAGCATCCGCGTAGCCTGAGTTTTCTATCAGGTTTGGCGTGAGGCGGCTCCCAAGTAGGGGGGCCGCCTTTTTTTGTTTCCGTCACAACGACGTTGCGTCGATGGTGACATTGAGTGTTTTGATTAGAGCCCATGGCCATTATTGCTGGGAGGTCGTTGCTGGGAGATTGATGCCAGTAATTCGTCTATTGAACGTATTACCCCGAAAGGCGTCAAAGCCAGCGCTGGCGAAATCGAGCTGGACTTGATCATCTATGCCTCAGGCTTTGATGCTGTAACCCGGGCGTTAAACCGGATTGATAGTCGCGGCGATGGCGGGCAGCGCCTCAAGGCTAAATAGGCGAGTGGTTCGCGCACCTACCTGGTATGCAGGCGGTCGGATGGCCGAACCGGCATACTATTGTCGGCCCTTACAACGGCACGCCAGTTTACGGAAAGAAATATGGCGACGTCGGGGCAATGAGCTACAAAGAGTTTGAGCTGAATTAGAACTGAAGACAATTTGAATAACTTGCGAGCGGGATTTATGCAGCGAGCAGGACTTATGCAACGAGCACAACGGCGGGTTTACTAGACGATGGGCGAAGCAGTGAAATCTCGGTCTGGGCGGAATGCCGATGGGATCATTAACGGACAATCCAGCAATGTTGTTGCCCATGAATTGATCATTGAAGGCGCGAGCTGTGGTAGCTGTGTCAGCAAGATCGAAGCGGCTTTGAATGGTGTTGCCGGGGTGGTTGATGCGACGATGAATTTCGCGCAACGGACGGCGAGCGTGGTCGGTGACGTCGACAGCGAGGCGCTGATCAGGGCTGTTGAAGGCGCCGGATATAGCGCCATTAATGGCGCTGATCGTTCCCACGGCGAACTACGGGATGTCAGGGAGGAAGCCGACCAGGCCTATTACAGGCGCTTAATGTGCCAAATGCTGATGGCCCTGGCGCTCGGTGTACCGCTGATGGTATACAGCCTTATGGGTGGCCTGATGACTGTGGCCACGGAGGTGGAACGGGGGGTATGGCTGGGCGTTGGCTTACTGTGTGCTGGGGTGATGTTCTACTCGGGCAAACATTTTTATGTCGGCGCGTGGAAATCCTTCGTCAATCACAGCGCCAATATGGACACCCTTATTGCCCTGGGTACCGGCACCGCCTGGTGCTATTCGATGGCCGTGGTGCTTTTCCCTCAGATTGTTCCCGACATGGCCCGCCATGTGTATTTCGAGGCGACGGCCATGATCATCGGTTTGATCAACCTGGGACTGGCGCTGGAAGTTAAGGCGCGTGGCAGAACATCCGAGGCCATAAAACGTTTGCTTGGCCTGCAGGCCAAAATAGCACGCGTCCTCAGGGATGACGGGGAAATCGATATCCCTATCGAACAGGTGCTGTTGAACGATTATGTCCGCGTTCGGCCAGGTGAAAAAATTCCCGTAGACGGTATTGTCACGGAGGGATATTCCGCCGTTGATGAGGCGATGCTGACCGGCGAACCTATGCCGGTTGCGAAAGCTGTCGGCGACAAAGTTGCCGCGGGCACAATGAACAAAAGTGGTTTCATTGTTTTCAAGGCGACCAGAGTTGGACAGGACACCGCGCTCGCGCAGATTATTGACATGGTCAAACGTGCGCAAAATTCCAAATTGCCCATAGGCCGTCTGGCCGACGTGATTGCTGCCTACTTCGTGCCCACGGTGATGATCATTGCCGTGGTTTGTGCCTTGATATGGTTGAACTTTGGACCTGAACCGACCATTGCGTTGGCGATGGTGTGCGCCACCACCGTGCTTATCATTGCCTGCCCCTGCGCCCTGGGTTTGGCAACCCCCATGTCGGTGATGGTGGGTGTTGGCAAAGCTGCTGAGGCAGGGGTGTTAATTCGTAATGGAGAAGCGCTACAAACTGCTTCTAAAATTACGGCCATGATTCTTGATAAGACTGGCACCATAACGCTGGGGATCCCCAAAGTAACTGACATTCACCCGCTAGCGGGGAACGATGAAGACCAGGTGTTGAGGCTTGCGGCCAGTCTGGAGGTGGGGTCGGAACATCCTCTGGCTCAGGCCATTGTGGACTCTGCGCAGGCGCGCGGGCTAACTCCGGCAAAGGTAGAGGCATTTTCGGCGATCGCCGGGCACGGTGTCGCCGGTACCGTTGACGCGAGGCATTTATTGTTTGGTAACGAAAAATTAATGAGAGATGAAAATATTGCCGTTGACGATGTTGTCGGCGTCGCCCAGCGGATGGCGAAGGAAGCAAAAACACCGATGTATTTTGCGATTGATGGTCAGCTGGCGGCCATTATCGCGGTGTCGGATCCCATTAAGGATGACTCATTGTCGGCTATTGAAGGACTACGGGATAAAGGGGTGCGGGTGGTGATGTTGACCGGCGACAATCGCGCTACCGCTCGGGCGGTCGCGGAGAAAGTCGGCATCACCGAGTTTTTCGCCGAAGTATTGCCACAAGACAAAGCAAAAAAAGTAATCGAGCTGCAGCAGCAGGGCGAGATTGTCGGCATGACCGGTGATGGTATTAATGATGCACCTGCATTAGCCCAGGCCGACGTGGGTTTTGCTGTCGGCACCGGTACGGATGTCGCTATAGAGAGCGCGGACATAACTCTGATGCGAGGTTCTCTGCACGGCCTTGCCGATGCCGTCGCGATTAGCAAAGCCACACTAACAAACATTAAGCAGAATCTATTCGGTGCCTTTATTTATAACATTGTCGGTATTCCGATTGCCGCTGGCCTGTTATACCCAGGGTTTGGCGTGTTATTAAGTCCTGTTATTGCCGGTGCCGCGATGGCGTTTTCTTCCGTTACGGTGGTTAGCAATGCCAATCGATTACGCCTGCTTAAAACCCGTGTGCATTGACCGGAGATGGCGCTATGATGCTTGTTAATGTCTGGGGCCTGGTGGTGATTGCACTGATCATCTGGTGGTTCTGGCTGTGTAAGCCGACAGCCGCTGAAGCGATTGGGGCTCCGCTGACAATAACGGTAGAAAATGGTGTGTATTCGCCGTCACATATTTTGTTGCCCGAGGGCCGTACGGCTACTTTGCTATTTTTGCGTAAAGACCCGTCTCCCTGCGCTGCTACTGTCGTTTTTCCCGCCTGTAATATTAGCGAAGAACTTCCCCTAAACACTGTGAAAACTGTTGTCCTGCCGGCTATGCCTGCCGGAGAGTATGCGTTTACCTGCCAGATGCAGATGTACCGTGGCGAGCTGATTGTCGGCGACGCCTCTGGTTGATTTAGCAGGCCGTCAATTTGACCGTCAGTAAGCAGTTTGCGTCAGGATACGCGGCGGAAAAGTGGCAAAGCAGGTAGGCCTGGTATAGTTGATTTGGGGTTGCCGTTTACTCCGAGCGTTGTGTTGAGTGCCTAAAAAGACTACGTTCAACCAACCAGCGTACGCCCAAAAATACTGTGGCGAAATATACTAAAAATAAGTTGTGGCGATACTTTTATTGAGTTTAATTAGCCCCAATTGCAGAACGTCGATAAAATCATGCAGCTTGTCCTGCTTAAGCTCTTCTGGTTTCGCCCGTAGCAGTTCGCGTTGCAGTTTTCTGAGAACCCGCAATGGCTTTTCATTGTGCGGCAGGTCTTCCAGGCAATTCTTTATTTCCCGCAAGGTATGATGGAACGCGCGTGGAAAGCGATCTTCCTGAAGTAAGAATTTAAGAACTTCGCGTCGGCTAACACGTAAACCCGTTTCGCGGCGGTACATCTGATAAGCAGTTAGTGATTTGAGCACACTCATCCATTGCAGATGGTCGAACGGTTTGGAGTTTTCTCCAATTTCGGGCAGCAGTGTTGCCGAGCGCACATCGATTATTCGCGTGGTCATGTCGGCGCGCTCCAGGTTTCGTCCCATGCGCAGGAAGTTGTAGCCCTCGTCATGGGTCATGGCACCGGCTAGCAAACCGTTAATCGTCTGTACGCCAAGCATTATTGCGCGCAGGTTGTCGAAGCGGTGACGATGCGTTACTACGCTGGTTGAGTTGTTTTTGGCAATGAGATAAAGCTCGTTAACCTGTTCCCAGGCCTCGCGAGGAATGATGTCGCGGACGGTACGAGCGTTCTCGCGAGCCCGCCCGAGGGCGCTGAGGATGGAATCCGGATTTTTCACATCCGCTACCAGAAAACGCACCACATTGCGTTCGCTGGCTTCATCGTAGAGGCTGAAGAACAGATCGCGGCTGTGCGTGATAGCAATAATAGGCTCCCAACCGAGGCGTACGCCTTTCGGCAAATCCAGCAGCAGGTGACCATTGACGTTGACGAGGCGAGCGGTATTTTCAGCGCGTTCCAGATACCGGGCCATCCAGTAGATGTTGTTGGCGACACGAGAGAGCATGGTCATGAGGGCGTCTCCATGTCGACAATCCATGTGTCCTTACTGCCACCGCCCTGCGATGAATTAACCACGGTCGAACCTTTGCGTAACGCGACACGCGTCAGGCCGCCGGTCGTTACAAAGGTGTCTTTGCCGCTGAGGACAAAGGGGCGCAAATCCAGATGGCGCGGTTCCACTCGCGTGTTGACCAGAGTCGGCGCCGTGGACAGTGTCAGCATGGGTTGGGCAACGTAGTTACGTGGATCGCGACGAATCAGGCGGACAAATTTTTGATGCTCTGCCTTGCTGGCGTGTGGCCCGATTAACATGCCATAACCGCCGGACTCATTGGCCGGTTTGACCACCATTTTAGCGATATTCTCAATGACGTATTCGCGCTCCTGTTTGTTTACACACTTGTATGTAGGCACGTTGGGCAGGATTGCTTCCTCGTCCAGGTAGTATTTGATCATCTCTGGTACATAGGCATAGACAACTTTGTCATCGGCGACCCCTGCGCCAGGTGCATTGGCGAGAGCCACCTTGCCAGCTTTCCAGGCACGCATCAGACCCGGTACGCCCAGTGTGGAATCGGGAAGAAACACTTCGGGGTCAAGATACAGGTCATCAATACGGCGGTAGATAACGTCTACACGTGTCAGACCCTCAATGGTCCGCATAAATACTTCGTCATCGTCAGTCACCACCAGGTCGCTGCCCTCAACTAACTCGGCGCCCATTTGTTGGGCCAGGTAGGCATGTTCGAAGTAGGCGGAATTGAATATGCCCGGAGTAAGGACAACAATTTCAGGTTGATCACTGGGTCGTGGCGACAGCGCAGCCAGCGTGTCGTACAGCTGTGAGGGATAATCATCAACCGGCATGATATTGTATTGTTCGAACATATCGGGGAAAACGCGCTTCATTACCTGACGGTTTTCCATCATGTAGGATACCCCTGAAGGAACCCGCAGATTATCTTCCAGCACGTAGACGGTGCCGTCATGATCCCTCACTAGATCGGAGCCGCAGATGTGTGCCCAGACGCCGAGGGGTGGATTGACGCCGACGCACTGGGGGCGAAAATTTTTTGAGTCTTTTAATAAACCTGCGGGAAAAACGCCGTCTTTGACGATTTGCTGGTCGTGATACAGGTCATCGATAAACAGGTTAAGCGCCCGGACCCGCTGCTTAAGGCCAGCCTCAATTTGCAGCCATTCCTGTTTTTCGATGATGCGTGGGATAATGTCAAATGGCCAGGCTCGATCAATCGAGCCATCCGCTTCCGTATAGACGGTAAAGCTAATGCCCATGACGTGAATAGCTGACTCTGCAGCCGCCTTGTAGTCTTCGATATCCTGATCTTTGAGGGTGCGCAAATAATTGCACAGTGCTTCAGCGGCGGGTCGCGGGCGTCCACTGGCGCGAAGCAGTTCATCGTAAAGCCCTTTTACTCGGTAACTGCCCCAGCGAATTGCCATGTTTTATAAGTCTTAAGAGAAATTAGTAGATGTCAATTTATAGCGTATATGTAGGTTTGAATGCAAATAAAAAATGCTTTGAGCGCGAAAAAACATGCCGGGATGACAATGTCGATTTGCTAAATATCGCTGTATTTTGCTGCGGTCTCGTGGTGTGATGTGCCCTGTTTTTAGAACGGTTTAGCGTTTGATTTTTCGTATTTTTCGTGTGCCGTATATGCTTACTAGTACTATATTTACCAAATAAAGTAGGAAAAATAAAATGACCTATTGCCTTGCAATCAATGTGAATAAAGGCCTTGTTTTTGCGTCTGATTCGCGAACCAACGCGGGTGTCGATTATGTGACGGCCTACAGCAAAATGCACACGTTTGTCTGGCCGGAGGATCGGATATGTGTCTTGTTGACCTCGGGAAATCTCGCCACATCTCAGGCAGTGATCAATACCATCAGGAACGATGTAGAGTTGAATACGCAAAAAGTTAACTTGCGCACAAGTCGTAACCTCAACGAAGTTGCACGATATATAGGCGAATTGAGTCAGAATGAACAGTTACGTTATGCCAACGCGATGCAAAAAACTAATATAAGCGCCGGGGCCAGTTTTATTTTCGGTGGACAAATTGCCGGTCAAAGGCCGGAGATATTTCTGATATACCCGGAGGGGAACTATATCAGTGCTTCGCCGGAAACACCTTACCTGCAAATCGGCGAAAACAAGTATGGCAAACCGATTCTGGATCGAATAATTACACCAACGGTTTCTCTGGAAGATGCCGCCCGTTGTGCACTGGTGTCGCTGGACTCGACCATGCGTAGCAATCTTTCTGTTGGTCCGCCACTGGAACTGGCAATACATACGTTAGATGTAATACAGGCTCCCTATTACATCAAGTTAACCCTGGAGTCGCCCATGTACAGGTCGTTACAGACCAGCTGGAGTGCGGGGTTGCATCAGGCATTTACCGGCTTGCCGCGTTTTGATTGGGAAAAATGATTACACGAGCCAACGTTGTTGGCGCGATAGTGAGAACAGTTTAAGCACCGATAGTTTTTACAGGCGTTTTACGGTTTGGCTACGGCGAAAATACACCCGCGTATTTGGCGAGCGGTTGTTCACGCGGCGTGATTGAGAAAGCAAGGGGTAGCAGAGCTATGCCTTTGATTATGGTGCAACGGCGTCCTCTTCATGACGAGGATCCATTTCATAAGCAGCGGGCGTTGTCATATCGGTCACAGGTCTAAAGGTTTCGCCCGATTCCAGTATGTCAGGAAGTACATGTGTACGGCGTCGCGACATAATAATTACAACAAAGGCCATAAGGCATGCCGCCATATAGATATAGAGACCCTCCGGGCCAATAACGCTCATAACCAATGAGGCAATTGGCGCGCCAAGGGCTGAGCAAACCCCGAGTGTGATTAACATGCCGCTGCCAATCTCAACAAAATCTGTTGCTGTGGCATTGTCGTTGGCGTGAGCCAGACAAATGGCATACAGAGTCGTAGCCATTCCTCCCCAGAGAAAAGCCAGAGCGCTGGTCCGCCACCCGCCAAATTCGGTATCAGTATAAGGAGCGAGCACAAATAGCACTGAAATTATGGCGCCTGCCAGTGCTGAATACATAAGGATTATCCGTCGATCATAGTGGTCTGATAACTTCCCCAGTGGCAGTTGAAAAAATGCCCCACCTAACACCGTAGCTGACATAAAAAGGCTTAGCTGGAAATTATCAAAACCACTGTCTCTGGCGTAGACTGGTGCCAGCGACCAGAAAGCGCCGCCCGTTAAACCGGAAACGACAGCGCCTATCAAACCGATATGAGAGTGTCGCCATACTTTCGGCAAGCTTACCGTTACTTTCTGGATGGGGGCAGGTGCTAGCGATAAGGTCAGGGATACGGGGATGATGGCGACCGAAACGAAGATGGCCGCCAGTGTAAATAACCGGTAATTATCGGCGCCGCCAAAATTCATCAGTTGCTGTCCAACCGCTATCATCAACATGTTTAGCATCGTATAGACCGACAATATGGTGCCACGATTGTCGGTACTGGCACGTTCGTTGAGCCAGCTTTCGATAATCATGTATAAGCCGGAAATAGCAGAGCCAACAAAAAAACGTAGTAATAACCAGGAAAAAAATTCTGGCACCCAGGGAAACAACAGGATGATGGCGGAATACAGGGTCGCCAACACGGCGAAACTGCGTATATGCCCAACCCGCTGCAGGATGTTAGGCGTGGCTATACAGCCGGATACAAATCCGAGGAAGTAAGCGGACCCGGTCAGTGCTACCTGGGTATCTGAAAACCCCGAGGTGCTTGCAACAATGGGCAGCAGTGTTAGCAGCAGTCCGTGCCCGACAAGCAGCAGTGCATTCGAGATTAAAAGTGCTGAGATGGGTATGAGTAATGGCAGCATATAACTCCACATGGACAGCAAGTGGGGGACGCCGATAGACCTGCCTCCAGCGGTCTGAAAACTTAATATCAGGCGAACAGCGTGATTTTGATTAACGTGGTTTTGAACTGGGTGGTTTCAGGGCTCATTGTTTCAAATATCGGCGTGTACTGAAAGTCCGCGGGTAATTTAGTTTGGACCAGGCAGGTTGCCGATGAACGATGCTTTCAGGGCATGGCAAGCTCGCACGGCCTGGAGTTCAGCATTGTGCCTGCCCGAGATGTGCATTGATTGTGCCCGGTAGAAACTCAAAACGACCACTGCAGGCTAGCGCCGCCGTGAAAAAAATCGACCAGTTGCTCGTCACCCGTCAGGTTTGAGTCGCTATCGACCGCCCAGCTGTATGTCGCATGGGCGGTAACCGTAAGCCACGGCGTAATAATGTATTCGGTACCAAGGCGCAGGGCAAGGTTATTGGCGCCGTCATGACCATCGGCAACGTAGCCCTGGTTAACGCCAAACATTGCCGACCCCGCCACGGTGAGGTGATCTGATATTTCAAACGCACGGTTCAGCGCCACTTGCCAGAATGAGCCGTCGGCATCGAATGAGTAGTAGGTATCCAGCGCGATCACTAGCTCCAGAGGCAGGCCCGACCAGCTGCCACCCATGCCGACCTCATTGTCGTGAAAGTCATGGGACAGAAATTGCAGGTGAGTGTAGGAAGCGTAGAATTCAAAATCGCCGACAGTTTCATTCAAGCCTAACGTCATCCGTAATTCGTCATAGTGCTGGTCGGGAGATTGCCCATACCATATCCCGGCGAAGAAGCGATTCCAGTCGAGTTCAATACTCGTTGTCAGCAGGGAATCGCCATCAAGGCTGTCTCTACCTTCCAGAGAATATCGACTTTCCCAGCCAGTCTGAATGTGCACACCAACTGTTTCGTGCTCGTGCGCAGATTCAAAGTTGGCTTGTGTTTCGGGTTCGCGGGCGGTCGCAGTGAATGTGAAGCAGAAAAGAAGGTAAGCAAGTTTGCGCATGTTCGTACTGCGTTTCGAGTGTAAGTCTTATTATTTCATGTAACTGAACGCTTGTGACACGTATTGATGGCCCCGGGGGATATTCGATAAGCTTGCCTGACGGCCTGACGGCCTGATGCGATAGCCGCGCCTGTCTCGGGGCCTTGAGAAGTCGAGTTCGCTATTAGGCGAGGCGTTAGGCGTCCGTTCTCTGGCACCGGTGAGGTGTCAGGAAATTACCACCTGGTGCTTGTCCTGCTGCTTCGCCAGCATGGCCCTGGCGACACGCGAGCCATTGTCGCGGTTCAACTTACGGGTAATATAATCCCCGGCGGCGACGAGTTTCTCAAGGTCGATGCCGTGCGCAATACCCAGCCCGTTCAGCATGTACACCACATCCTCGCTGGCCACGTTGCCAGTAGCGCCGGGCGCGTAGGGACAGCCGCCAAGGCCGGCAACGGAACTGTCGACGACGGAGATGCCCATTTCAAGCGCGGCGTAGATATTGGCCAGCGCTTGACCGTAGGTGTCGTGCAGGTGCATGGCGAGCTTGTCGACAGGCACTGCGCTGGCCACGGCCTGAATAATATTTTTGATGTG
>TARA_R110000787_G_scaffold77114_3_pt1 | contig 13201 bp, 13 predicted proteins | sample TARA_R110000787 | Tara Oceans TARA_R110000787 (sample SAMEA4397920) | marine metagenome | biome: Polar Biome; feature: [DCM] deep chlorophyll maximum layer (ENVO:01000326); material: water (ENVO:00002006), including particulate matter (ENVO:01000060) such as... | depth 35 m
TAGGAAACCCCGATTAAGTGGTTTTTAAAATACCTCGAGGCGGTAAAAGCCGTGGGCTTACTATCGTCAACTACAGCGATCCAATATTACCAAATACAGACGTGCATTTCCGGCAAAAATGTCCCTCGCAGGGATATTTTTGATAATTCCGGTCCGTCAGTTTGCTAGCCCAGCCTTGCTGAACAAGGCGCAATCCTGCAAAGTCAGTGAACTTGAGAAAAATTTGGAGAGTGAAAAATGCAACAGACGACCGTCAATGGCGTCAGGATTTCCTACCTCGACGAAGGGCAGGGTGATGTGATTATTTTTTTACACGGTCTGGGGGTCAGCAGCAGGGACTGGGCCGGACAGATCGATTATTTTCGCGATCGCTGGCGGGTAATTGCGCCGGATTTTCGAGGGCACGGTGCGTCAGATAAACCCGATAGTCATTACGATATATCGGTTCACGCCAATGATGTTCTCGGGTTGATGGACCAGCTGGGGATTAATCAGGCGCACCTTGTGGGCCTGTCCATGGGGGGAATGGTCGCTTTTCAGATCGCGGCGGATGCGCCACAACGTTTAAAAAGCATGACAATCATCAATTCTGGTCCCGTACTCCCCGACAACACCTTCGCCGCAAAAAAAATGCTCTGGACACGAGTGCTGTCAGTTCATCTGCTGGGTATGCACCGTTATGCCCAAAAAGTGGCAGAGAGTATGTTTCCAGGGGAGGGGAAAGAGGCATTAATCGATATCTTTACCCGACAGATTGCTTCAAACCCAAAAAAAGTTTATCTGAAAAACCTCAAGTCCCTGTTTGGCTGGGGGGTTCTGGAGCATTTGGCCGACATTGAGGTGCCGACCCTCATGTTGACGGGTGACCGGGACTATTCACCAGTAGCGCTGAAACAGGCGGTGGTCGATGCCATGAAAAATGCCAAATTGGTGGTTATTGCCGATACCGGTCACGGGACGCCGATTGAAAAGCCCGGGGAAACCAATGAGGCCATAGTACGTTTCATTGAAGCTGTTTAAGCTGACGATTGAGCTTCCGCTTCAGTTCACTCTTGGTTTTCGAGCCATTATTGAGAATCAGGTTGGCCTTGTAAAACTCCAGCATCCTCACGGCCGCCACATCTGGTTCGATATAAATGTCCGGGGCTTCCTTGGCCAGCTTTTCCCTGATGATACTTTTTTGCATGATCTGGTAGGTATTGAATACGGCTTCTGACAGGGATGGGAGTTTATTGGATACGGTCCGCGTGCCAATCACATCAACAGCAATCGTAATGTCACAGTCATCGGGCAACAGGTCAAAGGGCACAGGATTTACCGCGCCGCCATCTATCAGTACCTGTCCATCTATGGTGACTGGCTGGAAGAGTCCGGGGAGAGACATGCTGGCACGAATTGCAGGTATCAGCGCCCCATGTTGAAGAACAACCTGTTCCCGGCTCCAGAAATCCGATGCCACAACCTTTAGAGGCGTGTCGAGTTCGGAGAACTGGGTAGCATGAACAGATTGAAAGAGATAATTCAGGAGGTTCTCTACCCGAATCAGTCCCCGGCCACGAAATTGCGGGCTAATAAAATCCAGCCATTTGAACAAGTGTTTCCTGGTGACGAGATGCTTGAGTGATTCATTATCGCGAAGGCTGAACTGAAGAAATATTTGCTTGATTTCGCCTGTTGGCATCCCCGCACAATACATGGCGCCAATTAATGCGCCGATGCTGGTACCAGTGATGAAGTGAGGTTTCAGCCCCATTTCCTCCAATGTCTCCAGAATCAGCAAGTGGCTGATGCCCTTGGCTCCACCCCCACCCAACGCAAGTCCAATTTTTGTCATATAAGGTTCACCTAGTGGTTAATCACAATAGTCGTTGGTTGATTTGAAGTAGAAATTCCGGTTTATTACGCAGCTTTACCATCATAACCGGAAGAAACCTGTGGCAGAAATCCCGCAAATCAAGCTCCATCCTTCCTGGCTGGCCAAACTTGAAGACCAGTTCCAGTTGCCCTACATGGTCAAACTAAAACAGTTTCTGCAGGCCCAGAAAAAGGCAGGTAGAACCATCTACCCCAGCGGATCAAACTGGTTTGCAGCATTCAATAGTACGCCTTTTGACCAGGTCAAAGTGGTCATTATCGGACAGGATCCCTACCACGGTGATAAACAGGCACATGGTCTTTGTTTCTCGGTGCTGCCCGGCGTTGATATTCCGCCATCCCTGCGAAATATTTTTCGGGAGCTGCAGCAGGATTGTGGAATTCAGCCGCCCGGACACGGCTGTCTGATGGACTGGGCTGCCCAGGGTGTGTTTTTACTGAATGCGACATTGACCGTTGAAAAGGGCCGTGCCGGGTCCCATCAGGGGCAGGGGTGGGAACAATTCACCGACCGGGTAATACAATTATTAAACGACCAACGTCGCGGGTTGGTATTTATGCTGTGGGGCAGTTATGCCCAGAAAAAGGGGGCTATTATCGATACCGATAAGCACCTGGTGCTCAGGGCACCGCACCCGTCGCCACTATCAGCCCATCGGGGCTTCCTGGGTTGTGGACATTTTTCTAAAGCGAATCAGTACCTCAAACAACAGGGCCTGAAGCCAGTGGACTGGCAGGTACATGAGGCGGCCCGAGGCAAAGTTTAGGGTTTATCCACCTTCAGTGCGGGTAAATGCCGTTTCGCCCTCAACCAGTTCAACCCTTTTAAAATAGAGGGCATACTGACAATACGCTTTTCCAATGTGTATTTCCCAGGGTAGTCCAGTAGTAGTAGGCCTACCGCCATGGTTAGGATGCCTTGCCCGGGCATGAACAGCATCAGAAAACCACCACACAACAGGATTAAACCCAGCAGGTTTTTCCCAACAAGCAATAAACCCCGGATGACCGGATGTCTTTGTTTCAATGTTGTTGTCTCGCGGTTTTTGTAAAGAAAATAATCCTCTGGAATCATTGCCACCAACCATGGCAAAGCGAGCAGGCTTCCAATAAAGGTAATGAATGACACAATGCTAAGCCATGTCAGCAGCACCTGATTTTCAGATAACCAAGCCAGCATCGTTCGCTCCAAAACATACCAATAAATTAAGTTAACTATAATATTCAACAATATGATATTTATAGTATTTCGTAAGGAATAGATAGCTTTTCAACAACAGGATACTGCTGTGAGCCTATCAGCAGATCATCACTGTCTGCCGCTTCTTTGGTCAACACAACCAACACCTCCAGCCGCTCAGCATCGCAGTGCGCTGTAGACACGATGTTCCCGACAGATTGATTCTGGCCCTGCAGATAACAGGGCATGCCAGGTAGCAGACGATCAGCGGAGACTGGCACTCTGATTCGGTACATACGACGTTTCAATTTCCCCAGATACTTCATGCGTGCGACCACCTCCTGCCCTGTGTAACAACCTTTCTTGAAGCTGATTGCCCCGATCGCCTGAAAATTCAACATTTGCGGTATAAACAGATCAACAGTGTCCACTTCTACATGGCCAAGGCCGGATCGAATATCCATAAGTTGCCAGAGCTCGGTTCCCACGGGTTTTAGTGCATCCCGTAATGCCTTCCATACAGGTGGTACTTTTTCAGCGGGAATAACCAATATGCTTCTACCATCGACCAACGGATACTGGTAGGCCGTATCAGTCGGACTGTTTTTGTCAACGGGTTTTCCGGCGGTCCCCAACAAACAGTAGTGATCACTGACATCAGTAAGCTCAACTTTGAAGAACACTGCATATTTGGTCAACTCGTTGATCAGTGGGGTAACCAGGCTGCGGTGTAACTGAAGCAAAAAGTGCTGGTCTTCAGCATGGAACAGAACAAAGCTGGCCAGCATCCGACCCTTGGCATTACAGCGGGCGCCAGGAGTTGACTCGCCGAGTGCCAGCTGAAGTGCATTACTGGTTATCTGACCTTGCAGAAAACGAGCCGCATCCGGGCCTGTTACTGATATCAGGCCCTGGTGAAGGAGAGGGCTCATAATGCCAACGTCCTCGGCCAACAATGCCTGGAAGTCTGTTGGTGATTCATGGAAATGTATTTGATCATCATTGATGACCGCACCCTGAGTAGATAGGTATCTTTTCCAATCGTTCATGATTTGCCCGGTTGAGGTGAATGTATTCATTCTGATGAGTTTAAACTCAGTTGTTCCATTATAATGCCTGACGTTCTATTTATTGAGACAGAGGCGATCGCCGATGGAAAGAAATCGACTATTTTGGGCAAGTCGACGCGGAATGCTGGAACTGGATTTGGTGTTGCAGCCTTTCCTGGACGACATTTATCCCACTCTCGAAACGGCAGACCAGGAGCGCTACCACAAGCTTCTCGAGTGTGAAGATCAGGATATGTTTGGCTGGTTTTTACGTCGGGAGACCCCGGAAGACCCCGACTTGAAAAAAATTGTGCAGATCATTCGTGACTCAAGATCCCGCCCCGGTTGAGATAGCACTTTATCGTTCGTTGCTGCTGCTGATCTGGATTCTGTCCATTCACAGTCTTGCTGCGTGCCTTTTGATGGTTTCGGCAATACCTCTCTTGCCGAAGGTTTTAACGATTACCCTGATATTAGCGGGTTGCGCAAACGCCTGTTTTATCTGGTACAGGCAGCCGGTTAAACGACTGAGCTGGACAAACGGCCATTGGCAGTTGTGCCATGCCGATCAGCGGGTGGATGTTGTCTTACAGCATTTTTTTAAGTTGGGCAGGCTATTGCTACTTCGGTTTCACGGTCCCAAAAGACGTTATTCTGTTTTGGTGTTGCCTGACAGTACCTCTCCAGCGAACCTGCGCAGGATTCACGTAACGCTACAGTTGGGTTAGGTCAACGTTTGCTGACGATGAAGTTTTGCCCGGCGAAATTGATTGGCACCATAATAGTATCTTTGGCGACTGAGGACAGGTCCGGGTAATCAAGCGTGTAATGCAGACCGCGACTCTCCTTGCGTTGCTCTGCAGAGCGAATGATAAGCTCTGCCACTAACACCAGATTGCGCAGCTCCAGCAAATCCCGGCTGATTTTATAGTTGCTGTAATATTCATGGATTTCTTTTTGCAGCAATTTGACCCTGTGATGTGCCCTGGCCAGTCGTTTCCGGGTTCTGACAATGCCCACGTAGTCCCACATAAAACGACGCAACTCATCCCAGTTATGCGCGATCACTACGTCTTCATCCGAATAGGTAACACGACTCTCATCCCAGGGTCTTGCCTCATCCGGCTCCGGAATCATCTCAATGCTTTCGCGAATAGCGCTGGCGGCTGAGTGCCCATAAACCACACATTCAACCAATGAATTGCTGGCCATGCGGTTCGCGCCATGCAGGCCAGTAAAAGCCGTCTCTCCAATCGCATATAAATTCCAAAGGTCGGTCTGACCTTTCTGGTTTACTACGATACCGCCGCAGGTATAGTGAGCTGCGGGAACTACTGGAATGGCTTCTTTTGCAATGTCGATGCCGTACTCCAAGCACTGGGCCATAACCGTAGGAAAGTGGTTTTTTAGAAACTCTTTGGGCCGATGCGAGATGTCCAGATAGACACAATCTATGCCCAGCCGCTTCATTTCAAAATCTATCGCTCGGGCAACAATATCTCTGGGTGCCAATTCCGCCTTCGGATGGAACTTGTCCATAAAACGCTCACCATTGGCCAGCGTCAGGTAAGCGCCTTCACCACGCAGGGCTTCGGTAACCAGGAAAGCCTTGGCATTGGGGTGATAGAGACAGGTGGGATGAAACTGGTTGAACTCCATGTTGGCTACCCGACAACCGCGGCGCCAGGCTACAGCAATACCATCGCCGGTAGCACCGTCGGGGTTGGTGGAGTATAGGTAAGCTTTACTGGCACCGCCGGTTGCCAATACAACAGCTTTTGCCTGAAAAACACGGACACAGTCCTGTTCGTTATCCAGCACATAAGCTCCCGTACACCGCATGCGGCTGGAACCCCTGTCGGCCTGAGTGATGAGGTCAACAACCACATGGCTGGGGAAAACCTGAATATTGGCATGCTGAAGCACTCTGTCTGCCAAAGAGGATGAAACCTCCTTACCGGTGGCATCGGCAGTATGCAAAATCCGACGGTGACTGTGTCCACCTTCCCGCGTCAGGTGATAATCAACATTATCCTCATTGCGGGTGAACTGAACGCCCTGTTTGACTAACCAGCGGATTGCATCAGGCCCGTTCTCGACGGTGAACCTCACCGCATCTTCGTGACACAGTCCGGCGCCAGCTTCCAGGGTATCTCCAACGTGAGATTCAATAGAATCTTCAGTATCAAAAACAGCGGCAATGCCACCCTGTGCATACCAGGTAGATCCCGACTGGATGGCACTTTTGCTGATCAACGCAATTTGATATTTATCAGCCAGTTCAAGCGCCACAGTCATCCCTGCAGCGCCACTGCCAATCACCAACACATCATGACAATGAGGGTTTTTCATTAACTACCTAAAGTCCTCGAAACCAGTGTGGAGCATGATAGTATAGCGAGCCAAAAATAAATACAGACCCGGGAATCATCCCTTTACCCGGCGGGTCTGTTGTAATTGAATGCCCTGAGACGCAATCACAATCAAGCGATTCGGGGGCAATCGGAGCGACTATGGATAACGAGCAGGCAAAAGATACTGACAAGCTACTTGTCGCTCGTGTTCAAAAAGGCGATAAACGGGCTTTTGACTTACTGGTGATGAAATACCAGTACAAAGTTCATGCGATTGTCAGTCGCTATGTCAAAGATTTTGATGAAGTTAACGATGTTGTGCAGGAAGCCTTTATCAAGGCTTATCGGGCATTGGCCAAATTTCGTGGTGAAAGTGCTTTTTATACTTGGCTGTATCGTATTGCCGTTAATACAGCAAAGAACTATTTGGTTGCACGAAACCGGCGCCCACCCGCCAGTGATGTCGATGCTGAAGAGGCCGCTTTTTATGAGGGTAGCGAGAAACTCCGTGATATTGACTCACCTGAAAATCTTCTCTACCGGGATGAACTCGAGGCCGTGGTGGATTTGGCTATAAAAAACCTTCCAGAAGATTTGCGTACTGCGGTAACTTTAAGAGAATTTGAGGGTCTCAGTTACGAAGAAATCGCTGAGGTGATGGGGTGTCCGGTAGGAACCGTCAGGTCCCGCATTTTTCGTGCCAGAGAGGCCATAGATGAAAAAATACGGTTACTTGAAGGTTGATCTCCTGAATCAGTGAACTTTTTCAGCCAACTGGCTGTCGTATATGGAATTATTTGCTCAATAGCTGCATGGGTGGCACTGTCCGTATCGATGATGTTTTAAAAGCAGGTTTTATGGCCACAGCATACTGTGGCATGGTCACTAAATAGTTTTGAGGTAGTTTCTTATGACTGGTAGCACTGATCGCGAGAAAGAGTCCTTGTCAGCACTGATGGACGGTCAGGCAGATGAGCTTGAGGTTCATCGCGTCTTGAAAAGTATTTCCGGGAATAATCAGTCTCGCGATACCTGGCGCCGCTATCAGATGGCTGCTGCCGCCATGAGAAGAGATCTTCCGGAACAGGTGGTTGACTACTCCGCAAGCATAAGTGCCGCTCTGGAAAACGAAAAAGCCTTACAGGTAAACACACTTTCTGCCCGCATGCTCAAGCCTCTCGGCCGTTTTGCCATTGCCGCCTCAGTAGCTACAGTGGCCATCATTGGTTTTCAGCAATACAACATGCCCGATACCCATCAGCCCGTGGTTGCCTCGACCAAAACCGTTGATAATAAATTTTCCCCTGCCCAGCTCAGAACCTCTGCTGACTTTGGTATACCTTCTGTCACTGCTCGGACAGTCAGTGTCAGCAACAATCCTGAGAGTTACCGGACCAGCCAGTCCCAGCCGGTCATTGTGGTCGACCAGGCGACCGAGCCCGAAGTCACGCGCGAACAGGTACAGGCCTACCTCAACAGCTTAATGATTGAGCATACCGGCCACGCAGCAATGAATACGAACCAGGGCATGCTGCCATTTGCTCGCATGCCCACTACGCATGATCAGTAATTCACAGGAAACCATGTCAATTTCCAGGTCTTTTGCTGCGGCTATATGCCTATTTCTTATTGCCGCGTCACCCCTGGCGATCGCTGATACAACTTCTTCAACTACCATTCTTTCGAAAATGGCAGACGCCAACCGCACACTTGACTACAGTGGGATATTTACCTACGAACACGGCGGCATTCTCAGAACTATCAAGGTCTTTCACTCTGTCAGGGATGGTCAGGAGTTTGAACGTCTTTTCTTATTGAGTGGGCCGAAAAAGGAAGTCACTCGTCAGAGTGGTGAACGTCGATGCGAGCGTCTCGGTGATCTCATGCTGAGGAGCTCTGTGAAAGCCGCAGCCTCTGTCCCGAAAGATCATCTCGAAAAGCTTTATCATGTCTATCCCAAGGCCAAGGATCGGATAGCCGGTCGTGAGACACTAACTGTCCATGTTATTCCTAAAGATAGTTACCGCTACGGATACATACTGGGGGTTGACCAGGAGACGGGGTTATTGCTCCAGTCAATGTTGATTGGCGACAATAATCGCGTCCTGGAAAGGTTTCAGTTTGCAGATATCGAAATCGGGGGATCAATTGACCAGGCTTCACTTGATCCCTCTGAACTTGAAGCGCATAGAGTTTCGTCAAAGGTTTCTACCTGTTTGAACAATGTTGAGTCATCGGTAGCCCAATCAAATTGGCAGCAATCCTGGCTTCCGCCGGGTTTCGGTTTGGCAGGTTACCTGAAATCCGACGACTCTGGTCGAGAGACACTCATATACACCGATGGATTGGCAATTTTTTCTGTATTTATCGATAGTAGCGAGGCCGTCGACATTCCTCAAATGCAAGCCCAGCGGGGCGCAACCGTGGCTTATCTCACCAAAGCCAAAATCAGGCAACAGGATTTTCTGATTTCAGTAGTTGGCGAAATACCAGCTGAAACCGCCAGGGCCGTTGCACATGCAGTCATACCGGTTCAACATAACTACCAATAACAATAGGTGTATCTGTATATCGCAGGCACCATTTGATAAAAACTCATGGCATTGCAGGCACTGAACTGAAGTGATTGAAGAAAGGGGTAGAATTACCACCGTGGAGTCAGACAGTTTCTGGGTCGAGACGATTCAACGTTCGGCGTGCCAGGTGTGCGTAGCTGAAAAAGGGTGTGGTCAAAAGCTCCTCAGTCGGCTTTCCGGTAAAACTGTTTTAATCAGGGTATTGCCCGGTAACTGCGATTTACAGGCACTTAAAATACATGACCAGGTAGTGATTGGCATCCCCGAAGATGTTGTTGTTAAAGGTACGCTTCTGGTCTACCTTTTTCCATTGCTGACAATGATGGGGGCAGTCTCCATTGGCGCTCTGTTCTCTTCTCATGACATCATCGTTCTGGCAAGTGCTCTGATCGGCTTCCTTGCGGGTGGGGTTCTTGTCAGATTACATTCCTGGCTTAATAAAAATAATCGTCGAGTTCACCCCGTATTACTGGAGAGACTTGTCACATCCAGCGAGCATCAGTCCCTGATATAAGTAGTTTCTGCCTGAATATCTACTCATATGGCAAGGGTGGCCCGTCTACAAAGAGGAAGCGCGCATATGTTTAAGTGGTTTTCTTTAATGGCATTGCTCTTTGCAGTTGCAGCACTCTACATTAGCCAATCTAACCAGCAGGATTTACTCAATTTTAATGAATTAATTGAAACCACTTCTCCCGCGGTCGTCAAAATTGATTCCGTCCAAAAAATCATTGGGACGGGAATGGCCCAGATGCACGAACGAAATATTCCTGATATGTTCCGAAAGCCCCATGAAGACGGCGAGGCAGGGGAGGCACATGCAACCGGTTCCGGTTTTATCATTTCCAGTGATGGGTATGTCCTGACTAATGAGCATGTGGTCGAAAATGCCCATGAGGTGATCATTAAATTAATCGATCGCCGCGAGTTTGAAGCGAAGGTGATCGGCATAGACCATCGCTCGGATCTGGCATTACTCAAGATTGATGCCGAGGACCTGCCTAAGCTCAATTTTGCTGACCCCGGCAAGGTGAAAGTAGGCGACTGGGCCCTGGCAATAGGCTCGCCCTTTGGTCTTGATTATTCGGTGAGCGCCGGTATTATCAGCGCAATTGGCCGCAGTATACCCACCAAAAATGGCGATAACTATGTGCCATTCATTCAAAGTGACGTTGCTATCAATCCAGGTAATTCCGGTGGCCCCTTGCTAAATCTCGATGGTGAAGTGGTGGGCATAAACTCTCAAATATTTACCCACTCCGGAGGGTCAATAGGCCTGTCTTTTGCCGTGCCTGCAGGGGTGGCTGTAGATGTTGTTTCACAGCTCAAATTGAAGGGGCGTGTAGATCGTGGCTGGCTTGGTGTCTACGTTCAAGAAGTCGACAAATCTCTAGCCCGGTCATCTGGGCTGACAAAAACCCAGGGTGCGCTTGTTGCCCAAGTTGAAGTCGGAAGTCCGGCAGATGTTGCTGGCATCCAGGCAGGAGATATCATTTTGTACTTCGATAATGAAGAAATCATCGAGTCCGGAGACCTGCCCCATGTGGTTGGTTTGTTGTCGCCTGGCAGCCAAATCAAGGCGCAACTGATCCGGGGAAAGAAAAAGAAGACGCTCGATGTGATCGTCGGCACGCTGCCGGATGGACTGGGCCCCTGATCAACTGATATTTTTCATTGCATATCCGAGAAAATCAAAAAGCGGATTCTTTGCGAAGCCCTTTCATTTTTGTAGGTCGTTAGCCTGTTTAAGGTGGTACTCATAGCGTCCGCACAGCAAATACGCTAGACTGCATGGCCTAAAATTAACCCCCCAGCCCGACCGGCTGCAAACTGATTGAATCGCTGTGTCCGACCTTAGTCATATCCGAAACTTCTCTATTATCGCGCATATCGATCATGGAAAATCCACCATTGCTGACCGCTTTATTCAAGTCTGCGGTGGGCTTACTGCCCGTGAAATGGCTGAGCAGGTTCTCGACTCGATGGATATCGAGCGAGAGCGCGGTATCACAATCAAGGCACAAAGCGTGACACTTGATTATCGCGCCAGAGATGGCAAGACCTATCAGCTCAATTTCATTGATACGCCCGGCCATGTGGATTTTTCCTATGAAGTGTCGCGTTCCTTGGCGGCCTGTGAAGGCGCTTTATTGGTAGTGGATGCAGGGCAGGGTGTTGAAGCCCAGTCTGTTGCCAATTGCTACACCGCCATTGCTCAGGGGCTCGAAGTCATTCCTGTTCTGAATAAAATGGATTTACCCCAGGCAGAACCCGAGAAAGTCATTGCCGAGATAGAGGATATCATCGGTATTGATGCCCATGACGCAGTACATTGCAGTGCAAAAACAGGACTCGGCATAGAGGACATACTGGAACAGCTTGTGGCTAAAGTACCAGCCCCGGTAGGTGATTTGGATGCGCCTTTACAGGCACTTATCATCGATTCCTGGTTTGACAATTACCTCGGCGTCGTTTCCCTGGTGCGGGTGACCCAGGGCACCCTGAGAGTGAAAGAAAAAGTGATTACCAAATCCATTGGTAAAGCGCATGTGGTGGATAATATCGGTGTTTTTACTCCCAAGCGAAAAGATACCGGCGTTCTTAAGGCTGGTGAAGTAGGTTTCGTAGTTGCTGGGATTAAGGATATCCATGGCGCACCAGTAGGCGACACATTTACTCACAGTAATACCCCGGATACTCCTGCACTACCCGGCTTTCAGCGTGTCAAGCCCCAGGTGTATGCCGGCATGTTCCCGATTAGTTCAGATGATTTTGAAGACTTCCGTGAGGCCCTGGCCAAACTTACTCTGAATGATGCCTCATTATTTTATGAACCGGAAAGTTCTGATGCGCTGGGCTTTGGGTTCCGCTGTGGTTTCCTCGGTATGCTGCATATGGAGATCATTCAGGAGCGCCTGGAACGGGAATACAACCTCGACCTCATCACGACTGCACCCACTGTTGTTTATGAAATAGTAAAAACAGATGGGGCAATTCTACACATATCAAATCCCTCCGACCTTCCAGATCCGGCCAGTATTGAAGAAATGCGGGAACCCCTTTGTGAAGCGAATATTCTTGTTCCAAAGGATTATCTGGGTAATGTCATTACACTTTGCGAGCAAAAACGTGGTACTCAAAAAAGCATGGTGTTTGCCACCAGCCAGGTATCACTTACCTATGAGCTGCCCATGAGCGAAGTTGTCATGGACTTCTTCGACCGCCTAAAATCGGTCAGTCGGGGATTTGCATCTTTGGACTATGCATTTACACGTTTCCAGGCCGCCCCTCTGGTGAGACTGGATGTACTGATTAATGGCGAAAAAGTAGATGCACTGGCCTCGATTATTCATCGCCAGCATTCACAGTACAAAGGTCGTCAACTGACAGAAAAAATGAAAGATTTGATTCCGCGCCAGATGTTTGATGTGGCTATTCAGGCGGCTGTTGGTGGTCATGTCATTGCCCGGACCACAGTGAAAGCCCTGAGAAAAAATGTCACTGCAAAATGTTATGGTGGCGATATGACCAGAAAAAAGAAACTACTGGAAAAGCAGAAAGAGGGTAAAAAGCGGATGAAGCAGGTGGGTAGTGTCGAGATCCCTCAGGAAGCATTCCTAGCTGTACTTAAAACTGATAGTTGAGATTTGTAAATGGATATTAATTTTCCGCTAATCTTATTGTTTCTGGTGACAATTTCCGGAGTGATATGGTTTTCTGACCGATTTATACTATCCAAAAAACGCGGCAAGGAAGAGCCAGTTCCGGGATGGATTGAATACAGCGGTTCTTTTTTCCCCGTCCTGCTACTGGTTTTTGTACTTCGTTCATTTCTCTTCGAACCGTTCCAGATCCCTTCTGGATCAATGATACCAACTTTGAAAGTTGGCGATTTCATCTTGGTAAACAAGTTTACCTATGGTCTCAGGCTGCCTGTAATCGGTACCAAGATCGTTCCGATTAATGAGCCAAAGCGAGGGGATGTGATGGTTTTTTTTCCACCCAATGATGACCGCTATTTCATCAAAAGAGTCATTGGCCTCCCCGGCGATGAAATTCGACTTGTAAATAATATGTTATATATTAATGGGTTGCTGGCTGACCAAGAGCCATTGCCCGACTCTGCAGAAGACTCAAGATTCGAGCTGATTACTGAGAATCTGAATG
>TARA_R110000787_G_scaffold82853_4_pt1 | contig 13160 bp, 10 predicted proteins | sample TARA_R110000787 | Tara Oceans TARA_R110000787 (sample SAMEA4397920) | marine metagenome | biome: Polar Biome; feature: [DCM] deep chlorophyll maximum layer (ENVO:01000326); material: water (ENVO:00002006), including particulate matter (ENVO:01000060) such as... | depth 35 m
CCCTCGGGGAATCTCTGGATGATGCAGCTGGGGAGGCTTTTGACAAGGTTGCCAAAATGCTCGACCTGGACTATCCGGGTGGGCCACGAATTGCCCGCCTTGCCGAACAGGGTGACCGTGAGCGATTTACCTTTCCCCGGCCCATGACGGATCGTCCTGGTCTTGATTTCAGTTTTTCTGGCTTGAAAACCTTTGTCTTGAATACTGTTGCGACTCACCGCGGTGACGACGTGTTGCCTGATGCCCAGACCATGGCTGATATCGCCTGCGCGTTTCAGGAGGCGGTGGTCGATACCCTGGTCATCAAGTGCCGACGGGCTTTGCAGCAGACTGGTCTCGGGGTACTGGTGATTGCTGGCGGTGTAGCGGCGAATGTATTGCTGCGGCACCGGCTGGAAACAGCCCTTGCTAAATTTGGTGCGTCGGTATTTTATGCGCGCAATAAATTTTGTACTGACAATGGCGCGATGATTGCCTATGCAGGTTGTCAGCGACTGTTGGCTGGCCAGCACGATGATCTGGCTATACGAGCCATACCGCGCTGGCACATGGACAGGCTGCCGCCCCTGGTGGCTGGCGCCGCGTCAATGCCTGGCGACAGTGCCCCGGGCGAAGTAAACGGCAAGGGAATAGCGGGTAGCGAGGCGTCAGGGGAGGTGCGGTAGTGGACATGGTTTATATTCGCGAGCTGGAGGTTGACACCATCATTGGGATTTATGACTGGGAGCGCGAGGTTCGTCAGACCATATCCCTGGATCTCGATATGGCTACCGATATCAGTCGGGCGGCGCACAGCGATAACATTGATGATGCCCTGAACTACAAAGCCGTTGCCAAGCGCCTTATCCAGTTTATAGAGAACAGCAATTGTCTGCTTGTTGAGCGGCTGGCCGACCAGGTAGCGCAGATCGTCATAACCGAGTTTGCTGTGCCCTGGGTCAGGTTGCGACTCAGTAAACCGGGTGCTTTGCGTGGCTCCCGCGATGTCGGCCTGATCATTGAAAGAGGCACCAGGCCAGCGCCAGGGACTCAGGGGAGCGCCAGGGAATGATTGTCTAATGGTATGACAGGATGACTAAGCCAACTAAGCAGCGGGTGTACCTCAGTATTGGCAGCAATATCGACCGCGAACTTCATGTCCGGGCGGCGCTTGACGCACTCACCAAGGAATTTGGACAGCTACTGATTTCCCCGGTATACGAAAGTGAGTCAGTGGGATTTACCGGTGATAACTTTTTCAATCTCGTGGTTGGTTTCGATACCACCCTGGAAGTGCGCGAGCTGGCCACGCTGATGCGGGCCATCGAATACGCTAACGCACGCCGTCGCACCGGCGTCCGGTTTGGTCCGCGGACACTCGATATCGATATCCTCACGTACGGTGATTGTTGCGTTGACGTCGATGAAGTTGAGTTACCAAGGGACGAGATACTGAAGAATGCCTTCGTGCTGATTCCGCTTGCCGATATCGCTGGCAAGCAACGGCACCCGGTGCTCCGGCAAACCTATGGCGAGCTCGCCCAACAGTTCGACAACGGTCAGCAAAAGCTGTGGCCAGTTAATTTTGTCTGGCAGGGCAAGCAAATATCCCGCGCTAGCGGGTCTAGCAGGTAAACAGCAGGCAAAACTAACGCCACCACCGCGGACAACGTTCGGTGGTGGCGCGCCAGCTTACTTGATCTGAATGTGACGCTTCTGCGGCTCTTCTTCCCGTGCCTTGGGCGCGGTCAGTGTTAGGACGCCGTCCTTGAAATCGGCGCTGATATCGCCATCGCGGACGTTCTTGCCCAGCGTGAAACTGCGCATGTACTTGCCATAGCGACGCTCCTGCCGGATTGTCCGGCCATGCTGTTCCTCCCTGGTTTCCTGCTTGCATTCCGCGGTGATCGCCAGTACGCCGTCCTCCAGGGTAACGGTGATATCGTCCCTGGATACGCCTGGCAACTCGGCGGAAATCTCGTAGTGATCCTCAAGCTCCTTGATGTCAACGCGCGGCGCAAAAAAGCCACTTTCAACAGTTTCCGCACGTTGGCCTGGCTGCCATAAATGGTCGAATACCCGATCGATATCGAAAAAGTTTCCTCTCGGTATTAATGTCATGGGTGTTGCCTCCGTAGGCCGTTAATAGTTACCACGCTCAGCGCAATTAATGGGTGCTACAGAAGAAACTTCAAGGGAGATTTTTATAAAGATGCGGGCGCTTGATATAAGTCAAGGTCTACTATACCAGTTGTTTGCCGCCGTCGACGGCTATAGTTTGTCCGGTTATATAGCTGGCATTAGTAATGAGAAACTCTGCTAATAGAGCAATGTCTTCGGGGTTACCCATGCGATTTAACGGGATTTTTTCAACAAGACTTTGCTGGGTTTTATCGGTGTTTTTTCCAGGGGTTTTCTGGGTAGTTTTTTCTGGCCACAAAATAACCCCAGGCGCAATGCCATTGACTCTGACCTGAGGCGCCAGTTCCTGGGCCATGGCCCTGGTTAGCATGATGTTGCCCGCCTTGGCGATACAGTAAATGCTGTGCGCATCGAGTGGTTGGCGAGCGTAAATGTCGGCAATGTTGACGATTGCGCCGTGGCGTTGCGTTAGCTCTGAGGCGGTGGCCTGGCAGAGGAAAAATGGCCCCCGTAAGTTGCTGCCCATCAGGTCATGCCACTGCGCTTCGTTAGCAGTTGGCAGTGGTGTGGGATAAAAACTGGAGGCATTGTTAACCAGGGCATCCAGTCTATGCCAGCGGGCAATGCTTGCCGTGGCGAGTTGTTTGACTGCATCAATATCAGACAAGTTCGCCCTGATGGCGCAGGCCGAGTCAGCGCGGCGCTCGTTGAGTTCCTGGCACAGGGTGTTGGCAGCGTCGGCTGAGTGTTGGTAATGGATTACGATACGAAAATTGTGTTGATGCAGGCGCCGCGCGATGCAGGCGCCAATGCGCCGCGCCGCGCCGGTGATCAGGACAACGGGGGCTTGTTCAGGCATGGCTTTTTTTGAAGTCGGCGATCATGTTGGTGCGATGTTGGTCAAGCGCTGCGCCCAGTGCCGCACCGGTGAAGCCTTCATCTATAAACTGCTGGACTGAAATTGCCCCGAGTTCGTTGACCAGCTGACGTAGCCATTGCGCCGCAGGGTAGGGCGCTTGCTCAAAGTTGGTGCGACCGCGGGCGTCGGCCTCACAGGCCAGTAAGAAGGGTTCAAGCACGTCAGGATTGCGGAATACATCAAGGCCTTTGAGAATTTTCAGTACCGTCGTTGGCCGTAACGTTGCCACTTTGTGGCACAGCAGGTGGTAGCGGGTGACCGCGACCGCCAGTTTGATAAATCGGTTCGGTACGCGCAGCCGCTTTGACACGGCCTTGACCAGGGGAACACCGCCTTCTTCGTGGCCGATATGGCGGGGCAATATGTGGTCGGGTGTAATGCCCTTGCCCAGATCATGAACCAGTACGGCATAACGCACCTCGGGCGCGGCGCTGAGCTCGACGGCTTTATCCAGGGCCATCAGGGTATGAATGCCGGTATCGACTTCCGGGTGATAGTCGGCCCGTTGTGGCACGCCAAACAGCTTTTCCACCTCGGGCAATAGAACGATCAGTGCTCCGCAGTTGCGGAGCACTTCTATGTAGGTGCGTGGTGAGCCCTCGGACAGGCCTTTCAGGGTTTCCTGCCATACGCGCTCAGCGCTGAGATGATCGAGCCCGCCGGTGGCGACGATCTGACGCATCAATTGCAGGGTCTCATCGGCGATCGAAAACCCCAGATGCCGGAAGCGTGCCGCAAACCGGGCGACCCGCAAAACCCGTAACGGGTCTTCTACAAAGGCGGCCGAAACATGCCGCAGTACCCGGTCGGCAATGTCCTGCTGGCCGTGATAAGGGTCGATCAGATTACCCCGGTCGTCTTCGGCGATGGCGTTAATGGTGAGGTCCCGACGCAGTAAATCCTCTTCGAGCGTGACCTCGACGCTGGTGTGGAACTGAAAGTCGCCGTGGCCACGGCCGGTTTTGCGTTCGGTGCGAGCGAGCGCATATTCCTCGCCCGATTGAGGATGAATAAATACCGGGAAGTCATTGCCGACGGCTCGGTAACCCGCGTCCCGCATCTCTTTGGGGGAGCTGCCCACCACCACCCAATCTCGCTCTTCGACTGCACGTCCAAGGAGTCTGTCGCGTACCGCGCCGCCCACCAGATAGGTTTTCATACGCACCGATGGTGCCACAGCCGGGCCGCATCGAACAGATGATATGGCTGCTTCTCTGCGTGATTGCGCAATATATTGCCGGCACAGTACGGGTCGTTGCCGCAGTTGAGCGCCTCAGATCGACAGTGATCCATTACGCACCTCGGGCTGAATTAAAGGGGCGGGGAAAATGGTTAACGGCTGTGTGGTTCATAGGGCTGTGTGGTTCACGGGACTGCGTGGTTCATGGTCGTGGGGTTCATGCCGTTATCAGCTCCATCGTGTCGGGGTAACGGGTCGGGGTATTAATCAGATTGCCGGCCAGGTCCAGGTTAAGGTCATGAGCGGGGGGCAGTGCATCGCTCGGGCGCGGGTCGGACACAGGAACCGTGGCCGTGCGTCAGACAGCGGCGGGTAACTTTTTCGTCGGCATCTTTTTACCGGGTGGCTTTGCGGATGCCGCCAGCTTCTTTTGGTGGTTTTTTAGCATTAGCTTCAGAAATCGACCGGTATGAGACAGTTTTGACTCGGCCACCTCATCCGGTGTTCCTGTGGCGATGATCTGGCCGCCGCCACTGCCGCCCTCGGGGCCGAGGTCGATAATCCAGTCTGCAGTTTTGATAACATCGAGATTGTGCTCAATGACCACCACCGTATTACCGTGGTCGCGAAAGCGGTGCAGGACAGCCAGTAGTTGTTTGATGTCCTGAAAGTGCAGGCCGGTAGTGGGTTCGTCGAGAATGTACAGGGTTTTTCCGGTATCTCGCTTGGATAATTCACGGGACAGTTTAACCCGTTGGGCCTCGCCGCCAGACAGGGTCGTTGCCGACTGACCGAGCTTGATATAAGACAGACCGACGTCAATTAGCGTCTGTAATTTGATAGCGATCGAGGGCACCGCAGCGAAGAACTCACGGGCATCTTCGATAGTCATCTCCAGCACTTCGTGTATGTTCTTGCCTTTGTAGCGAACTTCCAGGGTTTCCCGGTTGTAGCGTTTGCCGTTACAGGTGTCGCAGGTTACATAAATGTCGGGTAAAAAATGCATCTCCACCTTCTTGACGCCATCGCCCTGGCAAGTTTCGCAGCGCCCCCCCTTGACGTTAAAACTGAAACGTCCCGGTTTGTAACCCCGTGAGCGCGCCTCCTGAGTACCTGCGAATATCTCCCGCACCGGCGTAAAAATGCCGGTATAGGTTGCCGGGTTGGAACGCGGTGTCCTACCGATGGGGCTTTGATCAATGTCAACACATTTATCGAGATGCTGCAGGCCGTCAATACCCTGGTGGGCCGCCGCCTTCAGTGTCGACGCCTTGTTGAGAGCGGTTGCAGCCAGGGGGAAAAGCGTTTCGTTGATGAGGGTAGACTTGCCTGAGCCCGATACACCGGTAATACAGGTGAACAGGCCAATGGGAATTTCGACATCGACGTTTTGCAGGTTGTTGCCGCTAGCGCCCCTGATGCGCAACATTTTTTCTGGCCGGGCGGCCACGCGCTGTGCCGGCAACGCAATATTTTTCCTGCCCGCCAGGTAATCACCAGTCAGCGAATGCGGCGCGGCGACAATGTCTTTTACCTGGCCCTGAGCGATGATTTGACCGCCGTGAATACCGGCGCCGGGACCGATGTCGACTACGTAGTCCGCGGCGCGAATGGCTTCTTCATCGTGCTCCACGACAATCACGGTATTGCCCAGGTCGCGCAGGCGGGTGAGGGTACCCAGCAGCCGTTCATTGTCACGTTGATGCAGGCCAATCGACGGCTCATCGAGGATATACATCACGCCTACCAGCCCGGCACCAATCTGGCTGGCGAGCCGAATACGCTGCGCTTCACCGCCAGAGAGGGTTTCGGCGCTGCGATCAAGGGTCAGATAATTGAGGCCGACATCGACAAGAAAACGCAGCCGGTCGCGGATTTCCTTCAGTATCTTGTCGGCGATTTGCCCCTTCTGGCCAGGCAGCGCGAGTTGCTGATAATAGTCTGCCAGTGCGCCGACGGATTCGCTGGTGATGTGGGGCAGGGTTTTTTCGTCTATAAAAACGTGGCGTGCGGCCTTGTTGAGACGACGCCCGTGGCATTCGGGGCAATCCTGGGTGTTCATGTATTTGACCAGTTCGTCCCGCACGGCCTGGGATTCAGTATCGCGGAAACGACGCTCCATATTGGGGATAATGCCCTCGAAGCGATGGCTGCGTTTGTAAACGGTGCCACGATCGTTAACGTAGTTGAAGGTAATCTCTTCCTGGTCGCTGCCAAACAGAATTTTCTGTTGTTGAGTCGCCGTCAGATCCTGAAACGCTGTGTCAATGCTGAACTGATAGTGTTCCGCCAGAGAGGTCAGCATATTAAAATAAAACGGATTGCGCCGATCCCAGCCGCGAATCACCCCTTCAGAGAGGGTCGCGTCCGGATGCTGGACAACCCGGTCAACATCAAAGAACTGTTTAACCCCAAGGCCGTCACAGCCGGGGCAGGCGCCAGAGGGATTGTTGAAGGAAAACACCCGCGGTTCGAGTTCGTTGATGCTGTAATTGCACACGGGGCAGGCGAAGCGCGCGGAGAAGACCCGCTCCGGCTTGTCGCTGTCGATGAAACTGATGAGCGCCAGGCCCTCAGACAGCCCCAGGGTTGTTTCCACCGACTCAGACAGGCGCAGCGCGATATCGGGGCGCACCTTGATGCGGTCGACCACCACCTCGATGGTGTGCTTTTTGTTTTTGTCGAGTTTGGGTAACTCATCAAGCTCGTAAACGCGCCCGTTAACCCGACAGCGGATAAACCCCTGAGCGCGCAACTGATCAAAGACATGGAGGTGCTCGCCCTTGCGCTCGCGAATCAGCGGCGCCAGCAACAGCAGCCGCGTGTCGTCGCCGAGGGCCAGGATCTGATCGACCATCTGCGATACCGTCTGGGCTTCCAGCGGCTCGTTGTGATCCGGGCAGCGCGGTTCGCCGACCCTGGCGTAGAGCAATCTCAGGTAATCGTAGATCTCGGTAATGGTGCCGACGGTCGAGCGCGGGTTGTGAGATGTGGATTTTTGTTCGATGGAAATGGCCGGTGACAAACCCTCGATATGGTCGACATCGGGCTTCTCCATCATCGACAGAAACTGCCGGGCATAGGCCGACAACGATTCCACGTAGCGGCGCTGACCTTCCGCATACAGGGTGTCGAAGGCCAGTGATGACTTGCCGGAGCCGGACAGTCCAGTGATGACAATGAGCTTGTCCCGCGGCAAATCCAGGTCGATATTCTTGAGGTTGTGGGTGCGTGCGCCGCGGATCTGGATGGATTTCATTAACTAAGGCAGTCTTCAGGTGAAGCGGTCGATTATAGGGATTTGCGGGGCGCAGCGGCAAAGTAATATGCAAATGGGGTAGTTTTTGTCAGGCGAGCACCCAGGCTACCGGTTCGTCACCGTGCTGCGGACTTTGATCTTAATGTTCCGGCAGGGTGAATCGTGCTACCATCTCGCACCTAAAATTTCCCTATTAGCAAAAATAATTCCCCTATTAGCAAAAATAGTCACCGTGAAAAGTAGTCGCCGTGGAAGATAGTCACCGAGCAGCCAGTCAGGTTTTGATGCATGAGTTTGAAAGATAAAGTGAGATCAGATCTGGAAGAGGCGCTCTATCTCTGTCGCCATTCGTTCATGTCTGCAGCAGGTTTCAGCCTCTTTGTTAACTTTCTCATGCTGGTGCCTGCCATCTACATGCTCCAGCTCTACGATCGCGTAATTCCCAGCGGCAGCGAAGCGACACTATTGATGATGACCTTGATCGTCATGTTCCTGTTCGTCACGCTGGGCGCTCTGGAGTGGGTGCGATCTCAAATTTTGGTGCGGGTTAGTAGCAAGCTGGAAACACTGCTGAATGAGCGCTTATACGGTATTGCCTTTAAGCAGGCCCTGTACACAGGGGGACAGAAAGCATCTTCCCAGCCCCTGGATGACCTGACATCCCTCCGCCAGTTTCTCACCGGCTCGGGACTTTTTGCTTTCTTCGATGCGCCGTGGATACCAATCTACATTGCAGTGATGTTCATGTTTCATCCCTGGATTGGTTTGATGGGCGTTGTCACCGCCCTGTTGTTGATCGCTATTGCGATTATTAACGAAAAGGTCACCAGCGGTAAGTTAGCGGAAGCCAACGCGTTAGCCATGGGCAATCGCGCCAAGGTGAATAAGAACCTGGTCAATGCCGAAGTGATTGAATCCATGGGTATGCTGGCCAGCATGAGGCAGCGCTGGCTGGCTGATAATCATAAAGTTCTGGCCATTCAATCGGTCGCGAGTTCTCAGGCTGGGCTGTTGACGTCGATATCAAAAGTTTCACGCATCGGGGCGCAGTCGCTGATCCTCGGGCTCGGCGCTTACCTGGCCATCCACAGAGAGATTTCTCCTGGCTCGATGATTGCCGGTTCGATCCTCCTGGGTCGAGCATTGGCGCCAATTGACCAGATGATTGGCAGCTGGAAAGGGTTTATTAGTGCGCGGGGGCAGTACAGCAGGATCAATGAACTGCTGAAAGCGATCCCGAAGGATCAGGACAAAATGTCCCTGCCGGCACCGTTGGGTAATCTGCTTGCGGAAAACGCGGTGGTGGCACCGCCGGGCGCGAAGACTGCGGTTATCAAAGGCGTAACGTTTTTTGTCGGCAAGGGCGAGACGCTCGGCATTGTCGGTGCCAGTGGCGCGGGCAAGTCAACGCTTGCCCGGGCCCTGCTCGGTATCTGGCCGACAGCCAGTGGCAAGATACGTCTGGACGGTGCCGATGTATTTGCGTGGGACCGAGAGGAGCTCGGGCCGTATATCGGCTATTTACCCCAGGATGTAGAGTTATTTGAAGGTACAGTCAGTGAAAATATCGCCAGATTTGGTGAGGTCGATGCCGAACAGGTGGTAGCCGCGAGTGTCGCCGCTGATGTCCACGAGATGATTCTCCGTCTGCCTGAAGGCTACGATACTCTTATTGGCCCGGCGGGTGGCACCCTGTCCGGCGGGCAAAGGCAGCGCATCGGTCTCGCCAGGGCCCTGTATGGGAAGCCGTCACTGGTGGTGCTTGATGAGCCTAACTCTAATCTCGATGATCAGGGCGAGCTGGCCCTCGCGAAAGCGATCATGGGATTAAAGCAAAAAAAGGTCACTGTGCTGGTCATTACCCATAGAACGAATATCCTGGGTGTGGCAGACAAACTGATGGTGTTGAGTGATGGCCAGATTGCGCTATTCGGGCCGCGTGATGAGGTGTTGGCCAAGCTTAAACAGGCGTCCACAGCCCCTGCGGCTATCGCGTCAGCGACGAGTCCGCCAACGCCTATTCGGGCTTGAGCGGACAGATAATTCTGTGTCACTTCTTTAATAACTTCTGCATCGGTATGCCCGGGATTAGAAAAAAATATGGTTAGTCTGACTGCTCAAGCAGGTGATGAAAAAACGCCGGAGCTGGAAACTGATGATAAGCCGATAAGATATATCGGGTTGCTCGTCATCGTTGTGACGTTTGTATTCTTTGGTGGCTGGTCGTTGCTGGCGCCACTGGGCGGTGCGGCATTGGCCCCCGGGGTGGTGATGGTAAAGAACCATCGGAAAACGGTACAGCACCTGGAAGGCGGCATTGTGCGTAAGTTACTGGTGCGCGATGGTGACGTCGTGGCCGCCGGGGACGTATTGATAGAGCTGGATGATACGAGAAGTCGTGCAGAGCTCGATATTGTCCGGGGGCAGTACAGTTTGGCGAAAGCGATGGAGGCGCGACTGATTGCCGAGCGGGATGGTCTTGCTCAGGTGGTTTATCCAGATAGCCTGGGTGACTCCACAGACAAGCGAACTGCAGAAGCTATAGCGGTACAAAACCAGATTTTTCTTGCGCGGACCAATGCTCATACCGGTGAAAAGAAGGTGTTGGAGCAACGCATAGAGCAATTGCGCTCGCAGATAGAGGGTCTGGAGCAGCTAAAGGGCGCCAGGCGCAACCTTGCCGCTTCCTACGCTGCGGAGATACAGGACATAAACGAGTTACTTGAAGAGGGTTTTGCCGATAACCGCCGGTTGCGGGAGTTTGATCGCAACCACACGCAAAACCTCGGCGATATTGCTGATCTGGAGTCACGCATTGCTGGTCTGAAAATCAATATTGGTGAAACACAATTGCAAATTATGCAGCTCGAAAAAGAGGTGCAGAAAGAAGTCGCTGGTCAGTTGGGTGAAACCCAGGGCTTGCTGTCAGAGCTGACTGAGAAGATCTACGTTCTCTCCGACCGCTTGCAGCGGGGAGCGGTGGTTGCACCGGTTGGCGGTATGGTGCTGGGTTTGACTGCCCACACGGAGGGCGGCGTGATTGCTCCAGGCTCACCGATAATGGACATTGTTCCACTCACGGAGGAGTTGCTTATTGAAGCAAAAGTGTCGCCCCTGGATATCGATCGGGTCAGTGTTGGCATGCAGGCTGAAGTGCGTTTTAGCGCTTTCAAACGGGGCGCAACACCGGTGCTGGTCGGTGTTGTCACCGCACTATCGAGCGATAGTCTGGTCAGTGAAGATAAGAAAACCTCCTACTATCTCGCCCGTGTTGAGCTAACCCCCGAAAGCCTCAAGGATACGGCTAACGTCCAACTGGTAGCGGGCATGCCAGCAGAGGTGTTGATCAAAACTGCCGATCGTACCCTGTTTCGTTATATCGCCCAGCCGTTTTCCGATATGCTTGCCCGATCGTTTTTGGAGGAATAATCAGGGATGCATGTGTCGCGGGTGATGTTGGTGTTGTATTTCTGCTGCCTGGGAAAAGCCGTGTGGGCAGATGACCTGGTCAGCACCTATCACAATGCAGTGCGTGGCGACCCGCGGATTAAGCTTGCAGAGATGAAAGTTGGCCTTGGCGAGGCGGTTGCACAGCAGGCCGGCGGAAATTTATTACCGCAGATCACCGGTCGTGCTTCGGTGTCTGAGAACAGCCAGGATCTGGAGCGCGACGTCAGTGCCAACGTGATTGGCGGCACCGATAGCTTTCCTGGCGAACGCTACAGTGTAGTGCTTTCGCAGCCGCTTTTTGATTTGCCCCGCTACCACCGGTGGCGTCAACAGCAGGCGCTGACGGGGCAGTATGAAGCTGAACGTACCGACGTTAATCAGCAGCTGGTCCTGGATGTGGTAGAGGCTTATTTTACGGTGTTGCGGTATGAGGACGATCTTGATCTGGTGGCCCACGAAATTACCGCAACCGAGAGTTTGGTGGCCCAGGTTGAAAAGCTTTATGAAAAGAAGCTGGCGAAAATTACCGAGATGCTTGATGCGCGAGCAAATCTCGACAGGCTATTCGCTGACCAGGTAGCGGCAGCTAGTCAGGTTGCTGTCGCCAGAGAGCGCCTGCATGAGCTGACTGGAGAACAGCCCGGTAAACTTGATCCACTCCGCGCTGACGTCCGGTTCACCGAAATAGACGGTGCTTTGGCAGACTGGGTGGCGAGAGTCAAGGTGCAAAATGCTGCCCTTACCGGATTGAGCAAAGCGGTGGACGCACAGACACAGGATTTCAAGGGACGGAAATCAGAACGCCTGCCAGTGGTGGATTTCCAGCTGAGCCATCAAAAAAGTGACTTGGGCTTTGAAAATGCGCAACGTCCGACCACCACCACTGACTATGCGGGTGTGAATTTTACCGTGCCGATATTCACCAGCGGGGTCATTTCAGGAAAGGTCAGCGAGGCTGCGCACCGGCTGGAGATGACGCGACTTGAATACGAGCGGGAGTATCGTCTGTTAATCAAGGAGGCACGGGATGCCTTGCTCCAGGCTAACGCCAGCGTCCGGCGCATCAGCGCTTCCGAGAAAGCCGTGGGATCAGCAGCCAAGTCGGCCGAGGCGATGCGCCGTGGATTTGAATTGGGTGCCACGACCATTGCTGATGTCCTCGATGCGCAAAGTAATCGCTTCATGGCACAAAGGGATTTAAATCGATCCCGTTACGATTATGTGATCAATCGTACGCGTTTGTTGCGGGTCAGCGGCACGGTTAATGAACAGGAACTGGAAGTCATGAATCAATGGCTGGCTCATTAGCGGCATGGCCTGGCCGTGGCGAATGGATCATTTTTAGTTGCACCGGGTCCGTCAGCCTGTCTGGCGTGCTCATGAGCGTGACGTGAACTTGCTCGTTAATGTTACGCCGCTGCAGGCGTCACTGACCGGCATTGGACGTTATACCAGAGAGCTGCTGGCCAGACTACTACGTGACCCAGAGGTCACCGACATCGCCGGTTTCAGCGATGTATGTCACTATCAACGACCAGCGTTACAGGCGCTGGTTGATCATGCTGATACGGTGACCGCAAACGGCAGGGAGTTGCCCCGCACCGCAAGGGCATCACCGGTGGAAGCCATCTACGCGGCCGTTAAACCGCTAGCGAGAAACATCCCCTATGCGCGTAAAGTTCGTGACGGCATACAGCGCCGGCGCTTACAACGCACCAGACTCAAGTATCAGCAGTATGTGTACTGGGAACCCAATTTTGTTCTGCAGCCGCTTGATGGCATCAAAATAGCCACTGTTCACGACCTGTCGCACCTCCGTTACCCACAATTTCACCCGCCAGAGCGGGTACGCTGGTTGCAGGCCGGTTTGGAAAAAACGCTATCCGAAGCAAGTCGTGTCATGACCGTGTCGGCATTTGGCAAGCAGGAGCTGCAGCAAATCCTTGGCGTGGCACCTGATAGAATCGCCGTGGTGCCACCCGGTATCTCCGACTGCTTCCTCACGGTGTGTTCCCCGCCAGCCTTGACCGAATTTAGGCACCGCTACGGTTTGCCCGATAAATATATTCTTTCAGTCGGTACCCAGGAGCCGCGCAAAAATGTAAAGGGGCTTATTGAAGCTCACCAACGTTTGCCTGGCGCGCTGCGCAAACGCTATCCCCTGGTGCTGGCTGGCTGCAGGGGCTGGCAGCATGGTCAGATGGATTCTATTATTCGGCGCCTCGTCGCCA
>TARA_R110000787_G_scaffold100723_3_pt1 | contig 13157 bp, 11 predicted proteins | sample TARA_R110000787 | Tara Oceans TARA_R110000787 (sample SAMEA4397920) | marine metagenome | biome: Polar Biome; feature: [DCM] deep chlorophyll maximum layer (ENVO:01000326); material: water (ENVO:00002006), including particulate matter (ENVO:01000060) such as... | depth 35 m
TGCTTTCGCGCCCGAATGTGCAGAAGATGCTTTACCACCAGACTTACGAACCGATCCAGAAGCTTTATTGTTGCTGTTTCCTGCTGGATTGTCTAGTTCAGACTTTTTCTGATTATGGAGAGGTGTGCCGCGGTATTCAGCATCAACTGCTTCTCCGAAACCTCCTCCACCATTATCATACTCATCATCATCTACACCATCCATTGGATCCTCTTCGCCCATGTCGTCATCCATCTCATCCTCATACTCATCTGCTGGCTCAAGCTGTGCAAGAACACCTCTTAAAGCTTCTGCAGCTTCTGGAGAAACTGTAATTGTGATGTCCTCTTGTCCCTCTTCTCCTTCGCCCCCGAATTCATCTTCGCCACCCATGTCGCCTTCCGCGTCATCGATGCCTAGTGCGGCTAGTTCGTCAGGATTTTCCTCATTCATTACCTGATTAAAGAGATTGTCAAAGCTACTTTCGTTTTTCATATTCTTTGAATTATTTATGCCTTCTTCCTCAACTTTATCTTGAGGTTGTGAATGTTTTTTAGGATTGAAATGATTCTTATCGCCACCCTTCTCGTTCTTAGGATCAAGATTAGCCTCTTCATACCCTTCCGCTTCCTCTGGTCCAGTTCCTTTAAGCGTGCTAGGTTCTTTTACCTTCGAGCCGGCTTTTGGAAACGTCTGATCAGTCGCTTCATTTAATGGTTCTGAAGGCACTTGAACGTGCACCTTCCCGTACGCTTCAGTAATTGAGTCAAATTTCTGCATAATAGTCTTAAATATTTATGATGGCAGTGCCTAAGAAACTAGAAAAAAAGTATTATCTTGGTAATAAGAATTTACCAACTGGAAATAGTAGCTTCGAATATTCGAAGCAAATGATCAAGGATATTGATAAATGTAGGAAAAATATATTATATTTCGCGGAAAACTTTTTCTATATTGTTAATCTAGACGAAGGTCAACAAAAAATTAAACTACATAAATATCAGAAAGATCTTTTGAGAAAATTGAGAGATAATAGATTTGTATGTACTCTTGCATCAAGACAAATTGGAAAAACTACAATACTCACAATCTTCGCTCTATGGCAAGCATGTTTTAACGATCATCAGAAAATTCTTATTGTTGCTAATAAAGAGGGAACAGCAATTGAAATCTTTAAGCGAGTTAGAATGGCTTATGAAGAATTACCTAACTGGATTAAGCCTGGTGTAGGCGAAGGTTATGGTAAGACCTCGATGGAGTTAGATAATGGATCGTCAATAGGTATTTCAACTACAACAGGGACTGCAGCTCGTGGACAGTCTTGTAATGTATTAATTCTTGACGAGATTGCCTTTATCGATCAGCATCTAGTTGAATCGTTCTGGTCATCTGTATTCCCTATTATTTCATCTTCTAAGAAATCAAAAGTATTCATGGCTAGTACTCCGAATGGTACAGGCAATCTATTCCATGAAAAGTATCATGGAGCAGTCAGTGGTAAAAATAACTGGACACCATTTAGAGTAGATTGGTGGCAAGTCCCAGGGAGAGATGAGAAGTGGAAGGATGAAATGATTTCTGCTCTTGGTAGTCAAGACATTTTTGATCAAGAGTATGGTAATAAATTTGTAGAGGTGGGAGCATCTGATATTGAAGATGTATACGAAGAGCTTAAAGCTAAATGTGTTGATCCTCTAGATACGTTTGATAATGGTAATTATAGAGTGTGGGATACACCTAAACCAGATCATATATATGTAGCGGGTGTAGATACTGGAGAAGGAGTAGGTAAAGATTCATCTACAATCCAGATTCTCGATATAACTAACCTTGCTCATATTGTTCAGGTAGCTGAATTTAGTGATAATAAGATTAACCCCACCATATATGCTAAGAAGGTTTATGAAATCTTAAAGCATTGGGGATCTCCTCCAGCATTAGTAGAGAGGAACAGTTGTGGTTCAGCAATCGTAGGAGCTCTACACTTTGAGTATAATTATCCTAAACTTGTTACATATAATGCAGCTGAGATTGCTATACAGAAGAAAGCATCTAAAGGTTCAGTACAACCAGGTGTTCAATCTCATACTAATACAAAATATAAGGCAGTCATTAATTATAAGTACTGGCTAAAGGAACTTAAAGCTGTTCAGATCAATTCATCTCGTACTATTGAAGAGATGAAGAATTTTATCCGGTATCCGAATGGTTCATGGTCCGCTCGTAGTGGATATCATGATGATCTTATTATGGCTCTAATTTGGGGGCTAATGATCCTAGAACCAATGATTTGTGAGAAATGGTTCGAGATTGTGGAGTGGGATGATAGAAAGAAGCCTAGAATCATTAAACAAGACGATCATGGTCTAGCAGACTTCTTACCATTTAATAAGAAAAGTCAAGATAACCTAATTAATGCACCTTCACCTATGATTTTCGATGTATTTAACTTCGGCGGCGTAGATAACGGTACTATAATGGAGCAACCCAATGGCCGCACAATGGATATGTTCGATTTAGTGGCTGATGGATGGGAACAACTGTAAATAATTTAAATGGGCGAAAATTTAGTTAACCAATCACTTCTGAACAAGAGTAGATCAGATAAATTTATACTTGTTATTACTATACCTGAGCTTCTCAGAAATATTGATCAAAGAGTTAATAGATCTAACTCAAAAATCAAGTCTAAGACTCTTCAATACTCTATTTTCGGATCACCTGTACCAGAAATTTCTGTTCCAGAGATAGAAACTCCATTTGCGGGCCATACATTTAAGTTCTCTTCATTTTCTAGACCATCTTATGGTAATATTGATGTAAAGTTTACAGTTGATAATGAATATAACAATTATTGGGTGATTTGGAAGTGGTTGGACATGATGCAACACTCAAGAGAGGGTACTTTTGATAAATTTAAACAAGTAATGCCTGATCTTCCGTATGAATTACCTGGAGTTGATCATGAGTATCATAAACTATATGCTGCAAATATGTCTATTATAGGAAGAGATGAATATGATAACGATCGCATACGATGGGACTATATTGGTGCGTTTCCTGTATCTTTAGGAAGGATAGAGTTTAATGATCGTGATGATACCGAGATTGAATCATCGTTTTCCTTCACTTTTTCTCAGATGGACTCAAAATTATTGTAACTGCTGCATTATAATAAATTTTTTAGGGTTGGAAAAACATAAATAATTGTAGAATAATATTATGGCACAATTTTTACAAAGTCCGGGAGTTTCCATCCGCGAGGTCGATCAGAGCTTACGTCCAGTAAGTCCAGTAGGTACAACTGTTCTTATTCCTGGCTTCGCTGCTCAGGGACCACAAGACGAGCCTTTAAGCATCGCAAGTTTTTCAGAGTTCGAACAAGTATATGGTACTCCGACTAATGCGGCTGAACGATACTTCCACCACACTGCAAAAGCTTTATTCAATAGTCCTGCAACAGTTATTGCTCAAAGACTTCCATACGGTACAGGAAATGGTCTAACTGTTTCTAATGAGTATTCAGCATTGTTTTACCCTGTTGCTGCAATTACAAATAAAGAAACATCATCTCAGAAAACTTTAAGTGCAGCATTAATGGCAGGGGTTTCACTTTCTGGCGTTTCTGCTACGTTAGATAGTAATAATAACCCTGTCGGTGGTTATATCTTCGGTAAACCTACTCACGTCCAGCTAAACGAAGGGCAATATAGAGATCTTATTAAAGGTAATTTTTCCTGGAATGACAACGTAAAATCAAACGCAGGATTTACATCTACTTCCACAACCTGGGGTCAAGCAGGCTTTGTTGTTACTAATAAAAGACGTACAACTATCAATGATAAGTATGAAGGATTCTATATTGGGCTTGGAGATAACTCTAATTTAAACCCAGCCACTAACTTTGATGCAATTATTAAGATTGAAAGTCTTAATGAGAACACAACTGTAGCTCCTGGAACAGGAGGTACATCAGTTTCTGGTTCTAACTTCGTAACTGTTCCTCTAGCTCGTAGAAACTTTGCACTTAGTTCTGTTCCAACTGGTACTTCAGGACACCAACTTGGTTCAGTATCTGAAGCAATAGAAGAAATTCCAACCTTTGACATCAGCTCTGATTCATGGGTTGATTCATTAATCGTTGGCGTATTTAAACTTCGAGCCTCTGTATTCAGCACTGATACCATTAAGCTTGATTATGTTTTATCTGAAAACTACGTTGGATCGTTTGACAGATCACGTGAGGTTCAGAACGAAACTGGAGGAGCTCCTAATTCATTCTACTTACAGAATGTTGAAGATAACTCTCCAACCATTGAAGTACTTATTAACCCTAATATTTCAACTGCGAAAGGTACATGGTTAAATGCAAATGGTGATCCAACAAAATTTGTTAAGATTTACACAACAGGAGCAGATACAAATGGACTCTCTAGTATCGATGGATCTCTTTCAGTAGCCACATCTTCATTTAAAGCAGTTGGTCAATCAGGAGCGATAGTAGTAGATGCAATGATGCCTCTAGGTAACTATCAGATGCTTGATGCAACGAATAAAAATGTTGGAGATGTTAATACTAAGCTTGAAAGAGTATTTGATAATCTAGAAAATATTGAAGTGTTTCCTGTAGACATTGTAGTTGAAGCAGGACTTGGTACTGTATATTACGGTTCACAAGCTGCTACTAATGGAGTCTTTGATGATGAAGCAAATATTACAATAGATGGTTCAGATGGTTCGGATGATGGTCTTTACAAACTAACAACTGGATTAGCAACTGATACTGCAGGATATACTCTGCAACAGAATTATCGCACCATATTCAATGTGTTTAATAACTTCGTAGAGAAGAAGCGTAAAGATCTTGTTTATATTGCTGACGTTCCTCGTCACATTCTTGTTCAAGGTAATAATTTTAAGACTCTTGATAACAGGAGTAATATCTTCTCTCAACATGTATATTGGCCACTACGTCATATATATGACTCCTTTAATACTAGTTTTGCAGTTACGTACTGTAACTGGGCGAGAGTATCTGATGGTGCTTCTGGACGACAAATTTGGGCGCCGTTCTCAGGATTCGCTGCAGCAGTTTATGCAAATAGCGATTTCAATACAGAGCCTTGGTATGCACCAGCTGGACCAAATCGTGGTATTATAACTGGAGTAAATGATCTAGCTGTTTCACCAGCAGAGCCTGGAAGAAATCAGCTCTATAAGATTTCTATTAATCCAGTTGTTGATTCTCCTACAGTGGGAATGATGGTTCACGGACAGAAGACGATGTTTAAGAAACCATCTGCTCTTGATAGAGTGAATGTTCGTAGATTGTTATTGAACCTACAGAAAGCAACTAGAAATACCTTATGGAACTTCTTATATGAGCCAAATACAGTTCTTACTCGTACTCAGATTATTAATATTCTTACACCAATCTTTGAGAATGCTAAAAATACACAAGGCTTAACAGACTTCTTAATTGTATGTGATGAGAGAAACAATACTCCATCAGTAATTGATAACAACGAGTTGGTTGTTGATATATATGTTAAACCAGTCAGAGCGGCTGAGTTTATTACAGCTAACTTTATTACAACTAGATCGGGAGTTAACTTCACCGAGCTCGTTACATAAGCAGCCCTGGCAAGACCACAAAGAGCAGTTATTTTATAACTGCTCTTTTTTTGTGCATTACTATTCTCTTGAACCACTCTTTTTGATAGTGGTCAAAGTTATCTGGAGTCATTTCGAACTTCTGAAACTTAAGCTCAACAGTACATATCATGATAACTCCATGGCGAATGTTAGTTCCCATCATCCAGTTATGTGCTGTTGCATAAGCAGCCAATTGAATGAAATAATCTTGAATCCAATCTTCTCTCTTGTCTCGATTAGATTGTTTGAAATCAATAATAGAAAGATTGCCTTTATATAATCCAATACCATCTGTTGTCCCGGCATATAGATCTTTACAATGCAAGCGAACCTCCGCGGCGTATATATCACTAACATCTGGAATTAGTCCTTGTTCTTTAATGACCTTTGCCATTCTTTTGAATTTACCTGCTTCAGGAGATATCTTCTTTGGAGGTTCAGTGTCTAAGAAGTAATGCTCCAGAATCTCATGCATATAAGTACCTCGATGCGCAGCACATTCTTTAATTCTTCGTGCCTCTTGTACACCGACCCGCTTGATCCACTCGTTTAGATATGTTTTATCCTTCGTCTGATCAAGGATAGTAGTGACTGATGGTACTTTATGACCTTCTGGTGTGATATAACGACGCCCCTCAGGAGAATCTAGACGTTCTAACGGGGAAGGATATTTAAATTTAGTGAAGTCTCTTTCCACTAATGTATTATAAGGTCAAGTATCAATTATGCAACAGCATCTACCAATCTTCCTACAGCATCTACAGCTTTAGTAATATTAGTAATGATATCAATAACTTTATCAATATCTTCTTGTGCTTCTTTTAATCTATCTACAACAACTTGTAATTTTTTATCAACTAGAGCATATCTATCATCCGCTTCATCAACATTCTTATTAATTAGATCTTGTTGATACGCTGAAAGCCTTTTTTGCTGTTGTTTAAGCTTATTACGAGTATCTTTATCCGATGTCTTTAAGATAAGCTGTAAGATTTCATTTTGCGCTGTTTTTAGAGTTGTCATATATTATTTTACGTAGAATTGTACTGTTTCGCTCAGTTTCTTTACTGAACTCTTGAAGTTATTAATAGATGTAAATGGGTTCTTTCCTTTCATATGTAGATCTACATACAATTTCTGATTAGATATCTTTAGATTCTTAGCAGCTTGTGCGATCTGTGGATGATACTCATTTACTCTCTTAGTTGCTAGAGATCCAGCATAAAATGCGTTAATAGCAACCTGCCTATCTTCAATATCCTTAGATTCTAATAGAACATCATTAGCTCCAATTTGTAGTCTCACACTAGCTACTAGTAATTGACCAGAGAATCCTCGATCTCCATCGAAATCTTCAATGATTAGATTGCATAAATGATCAATCTGTGAACGAGAAGTAGTTACCACATCAGTAATTGCTTTCTTTTTCTTCTTCTCTACAATTAAACGACCTAATCCCTTCACTGTATACTTAATAACATCTAAAGATGTACTACTCACCTTCTGATCTTGATCTAAATCCTTTACTCCATCAGTAAATTTGTTAGCCGCTTTATCTAATTCAGCATTCTTATCATTAGAAGATAGAGAATAGAGTAGATCTCCATAATTTTCTAGAGTTTGAACAGCATTCTGTCTACGTTTTAGAGAATCTTCATTGACTGCTTGATCTAAATCGTTCCATTCTGGACTATCATCTATGTTTAAAGCAATAGCATAGAGGTTAAGACCAATTACTTCATCGCGAACACTTTTAAATTCTATATTTGCAATAGAGCCAACTTGAGAAGCACTCTGAGCGAAGCCGGAGACTGATTTTTTTTGATTATCTGTAAGTCTTGATGCACATCCTGTAGATAATACTAATGCACAAACAAAAGCAAGAATTAATTTGCATCGTTTCATGTAATTACTTACATACTTATTCAAGAGATCCAGATTCACCCGCGGCTGACTTCGCGGTGTCTTGCTGCGCGGAGGTCTTCGCGGATCCTATAAAGCCTAAAGATCTTGCGCCAGCTCGAGCGGCGGCCGCGGCATTATTTTTTTGTTGAACACTCGAATTAGCTTGTGGAGATTTTCCAACCCTTTTAACAGCGTTCCTCACAGCAATACTACTATCTTGACTATTGATTGCCTGCGCAAGATTAATAGAAGATTGAGGCGTGTGTACTTGATATCTTTGGAATGCAAACGGAATTTTTCTTCTTGTAAGCTGAATGTCTGTATCGTAAGTATAAGACTCTTCATCAACACTAATAGGGAAACAATTCTGGAATGTCCATATTTTTCTAGGAATTAACCCTCTTTGATTTACAATCTCTCCATCCTTCTGTACTAAATCAGTTCCAATACGAGATAGATTGATAACAAATATATCAGTCTTTGCTGGATATGGAATAGCTCCCGTACCAGGCCGAGCCACATTCCCTAAATGACTAGCGATAATATTCCATGGCCGTATAAGAGAATCAACAATTGAAACATTTGTTTCAAGAAAACTAATAACAAGAGGTTTATATGATTCTCGTTTAGTAATTACTGGAGATGGAATGAAACCTCTATTTTCAGTACCAACATACTGCATGTCAATACCTTCTCCTGGTGTTCCTACATCCTGCGCAATGATGCATCCCATTAGTTTTTGGAACGGATCAGTGAATAAAGCTTTACGAGATCCATCTACATTCCATGGCTGTCCCGCAGGTTGTTCTCCAACACTTTTCATCATCTCATCAGTTACAACCTTTGGAATACTGAAGAGAACCATCCAAAGAGACTGAAGAGCGATATTTGCTTCCCAAGATTCTAGTGCTTTGAAAAATGTTTGTCGAGGCTGAATAGGAAGACCAGTAATTGAAAATGTGTTGTTAGCATTAGATAGAGTTAGACTTTTATTTCCTATGTATTGTCTAGCTAATGAATCAATTGTCTCTGGCATATAATTATTTATCCAGAATTCTCATTATACCAAAGATACATTTCTTCATCACTTTTAAAATCAGGTATTTTGCGCTCTTCGCCCGGACCAGTGAAAGTGATATCATTTTCTATCTTATAGAGTTTATTATTTGCTACAGCATCTACTATTTTATCAATTCCTTCCGATAATCTTAACATATCTAACTCCATCCCTAAATCATCTCCTAAAAGAAAATAATCTTCAATCTCTTTTGCTTGCTCAGACGTTATTAAAGAAGTACTAATAAGTATGTATGCACCATCTTCTCCCCAATAATGTATATTATCATCTACATATGATGTCCAAAGATCAGTCCATTGCTGTTTACCTCTCGTAAGTAACGATTTAACTACCTTTATAGCTCCCCTATAATCAAACCACTCTGCATGTCCTTGAGAGTAATCAGCCTTGAGAAAATGATATTCTTCAATTTTCTTTTGATCCTCTTCATCACCATTTACCTTAGAAGGGTTAACAAATATATTATGAGGTATCTTAGCGTCATCAAATATTTTATAAGCTTCTGTTATATCCACCATTACATCTTTCGGATTCCAAACCTCTAAATATGTTCCACCCTCAATCCCCAATTCAGATCCCATATCAGTACTATCTTCATCTATAAATGGATTAATACTCTTTGCATGAGGATAAACTAATACAGCATATTTTGTTTCATTAACTTTCGATATAACAAAAAAGAATATTTCTCCATTTTTAGTATACGATGTCCAATGATCATCAGTATCCCTAGAAGCTATACACCATTTTGTACCAGCACCATATTTACAAGCTGCATCATATGAACTCGGTGAAATTACTTTAACTAAATCATTTTCGAAAATAGGCTTCGCATCCTTTTTTATATTTCTCTTAGATTGCTTGTTACTTATTTTCTGTTCATGAGTATTAACAAAGCGTTGAAAATCATCAAAATCATATGATGCCCAATTAGATATATCAGTTTCAGGAAATTGAATAATACCTCTATCTTTTAATACTTTGAATCGTTGAATATAATCATCAACACCTATATTCTGATCACTAGCTTGCTTCCAAATACGAGCCACATCCTCAAATGCACCTTCTAAATATATTTGACTATAAGCTTCTACTAACAGTTGATGAGTAGAATCGATAAACATATCATGGTATTAACGTCTGCGCCAGAATTGATATGCCATTGTAGCAGTGAATTGAACAACTTCACCATTTCCAGTCATATTAAATTCTAATTCACCGCAAGCCGTTGGATAACAACCAACCAATTGATATGTTCTAGTTACTTCCATCTGTTGATCGAGTTGTGCTAAAGTAATAATTGAATTACTGTGTAGTCTATATTCACCAGTTGAAGTCGCGTCATCAAACATTCTCTGTGTCCATGTTTCAAATACAGAACGAATCTGATGTTCGCCATCTGCATAGAATGTAATTGCGTATGCATCCGAACCAGGATACTTCGCAGCGCCCGGTACATTAAAGTCAAGACCCATGTAAGGAGTTGGAATGTTTGTAATAGTTCTACCTGGTATTTGCGCGGACTGCGCATAGACTAAATCATCTTGCGTTATAATGGACCCGCCCTTATCGGACATGTCCAATACTCTGAACTGAAAGTTACGGGTAAAGTCTCGCTCTTGTGCAACTTTATAAAAATCAAGAATTCTTTGATTGTCAAATTTAGCCATCTTATAATTATTTATACTAAAGAGTGGCTTTTCTGAATAAATGATATAAACTAGTATGTGAAGAAGCCTCTTTTTGAAGTTAATCTATTAGATAACAAAACAATAATGTGTGGAGAGCTATCTTATGAGGAATATAGACACATTGTAAAACTTATAACAAATGAGAATTTAAATGTAATTTCTACATATTTAGATGAATTAATTGAGGATCTCACAGGAGATGCCACTCTTAATTGTATTAATAAGCTAATTGTACTTCTAAGTGTGAGAGCTATTTGTATTGGTAACACAATTGAATATAAAGCAACATGTCAAGATACTAAAAAACCATTTACTTACAATCTTAAGATAAGTGATATAGTTAGTAACCTAGAAAATCTAAAGATTCCATGTGAATCTATCAGTTTAGGTGAATATGTCTCTTGTATGGTTGATATTCCAAGAAAATTACTTCATTCTAGTAGGGTTGATGTATTCTGTGACTCTATATCTCGAGTTACATATGGAAAAGATCATGCTGATCCTTGTTGGACAACGAGACCAAGAAATGAAACTGATACTTCTATATTTTCTACATACGTTTCCGGTAAGAACATTACATTATTATCAGAAATCTTTGAAAAAATTGATAAACAGATTCAAAAGATTGAAGTATTTGATATAAAGAGTCCTTGGACAAAGAAAGTTATTGAAAAAATAAGTTTATCTCTCTCAAATAACGCTATTCTCAACTTTTTAATGCATGTATTTGATGAAGATCTTCTAACTCTATATAAAAACTACATAGTTCTTCTAACACAATGTAAATTAGATTATAATACAATCATAAATTCATCTCCTGTTGAATTAGATCTATATATGTCTGCTATTAAAGAGATTCAAAAAGCAGATGAAGATAATCCTGCTCCAACTGTACCTACAATCGATAGCATTATTCAGCCTCCTAAGTAAATATTCATATGAATCAAGAATTATTAGATGCTTTAAAAGAATGTGAGCAGGATTCCATGATTGAAGTTTGGATCCCTTCAAAAGAATCTCTAATTTCATTTAAATCAATCAATATAGATCAACAGAAGAGCGTCATGGAGCTTATTGCAGCCGACGGTGAAGAATTCCTTCTAGAATTAAAAGCATTTGATAAAATTACTAGCATTATTAAAGAAAATTCGGTGGAGTCTTTAAAAGATATAAATATTATTGATCGAGCAGTGATTCTTTGGCAACTTCGTGCGGATATTAATAATAAATACATATTTAATAATGAAGACGGATTAGAAATTACTGCTAATCTCGACGCAACTCTTGAAACTCTTAAGACAATTAAGACTCCAGGTGGTAAATCTATAGAAGTTAAGAAGATTAAGATAAAATTAGAGTATCCTTCTGTAGAAAAAAATAAATCTATTGATTCCAAGATTATAAAACTTATTGAGACTGAATTAGTAGATGCAGAACCTATAACTATAGGAATTTCTATTATAGAATATGAGTTGTGTAAGTATATCTCATCATTAACAGCCGGAACTTACTGCGCTGATGATGAAGATGAGATAATTTCCATCATATCTAAACTACCAGCTGAAGTAATTACTGAAATCAATCTCTATATTACCGAATCTGATAAAGTTTTAGAGCCATTATATAATACAAATGGTGTTGAATTCGCTCCAAACTCTTCTTTCTTTGTGAGTATCTAAAGCTATCCATTAAATAATTTAAATGGACGCCAAGTTTGTAAAAGAAATTCTTAAACTATCTAAAAAGAAAGGTGTTGTTCAATATCAACATTTAAATAAAGATCATAAAAAATTTGTTAGAAATCTCGGTGAACAACTTACAGATGCTTTAAAGAAAGGTGAGTATGGACCAACAAGAGAGAAAATTAGAATATATCTTGACCGTCTAGGCTTAAATGATAAGGAGATTCTCAACTTATTTAAGCTTGCTGAAAGGTTTGTAAAATATGAGGAGGATACTGATGATAGTTGGGTTGAAGATCTGTTTAAAGAAGGTGATATTCGTAGAGATATAAACAATAAGTTTGAAAGTATAGTTCAAAAGCATTATGGTGCTGTAGGATTAACAGCTAATAAAATGGTAAATGCTGTTATCAATTCTCCTCTTACACTAGGAAAGAAAATATTTTCAAAGATTAAAAAAAATCGTGCAGCAAAAAAGGATAAGTTAGCTGCACAAATAGAATCTGAACATCCAAGCGTAGAAGGAGATCACCCTCGTCAACCTCCTCGACGCCGACGCGGAGACCAGCGAGCGCGACAGCAGGAAACCTGGAGGCGAGAACGCCCTCGTCAGAATGGCCGCCAACAGCGACAAGTTACTGATAGAGATACTGTTGTAGTAGTTGGTAAATTTAATAGAGAAGCTCTAGCGCAACTTAGACATTTACTATCTAAGATCAAAAAAGGAGATGATAAGAGAGAAATAAAAAGAAGAGGAAGAAGAGGTATACCTACAGCCTCGTGGAGACCACAAACGAATGAACGGCGTCAGCCACCAATAGATCGCCGCGAAACCAAGCAGCAAGGCAGGCCGCGCCAACAGCGACAAGTATTTGGTAGAGATACTGTTGTAATAGTCGGTAAATTTAATAAAAAAGCTCTAGATCAACTTAGACATTTACTATCTAAGATCAAGATAGGTAGTAAATCATCTACTACCATCAAGGGTGAAAAGGGTGAATCATTCGCTAGTAAACTAAAGGAAAAGCTGAGCAGTTGGGCGGATACCGCGATCGGCGCCGCCTCCGTTGCTGTTTTAGGAGCTCTTAACAAGCTGAAGAATTGGGCATTTGGCGCTAAAAAGCCTAAGCCTCCTGTTCCTCGCGCCGGCGGTCGTGGCGGCGGCGG
>TARA_R110000787_G_scaffold137458_8_pt1 | contig 13157 bp, 10 predicted proteins | sample TARA_R110000787 | Tara Oceans TARA_R110000787 (sample SAMEA4397920) | marine metagenome | biome: Polar Biome; feature: [DCM] deep chlorophyll maximum layer (ENVO:01000326); material: water (ENVO:00002006), including particulate matter (ENVO:01000060) such as... | depth 35 m
GGCCCGGCAGGACTGGGAACTGATTCAGCAACTGGCCAACCGGATGGACCTGCACTGGAATTACAGTCACATCAGTGAGGTTTTCGCCGAAATGCGGGACTGTATGCTGCCGCTCAAGGGTATCACCTGGGACCGGCTGATACGGGAAGACGCCGTAACCTATCCCTGCGAAGCCGTTGATGAACCCGGTCAGGAAGTGCTGTTCGGTGACGGCTACCCCACCCCGGACGGCAGAGGCAGATTTGTCGCTGCAGACATTATCGCACCAGACGAAATCCCTGATGAAGATTATCCGATGGTTCTGACAACGGGTCGGTTACTTGAACATTGGCATACCGGCGCGATGACACGCCGGGCAACAAATCTCGACGCGATCGAACCGGAGGGCGTTGCCCATCTGTCACCTTCAGACCTGAAACGTATGAAGGTGGAAGCCGGGGGCTGGGTCAGCGTGGCTACACGCAGAGGCACCGTCACCCTGAAAGCCCGTGCGGATCGTGCCGTACCTGCAGGCATGGTTTTCATACCTTTCTGCTTCGCAGAATCGCCTGCAAACCGGCTTACCAACCCGGCACTCGACCCTACAGGCAAGATTGCCGAGCTGAAATATTGCGCTGCACGCGTTGAAGCCGCTGAAATGGTTGCGGCTGAATGAAACTCTGTCTGATGACAGGTTTTCCCATGCCGCGTTGATTTAAGAAGGGGAACAATAAATCTCAACCCATTGTATAATGGGCAAAAAAAGGGGCCGTGCTATAAGCACGGCCCAAGTCTAGGGAGGAAACGTCCAAGATGGACGTTGCAACGGAAACCGCTGCAACACGGAAATAATGGCAATCTGACCCCATGCTGTCAACAGTCATTTCGCAATTGCAGCATTTTTTCGATCTATCCGGAGCCAGGTATGCTGCGATTGCGAAATTAGAGCAGATAAGGACTGTGAACTGATCTTGAACGACGACAAACTAGAGGTCCTCAATCAATCAACTTATCGGAACAAAGCCATTGTTGCGCAATATCAGCGCCGGGCCGACATACTTCCGGGGGAGCGATTCCTTTTTCAGAGCCTGAAACAACGTCTGCTGGGCAGCCGAATGCTGGATATAGGCGTCGGCGGTGGCCGGACGACGGCTTATCTGCTCGATATTGCACAACATTACACAGGCGTCGATCTGTCACAGGAAATGGTCGATGCCTGTAAATCCCGTTTTCCGGCTCATGCCGAAAATTTTCACCAATGCGACGTTCGTGACATGTCGAAGTTCGATGCAGCCTCTTTCGATGTTGCACTATTCAGCTTCAACGGTCTCGACTATATCCCCCATCAGGGACGGCTGGCCGCATTGCAGGAAATCAGGAGGATCGTCAGGCCCGGTGGATTGTTCATCTTCTCGACCCATCTGACACCCAGCCTGAAATCCCGGTTTGCGCCGACGGCCAATCCCAACTCTGACAACTGGCTGAGTGACTGGCGGCTCAGGCTTTTATTTCACTGGCATAATCTGGGGGTCCGGGACATCGACACGACACCGTACAGTCTTGTCCGGGATGCCTCGCACAATTTCCGCCTGATTACCTACTACAGCCAGCCGGAAACTGTATTACAGCAGCTTGCCAATGCCGGATTCGGAGCCGTCAGGACATTCGAAAATTATCGCGAAGCCGAGCTTTCCAGAGAATCCTATCTCACAACGCAGTTGAACTGGGCTTATTTCGCCGCTGAAGCCTGATCTCGCGTTTCTTCCGGCGGCGGGCCTGTTGTGCCGCACTGTAGCGATGAGCCAGCCGATAGGAAAACCAGCCCCCCAGAATAGCCCAGGGAATGGAGCCGATAAACATCGGGACACCGAATGTCCGTAACAACCCTGCTGTATAGACCCAGAGCGATTCGAGAAAAGATGCATCCGAATGCATGCTCTGCGAGAGCATGTTGACGAAAATGCCATATCCCTGCACGTCGGTATGCTGGCCCAGCATAAGCTGGCCTGTGACAAAGAAGACATAATAGACCGGACCAACCGTAAATACGTTGGTCACCCAGGTCCATGCCATCGCAACGATGACACTGAAATCGAATTGCCGGGATATCGTGCGAAACAACAGCCAGATCAGGGCAACCATCGGCATCTGAACACCGACAGTCGGCGTCAGCGCGATCACCATCCCAACAGCAACACCACGCGCCACGAAATCCGGCGGATTACGGTCCCGTTTAATGGGAATCACCAGCCGATACCGGGCAATACGCCGCAGCCCCACCAGAATCCGACTGGTCCACCCTGTCACATAGTCCTCCGTCGTCGCGGATCAGAAACCGGGGGCATATGACCTTCCTGCATCCGTCATGTCTAGGAGGAACAGACCGACATCGCCATGAATTGACCCGACAGGCTCATGAGCCGCGCAAACGCCCAGTTTCGGCTGCGTTGACGGACAGTGTACCCGGCTCAATCACAACGCCAAACCGCTCTCTGGCCTGTTCAACGGTGTAATAGCCACGTTCCACATCACGGACAACTTTCTCTGTCGGGCGCGTGAAGGGATCACCATAGCCTCCACCGCCGGGGGTTGAGACCCGAACCCGGTCACCGGCATGGAGTTCAATCCCCTGATCCTTGGACCGATGCGGCGGACGATAGATCTGTCCTCCGCGCTCAATCTCCACCTGATTCATGCCGCCAGTGCTGCCGCCAAAAGCACCGTTAGGCCCCACACGACCGTGATCCATCACCATGGAGGCCTGCGCCTCGCCGCGACGGACAGCCACCGTATAATTAACCCCGAATCCGCCACGGGTCCGCCCTGCCCCGCCTGATCCTTCATGCAGCGAATATTCCTCGAACAGAACCGGGAAACGCTGTTCCATCACCTCAATCGGTGTGGTCTTGGAAATTCCGATTGTCGAGCAACCGTTGGTCAGCCCGTCAAGGTTCTTTGATCCGCCATAGCCACCGCCGGAAATCACGTACATGACATAGCTTTGCCCGGATTTAGGGTCATGCCCGCCAAGACTGAAATTACCGGAACTCCCTGCCGGTGCGGCAAACATCCGGTCCGGCATGGACGGGGCCAGGGCATCGAACACCGCCTCGGCAATACGCTGACTTACCTCCGCCGCACAACCGGACACCGGGCGCGGATAACGCGCATACAAAAATGTCCCCTCGGGGTCGGTGATATGCAGCGGCTCGAACGTACCGGCATTGATCGGCACTTCCGGAAAGATATGCTTGATCGCCAGATACACGGAAGACTTCGTCGTCGCGATGACGCTGTTCATCGGTCCCTTGCAGGGCGGGCTGGACTCCGACATATCGAAGAACAGCTCTTCCCCGGATTTCCGGACCTTCATGACGATTTCCAGCGGCTCATCAATCACGCCATCTGAATCGACAACCGCCCGGCCTTCATAATCACCATCAGGGATTTCTGTAATACGCGCCCGCATCTGCTGTGACGCCCGGGCCCGCAACTCGTTGATTGCCTCCCGAACGACATCATCGCCATAACGGTCGAGCAGCGCGGTCAGGCGTTTGTCGCCGACAGCCAGTGCTGAAGCCTGCGCCTTGATATCCCCGATCCGCTGGTCGGCAATCCGGATATTCGACAAGATGATGGAGAGGATTTCCTCATCCATCACGCCAGCCTTATAGAGCTTCACAAACGGCAGCCGCAGCCCCTCCTGCTCCACCTCGGTCGCATTCGCCGAAAAGCCACCAGGCACCATGCCGCCGGTATCGGGCCAGTGCCCGGTATTCGCCAGCCAGGCAAAGAGCTTACCCTTGTAGAAGAATGGCCGGTAGAACCGTACATCCATCAGATGTGTCCCGCCGAGATAGGGGTCATTGGCGATGAACACATCTCCGGGCACCACGTTTTTCACCCGGGCAATAAGCTCCTGTGTTCCAAACTGCATGGTCCCGACAAAAACTGGCAGGCCAAGATCACCCTGGGCGATCAGATCCCCCGTGGTAGCATCATAAATGCCGTCAGAACGGTCGAGAGCTTCTGAAATCACCGGACTGAAGGCAGACCGGACGAAGGCCAGATCCATTTCGTTACAGACCTGTTGCAGACCATTCTGGATAACAGTCAGGGTGACCGGATCTAGCGTACTCATATCGCAACCTCCAGAATGATATTCCCGACCGCATCGACAGTCGCCCTGTCTCCCGGCTCGATAACACTGGTGCAATCCATCTGCGTCACGATGGCCGGACCGCTGAAAGTGGCCCCCGGTGCCAGTCGTTTGCGCTCAACCACCGGGGTATCCTGCCAGCCACCAACTGCAAACCAGACCTGTCGTGACCCAACCTGCGCCCCTTCAAGGGTCAGCGCATCGCCCTTCGGCGCAAGAGCTTCCATCGGAACAGGTTTCCGGCGCCCGATAGCAGCCGTATGCAGGTTCACCAGAACCGGCCGGATTTCCGGCAGCTCAACGGCAAATCGTTCAAAATAGACTTTCTCGAATGTGTCCCGCAGTTCATCAAGGGTGAAATCCGGGCCATCCAGCGGGATCGACAGTACATGGGTCTGCCCCTGAAACTGCATGTCTGCGGTATACAGAAACTCGATGGCTTCCACCGGCACGTTGTCCCGTTCGATCGCAGCCTTGCCGCTGGCGACCTGACTTCGAACCAGTTCCCGCGCAGCCTCAATATCCAGTGCCGACAGCGGCATGTTCAGCGTATTGACGAAGTCATGGCGCAAATCTGCTGCAATACAGCCCAGTGCATTGGTGATGCCCGGTCGCGCCGGCAGGAAAACCCGGGGAATGGAAAGCTCCCGTGCCAGGGCCGCAGCATGCATCGGCCCTGCCCCGCCGAAGGCAAACAGTGCAAAGTCACGGGGGTCACGTCCACGGGACAGAGAGACCATTCGCACAGCACCTGCCATCAGGTCATTCCCCACACGCAGAATGGCTGCTGCCGCATCTTCCAGCGACAGGCCGAGGGGGTCACCAACCTCCCGCATGATGGCGCTGCGGATATCATCAATGGTGACCGGGTTATCGACCGACAGCAATGCCGCCGGATCCAGCCGCCCCAGTGCCAGATTGGCGTCGGTCAGGGTTGGCAATGTGCCGCCACGACCGTAACAGACCGGCCCCGGCGTCGCCCCGGCACTTTGCGGTCCAACACGCAGCATCCCCGCATCATCAATCCAGGCAATCGACCCGCCGCCGGCGCCGATGGTATGGACATCAACCATCGGCACATGGATCGGCATGGCATATTTCAGTTCCATGTCGGAGGTTACCTGCGGCACCCCGTCGATCACCACGCCGACATCGGAACTGGTGCCGCCCATATCGTAGGTGATGACACGGTCAACACCTGCAGCACGGGCCGTTGCCGCCGCCGCCATCACACCGGAGGCCGGGCCAGACATCACCGTCTGCACTGCGGTCTCCGAGACAACAGCCGCAGAGACGCTGCCGCCATTGCCCTGCATCACCAGCAGGTCACGCTGATATCCACCTTTCGTCAGTTCACTCGACAACCGGTCGATATAACGATGCAGAACCGGCTGCACGACGGCATTCACCGCCGCCGTCACACCGCGTTCATATTCGCGATATTCCGACAATATCTTGTGGCCTGCGGTGACGTAACCGTTCGGCCAGTGTTTTGCCGCAAGCTCCAGCACCTTCAGTTCATGCACCGGATTGCGATAGGCATGGAGGAAATGCACAACCAGCGATTCGCATCCCGCCGCCTGCAGGGCGGCCATCGCCGAGATGACAGCATCTTCATCAAGCGGCGTAATGATCTCGCCCGCCGCATCCATGCGTTCCGGCACTTCCATGCGTAACTCACGCGGAATCACAGGCTCAAAGGAGCCGATCAGACCGTAAGGCTTTGGCCGGGTCCGGCGACCGAGTTCGAGAACATCACGGAACCCCTTTGTCGTGATCAGACCACATCGGGCAACCTTGCCTTCCAGTACAGCATTCGTGGTCGTTGTCGTACCATGCACGATACTGCCTGCTGTTGGCAGATCGACGCCCCCTGCCTTGATCGCCGACATGACGCCAAACGCCTGGTTTTCAACGGTTGTCGGCACTTTCGCGACCCGGACCTCACCTGTTCCGGTATCCAGAACAATGAGGTCGGTGAAAGTTCCGCCGACATCAACGCCGACAACGATATTATTCTGGTCAGACATCATTACACCGTCAGGTAGGCGGACCGGATGCTTTCATCCGCCGCAAGTTCGTCCATTGTGCCGGTATATCTGATCTCACCCTTCTCGATGATGATCGCCCGATCCGCCACAAGTTTCGCGAAGTGCAGATTCTGTTCTGAAATCAACACGGTGAGGCCTTCGCTTTTCAGTTCCCGGATCGTGTTCGCCATCTGCTCGACAATAATCGGTGCCAGCCCTTCCGAGGGCTCATCCAGCAGCACAAAGGTCGGGTTTCCCATCAGTGAGCGGGCGATCGTCAGCATCTGCTGTTCGCCACCGGACATCTGACCACCGGGCCGGGTCCGCATCTCGCCGAGATTGGGGAACAGTTCGAACAAACGCTCCGGCGTCCATGTCGGCGCCCCCTCCCGTGGTGGACGACGCCCAACCTCAAGGTTTTCCATTACTGTCAGGTCAGAAAAGATCCGGCGTTCTTCCGGAACATAAGCCAGCCCCAGTTTTACAATGCTGTGGGAAAGCTGCCCGGCAACAGAATGGCCGTCAAATCGTACCTCTCCGCTGGTTGGGCGTACCATCCCGACAATCGCCTTCATGGTCGTCGATTTTCCGGCACCATTTCGACCCAGCAGGGCGACCACCTGACCACGCCCTACCGAGAAGGCCACGTCATGAAGAATATGCGCACGCCCGTAATGAGCATTGAGGCCGCTGACTTCAAGCATCTGCTTTCTCCGCGCCATAGGTGGTTCCGGCACCGAGATAGACCTGCTGTACCAGCGGGTCCGCCCGCACTTCTTCCGGTTTTCCCTCAGCCACCAGTTGCCCCCGGTTCAGCACAATGATCCGGTCGGCCTGTCCGAAAACGATATCCATGTCATGTTCCGTAAACAGAACGCTGAGCCCTTTTTCCGCGACAATTTTCTTGGTCAGCCGCATCAGGTCCATGCGCTCCTTCGGCGCCATCCCGGCAGTCGGCTCGTCCATCAGCAGCAGCTTTGGTTCATTCGCCAGCGCAATTGCCAGTTCCACCCGTTTCAGATCGCCATAGGCCAGCACACCACAGGCCCGGTCAGCCTGATCGCTGATCCCCACCAGTTCCAGCAGCGCATCCGCCTCGGCCACATGGCGGGAAGCTGCAGACCGGAAAAGGTCGAAAATGCCGCGATGATGACTGATAAGGGCCATCTGTACGTTTTCACGTACGGTCATCGTCTGAAAGGTCGCCGTAATCTGAAAGGTACGGCCAACGCCCATACGCCAGATCCGCCGGGGGCGTCGGCCGACCAGCTGGTTACCATCAAATATCACGCTGCCGGCATTCGGGCGTAACTGTCCATTCAGCATATTGAAGCAGGTCGTCTTGCCAGCCCCGTTCGGGCCGATCAGCGCCAGAAGCTCACCCTGCCGTACATTGAAATGCACATCAGAGACGGCCTTCACACCACCGAATGATTTCGACAGGCCCTTGACTTCCAAAGCGATGTTTTCTGTTCCGCTCACCACCGTTCCTCCATGCCAAAGGACTTGCCGAAATAGCGTTTGAACGAACCCGCAACACCCTGCGGAAACAGCACCACCAGCGCGATGATGATAATTCCGATAATCAGTCGCCAGTATTCGAAGGTCGTCAGTGCGTCATGCAGCCAGGTAAACAGGGAGGCGCCGACAAACGGTCCGGAGAGTGTCTGTACACCGCCAAGCAACACCATCAGCAATCCGTCAAAGGATCGCTGAATCGACATTTCGTCCGGGAACACGCTGCCCTTCGAAAAGACGTACAGCGCACCGGCCTGCCCCGCCATGGTTCCCGCAAACACGAAGGCCGCCCATTGCTGCCGCGAGGTGTTGATGCCGATCGCCTCACTGCGCTGGGCAGAGTCACGGGTTGCCCGCAGGCCATATCCGAAAGGCGAGAACAGCACATGCCGGATGAACAGGATACCCGCGGTACAGATCAGCAATACCAGATAGAAAAAGATCATCTGGTCACTGGCCCAGGATGACGGCCAGATACCAAGCAGCCCGTCATCGCCATTGGTCACGTCGGACCACTGGAACACTATCGACCAGCCGACCTGTGCAAAGGCCAGTGTCAGCATGGCAAAGTAGACGCCCCGCAACCGGACACAGAACCAGCCGACAATCACTGCCATCGCAGCGGCGCAAACTGGTGCCAGCAGCATCGCCAGTTCCATCGAACTGCCCGCATAAGTGACCAGCAGAGCCGCGCCATAGGCACCGCCGCCAAAATAGGCGGCATGACCGAATGACACCATCCCGCCCGGCCCCATCAGGAAATGCAGGGAGACGGCGAACAGCGACAAAATCAGCATGTCTGTTGCCAGCACCAGCAGGAAATCATCACCGGCCAGCGGCAAGGCAACGACAACCGCCAGCAGCAGCCCGATCAGCAGGCGTAATTTCGGCGGGGCCTTTCTGTAAGGCGCTTCAAGCGGTCCCGCCTCGCCTTTCGATCCATCCTCCGGCGTGCCTAGCAATCCATAGGGCCGGAAAATCAGCACCACCGCCATGACGACGAACATCAGCACCAGCGTGCTTTCGGCCCAGACAAGGATACCGAAACTGTTCAGTTCCGAAATCAGCACGGCCGCCAGAAACGCACCGGGAATTGATCCCATGCCACCAACAACGACGACCACAAACACCGCAGCAAGAATATTGAAATCCATCAGCAGCGTCGCACCACCTTTCGGCAGTTGCGCCGCGCCGCCCAGCGCCGCCAGCGCGGACCCCAGAAAGAAAACACCGGTAAAAAGCCAGACCTGATTGACGCCAAGCGCACCAACCATCTCCCGGTCCTGTGTTGCCGCCCGTACCAGAATGCCCCAGCGGGTCCGGTTGAACAGCAGCCACAAACCGCCGAGAACAATCGGACTGAGGGCAATAAGCGCGATGTCGTATGTGGGCAACAACGCCCCGCCGATATCAACCGCGCCCTTCAGCAACGGCGCGCGCGGACCGAGCAGGTCTTCCGACCCCCAGGTCAGAAGGGAAAGGTCCTGAATAACCAGAATAACGCCAAAAGTCGCAATAAGCTGGAACAGCTCCGGCGCCTGGTAGACGCGGCGCAGGATCGTCATTTCGACCACCACACCGACCAGCCCCCCGGCCAGCGCAGACAACAGGATCGCAACCCAGAAACCGGCGAAACTGCCGCCGATGGCATTGATCATCGTGTAACCGATATAGGCTCCGAGCATATAGAACGAGCCATGCGCGAAGTTCACAATTCGGGTGACACCGAAAATAATCGACAGACCGGAAGCAACCAGAAACAAGGCCGCTGCATTTGCCAGGCCGGTCAGGAACTGGACAACATAAAAACCCACGGGCAAAAATCCTGTCTGTCGAAGTCAGAAAACGAAGGTCTGTAGCGACCGGCCAGTATATGACCGGTCGCCAGCACAGACTTTAAGCGTCAGTTCGCAGGCCGCATTTTGCGGACTTCTTCATCTGACGGCAGATAGGCGCCACCATCGAGGTAGCTCCAGTCAACCATGATGCCCTTGCCATCCTTCAACGCGGTGGTGCCGACGAAGGCCCCCATTGTTGACTGATGATCCAGCGCACGCATGTGGATCTTGCCAAGCGGCGTATCCGTATCGAGACCTTCCATGGCATCAACCAGCTTTTCCGTATCGGTCGAGCCGGCTTTCTTGATGGCCTCGGCAATCACCAGCATGGCGTTGTAGCCAACGATCGACCCGACACGCGGATAGTCGTTGAACTTGGCCTGATAAGCATCAACGAAAGCCTTGTGAGCCGGTTCGTTGAAGTCGTACCAGGGGTAGCCTGTAACCAGCCAGCCTTTCGGTGCTTCGTCCTTCAGCGGGTCAAGATATTCCGGCTCGCCGGTCAGCAGGCCAACGATCAGGCGATCCTTGAACAGGCCACGCACTTCGCCCTCACGAACGAATTTCGCGAGATCGGATCCGAAGGTCACGTTGTAGATGGCATCCGGCTTAACGGCTTCGAGAGCCTGGGTTTCCGAACCTGCATCGATCTTGAACAGAGCCGGCCACTGTTCGCCCACGAACTCAACATCCGGACGCTTGGCTTTCAGAACCTTCTGGAAGGCAGCAACTGCATCTTTGCCGTAAGCATAGTTGGGCGCGATTGTCGCCCAGCGCTTGGCCGGGTTCTTTGCAGCAACCTCAGCCAGCATGGCAGCCTGCATATAGGTCGAGGGACGCAGGCGGAAGGTGTAACGATTGCCCTGTTCCCAGACCAGTGCGTCAGCCAGCGGTTCAGCTGCGAGATACAGCTTTTTCTTCTGACCGGCATAGGATGTCAGTGCCAGACCGATATGCGAAAACAGCGAACCCGAAATCAGCGAGACGCCTTCTTTCACAAACAGTTCTTCGGCCAGCTTGACCGCTTCACCCGGCTTGCCCTGATCATCGCGTGAGATCACTTCAAGCTGTTTGCCAAGGACGCCACCCGCAGCGTTGATCTGCTCAATGGCCAGATCGACACCATATTTATAGGGCAGTGTATGCGCAGGCAGTGTCTTGTAACTGTTGATATCACCGATCTTGATGGTATCGGCGGATTGCGCCAGTCCCGGCGCCAGCATCGCAGCAACACCTGCTGCTGCGATAAAAGTTCTGCGTTTCATAGTCATCTTCCTATCGTCTCCCATAGTGGTTAGATGGACCGTCGGCTCTCGGTGGTGTGCCGGCGTGAATCAATTCGCGGCGGCAGAATAGGTTTCCTTGTCTTTCAATTCACTAATCAATTTTCGCAGTCGGTTCGCTCCGGCATCAATGGCAATACGAACCGGTTGTCTGTCCGGCAGGCGGTCTTCCTCTGCCTGAACGGCCTGCAGGATAGCTTTGTCCTCAGCAAAAGCTATCCGGAAGGCATCGCTTATCCGTTCACCGACTGAAGCATCCCCGGCCGCAAAATTGCGGACATGCAGCCAGTAATCGATGGTCGTCCGCTCATCGACCGGGGTCATGAAATGGCAGGAATAGACCTGAATACAGTCATCACGATTACCATCCGGCGCGCCTGTTCCTGCATCTGCACTGCCGAAATCAATGATCGCCGTTGAAGGGGCATGGAGATGGTAATATTGCCACCGGTCCACATTTCCCTGAAAATTTCCAAACATCTTGAAAAAGGCGACCGGCTCCGCATCCAGCGTCCAGCGCCAGGTCAGAACCTTGTTTTCCTGCCGTTCCGAATAAATCGGAATCTCCTCCCCCGCCGGGCTGCCTAATGTCGTGCCATGCACGAAGCTGACATGCGCCGGATCGCAGAGATTATCGGCCAGACTGAGATAATGCGCGTCAACCAGCAACGCATCCCCATGCGCCACACCCCATTCAGGGTCATGATATTCCGGCAGATCAAACGGCTCGACGGTTGCCGCCAGATCAGCATCCCCCATCCAGACCCAGACCAGCCCCATATTCTCGATGACCGGGTATTTCCGGACCTGTGCGGTCGACGGAATGCGCTCCTGTCCCGGGATGCGGACGCATTTTCCGGAACAATCAAAACGTAGTCCGTGATAGCCGCATTCAATCACATCACCCTGCAGGCGTCCCATGGACAGGGGCAGAAACCGATGCGGACAGCGATCTTCTAACGCAACTGCTTCTCCTGCTTCTGTCCGGTAGACCACCACGGGTTGCCCGATAATCGTACTGCGCTTCAGGCTGCGGTCGATATCCGCGCTCCAGCCCGCAACATACCAGGCGTTCTGAATGAAGGTCACATCTCCCTCCTCAGTTCTTGTCGACCATTCCCCTGCTTAAGCAGAGGCACCATGCTGGCTTCCGCCGATGACGTGACGGACACCACACTGGCCACGCCCTGCAACATCAGGCTGGCAGACAGTATCAGCCCCCGGTCTGCCATATCCGCAGCAACAACCCGGCCAGCTTCAAGTGCTGCTTCAACACTGTCGCGGTCCATGCCCCCAACGTCGACTGTGACCAGACGGTCGCCAAGATCTGTATCATCCCGCAGGCTGCTCGCGGGTGCCCGACGGACCACCGGATGGTCAATATTCACCGCATTCGCGATCAGCGTCGCCGCAACGTCTGCTGTGGCAGCCGCCGTTGCCAGCACGGTTACGGAATCGGCAATGCCCAGAGATTGCGAGCGCCCCCGCCAGCCGGAAGTAGCAATTCCCCGAACCGGACTGGCGGCGTCAATCGTCAGATCACCGTCCAGACGCGGTGCATCTGCATTGCTGACCAGCCCCACGGTTATCCGGGAATCACCGGCAACATGCAGCGCGATGTCGCCACCGTTATTTACAATGAGACTATCCAGTCCCGGCGCAGCATCATGCATGACCTTCAGAATGTCTTCTGCCACAGCCCCGGCAACAGCCGCCATTGGCGTCACAAAATGTCGGTCTGAATGACAGGATACCGCAGCATACATTCGTGCTGCGACCAGACTGACAAAATCAGGGCGGATATCTGACGGAGGCTGTCGCAGCACGGCGAGGTCCTGAACCAGTTCAGACAGAACAGACCCGAACCGCAATCCGGCCGCATGATAGGCCGTTCGCACTGACGCAAGATCGCCACGTGCTTCAGCAATGATGTCAATCGGGCCATGCTGCAGATGCAGCCGCCGGCCGTCAGGCAACAGAGCTATCTGCGGGTTTCCACTCAATGCAGTTTCCCCGCTGAAGGCCAGGGGTTCTCCGGGCGGTTGTTTTCAAGTTTCAGCCGGTCACGCCGCAGAACTTCTTCCAGCGTGACGATGTGGTCCGAATGCCCGCCAAGCGCCACATAATCCTCACGCGATAATGTGAATTCAATAGGCGCGACAAGTGCCGGTGTCGGTACATAACCGAACGAGTTTTCCGGCATTCGGGTGACATCCGCCATGATGGTAATTCCCCCGCCCGGCCAGACAAATACCGGCGCACCACCACAGGTCACACGGGTCAGGGACTGCTTGACGCTGTTGGTCAGCCGGACCGGGTTTTCCGTCACACCCGCCCGAAGCGATCCACC
>TARA_R110000787_G_scaffold204065_3_pt1 | contig 13141 bp, 7 predicted proteins | sample TARA_R110000787 | Tara Oceans TARA_R110000787 (sample SAMEA4397920) | marine metagenome | biome: Polar Biome; feature: [DCM] deep chlorophyll maximum layer (ENVO:01000326); material: water (ENVO:00002006), including particulate matter (ENVO:01000060) such as... | depth 35 m
TATATCAATAGATGATGGAGGAGAATTATAACTATCGTCTAATAAATTATCATATTCTTGAGCACCCTCAGAAGGGGTGTTTACTTTCAAAAATTCTTGTTCTTCCATAACTATTTTTAAGCTTTTTGTATCTTGTTTCTTAACTGGTCTACCATTTGTAAGTAGCTTGATGCTTCTTCTGAACTAGCTCCCATTTCCATTAACACTTTATAATAAGCGTTAAAGAACTTAGTACTATCGCCCTCCATTAAAGCATTGTTTAGTTCAGGGAAATCGTTATTGTTAAACCTTTCAGAAAGACCACCGATTCCTTTATCCATATCTCCGTCAAGAGCAGCTAAAGATAATAAAATACTTTTAGTAGTGTTGTCCTTTCTTTTCTCACCTAAACCTAAAGTTTGCATAACTCTATTTACTTTAGCATCGTAGTTAGGAAGTTGTGAGGATATTTCCTCTACACTTGACTCAAGTCCTATGTTAGCTAAAGGTGTAGGAGCTGGTTGCTCAAACGAAGCTCCAGCAGTATACCTAGCCAATCCTGCACTTTCACCAGCCTTTAAAGACTCATAAACAGACATAGTTTTAGCATCGTTAGGGTCTATCTCGTTATAGAAATAACTGTTAAACCATAAGACATCATCACTTTCATACTCTTGTATAAGAGCGTGTTCAGCATCTTTAGGTTCTCCTTCTAAATCTTCAGCCTTAACTAGCTTGTATGAGCCATCAGATTGCTTAACCTTATATCCCATAAAGATAGCTCCAGGTCTTACATCACCTAAATCATCTCCTGGAATTACAGCACCACCATCTTCATCGTACCATATACCTTTAGCTTTAACGTCTGGTATATACCCATCAAGGTCTACTACTCTATCTACACCTAAAGAAGCTTTAGCCATATCAAGTTCGTCACCAACAAACCCTCTATTACCCATTATCTCAGTATTCTCAGGGTTCATTCCATATTCGAATCCACCCATATCGTAATCACCCAATGCAGTTTTATGGTCTTGAGAACCTTTACCTATCAGACTTGTACTAATAGATTTAAGTTTTCTATGCTGTCTTTGTATTCTACCTGATACTGCCTTACTAACTTGTAGTTCACCACTAGGTATTAATGATTGTTCTGGATTGATACCACCAACATAAGATGCAGCATATTTTCTTAGTTCGTCTATAGAAACATTCATAGCTTCACCCTCAGACAATTGATATTCTTGCATGTAGTTTGTTCTAAACTTCTGAAGGTTTGAGCCTTGATTTAAGAATCTATCAACCTTAGTATTACCCTCTACATCATCTTTTGGTTCATCCCATTGAGTTAAACCTCTATGTTTGAATGTATCTATGTTACCATTCATGAAGGCATCAAACTCCCTTCTAACTTGGTTAGGTATAAGGTGAGCATTTTCACCATTACTACCTTCTAGCTGCTCGTAGAATGCTTGTATCTGAGTGGTGTTGCCTTTAATTCTTTGAGCGTCTTCTGAAAACGCTATATTGTTATAGAAATTTTTCATAGTCTTTCGACCACCAGAGTTCATAAACTTAATAGGGTCGTTACCAGATTTCTCTAATTCAGACAAGAAGGTGTCCTTCTCTTGGTCATACATAGCTTGGATTCTTTCTTTATCCTCATTACGTATAGCAACTTGACTAGACATGTCATGAATGTGTTGCATCCATTGGTCCATCTCTTGTGTCTTAGCATCTTCATTTGCCTGCATTTGGCTTTGAGCTTGTTGCAGTTGCATAGCTTGACCTAGCTCTGCTTGAGCTCTATCTCTTCTAGCTCCTGAGCCAACCCAACCATTCAATGCACTATTTACCTTAGAGTAATCCATTATACTTTTGTTTCTTTAGCGTTCTTAGCAAGCTCTGCATTTATAGCTTTTTGTTCGTCTGATACTTTGTTTGCAGTGTCAATATCTTTATTTAATAAAGGGTTCTCATAACTACTATTAGTATTTTGCTTGCCAGACAAATTCTTTATCAAATCTTCTGTAGCTTTCCTGTTAGGATTCATATAGTATGATACATCACTAATAGCATCTGACAACAAGTTACTACCAACTCCAGAAAGTATTTGTCTGTTGTTGTTTAGTGTAGCTTGCCTCATTTGCTCTACATTCATATCTCTATTTAATTTCATAGAACCTACAGATGTAGCTAAAGCGTTGTATTCTTTTATGTTTTGTCTGTGAAGAGCTGCATCTTGTGCTGCTAATTGATTAAGTCCTTGTATACGCTGTGCATCTACAGTTCCTTGATTAGCTAAGTACATACCTCTTTGACCTCCCGACGCTCTTAATACATTCTTCATAGCTCCTGCGTAAGCATCATTCATGTTCTGCATTGCAGCACCTTTCTCTTTAGCTGTAAGACCCGACTCTGATAATGCTTTTTGTTTTGATAAAGCTTCATATATTAAAGGGTCTAACTCAGGTGTTTCAACATCTGGTGCTTGTAATGCTTGAGACAAAGATAGTATTCCTGCGGCAGCTTTCAAACCTGTTAGAGCCATTTCTGCTTTACGCATTTGACCTTCCTTCTTTTCAGCGTTCGCTAGCTTATCTTCTGCTGCCTTTTTAGCTTTAACTTGTTCTTCTGTAATTAAAGTACCATCCTCATTGTAAGAGTCAGTATCTTCAAGCATTTGCTTAATACGAGCATCATGGTCTTCTTCTCCTTTAGCTATTCTCATAGCCTTGTCTTGCTCTGTAGAATCTCCAGACACAAGACCTGTTTCAACCTCAGTTCTTTCAGCCGTACTATTAGCAGCTATAACAGCAGGACCTAATCCTCCAGTTTCATCAGTTCTAACTAGCGCATCATTTGTAGCCTCAACGTTTAAATCATTCTCTAAAGCGTCAGCCTCCTTGTTTATTAAAGCAAGGGTGGTTTTTTCATCGTCAGTTAAAGAGTTAGGGTCGTCTTTATTCTTTTTTATTAAAGCTATATCAGCTTCAGTCATTATACCTTTAGTGTTCTTAGAAGCTTCTGTAGCTTGGTAAAACACTTCATTATTATTTAACTGAGCATTATATAGGAAATCACTTTCTTCGTCTGTTAACTCTTCTCCTGCGGCTTCTCGTCTAAGTAAAGCCTCTATTTTAGCTCCATCACCTTCTGCACTATAATCATAATCAGAAGCAACATTCTCTCTGATGTGGTAGTTATTGGCAGCAATAGAGCTGTCCATTAATGACTTTGCATTATTAAAATACGAATCAGAAGCATTTTCATCTCCGCTATCTGCAAGACTATCAGAGTTCGTCTTAAATATCTTATGAACTAATTTATCAGGTACTGGTTTGTTTGGGTTTTCTGCTATCCACTTATCTATAGCAGTATAAACTAAAGAGCTAGCGTGAGCCTCTCTTGATGCTTTATCGTCTGAGTCAAAACCATCAGCGTTTGTCTCTCCATTAATTTGAAGGTTATTAGCTAAAGCCAAATAAACATCATCAGATACTTTCCCTTGATACTTTTCAAGTTTCTTGTCTATAGCCATCGACTGCTTAATAGCCATGTCACCCTTAGCTAGGTCTGTGTTAGGAACATTAACCTTTACCTTCAACCCTCCAAGACTCTTTCCTTCGTCTTCTAGTTCGGCTTTAGTCTTACCTAATATACCTAGTTCTTTCCACGTTTCTGCCGTGTTTCTATCAACTCCATTTTCAACTAATAACTCTACGGTGTTTACTTTATTTAAGTCTATACCGTAACCTATAATCATACCTTGGTCATCGTCCTTAAATATACCTTGATTTTCGTAACCACCCTTTTTTATATTAGCAGACCTTCCTTTTTCTGATGTACCCAAAAACATCTTACCACCGTATGTTTTGTAGTAAGCAGCTCTATCTTCTTTTGTTAGCTGTTCACTAAACGACTCAGAAACACCAGCAACTTGTGGAGTGTAAGTAGAAAATAGACTTGCTGTCTCTTGATTCCGATTTGATATACCTTCATACCCATCGTCTCCTTCAGACAAGACAACTCCTTTTTGCTTATTAGTACTATCAGATTCTATGACTAATCTTGACACCTCTTCAAAGTCTCCTTTAGCTGCAGCAGCATATATACCGCTTTTGTTTATATTACCCGCTCCATTACGATATGTCAAATCCACTAAACCATTCTTTTGGTTTTGAGTTAAGTCATCGTAATTAGGTACCTTATTCTTAATTTGAGCTATGAATTCAGGCAATACCATTTCAGCAAGTATTTTATCAGCCTCTTCCTTGGTCATACCATCTGGAAAATCATCCATTGAAGGTCTACCATCTTTACCTGTTAGTACGCTAGCAGTAAAACCATAACCTATAGTTTCCACTCCTCCAGTGTCTTTATAGATATTAGCTTCCCAGCCTTCGTTGCTTTTTATTAATTCTAATAAAGTCTTATCCATTTCTTTGTTTTTAACACCAACATACCCACTTTCAGTAAAACCCTTCATAGCCGTAGAATCTGAGGCTATAGAAATAATAGGACTCTTACTTGATAAAGCAAGTGTATCGTAAGTTTTAGTTACAGCTGTATATTCTGTTGATTTTTGAAAGTCGTTTTTATAATAAGCATTGTTCACTCCCCATTTAGTAACATCCTTCTTGCCTACCTTTGTAGGTGTTCCATCTTGAAAGCTGTCATCACTCCATTCTTTTGAGTCTTTACCAGGGGAGTTAAACTCTAAATGAAAGTGAGGGTGAGGACCGTGAACATCCCCTGCATTCCCAGCCATTCCCATGCCTCTTTCGTCTAAAAGCTCTGCGTTATGGTCTATTAGGTACTGCTTTCCCTCAGCCGTTAGCTTTAAGTCCTTTGCTTTTGTTTTGAAATTAGCATCCGCACCAAAGAAGAAACTCATGTATGAATTTCCATCAGTATCTTTAACCCCAAAATCTATAGCATTACCATTGGTATGAGAAGATTTAGCTTTATATATATCATGACCTTTAGGCCTGGCTGCACTAGTAACAGTTAAGCCGCTACCATCCATCCTATTCATAAGGTCAGAGAACCCCATGAATCCTTCTTTACCTAGACTCTGGTTATCTACTTCTCTGTATACAATTTTATCTACACTCATAATCGTTAAGTTTGCTTAATTCTATTTGTGTTTCCAGGTTTTCATTTCGTTTTGTACAGCCTTACCTGCTTCTTGATATTTACCACCAGTTAGTAAGCCTTGTAGCTTACCCATGAATGGTTTGTCAAACACTCCTTCTCCTCCTGTGAGCTCCATTCCTGTAGGCTTACCACCTTTGTCTACCACGGTAAGAGGATTGGTTGAATGGCTATACGCTCCCTTAGTCATACCACCCGTCTTAAAGGTATTCATGTATGTTTTTCTTTCTTCTAAAGGAGTGCTGTCCCAGTTTTGCTCAACATTAGTTTTGAACATATCTAAACGGTCTTTACCTGGAAGATTAACTCTTGTGTTGTCAGAGTATGTACTATTGAACTGATTAAAGAATTCATCCTTATAATCATCGCCTTGTATTTTTTTCATAAAGGCTGCTTCTGCTTCATATTTTGCCTTAATCTTTCTGTAAGCAGGGTCTTGTTCGTAATCTAATTCTTTAGTGGGTTTTATAGTACCACCCTCTTGGTATCCAGAAAATTCTTCTTGACCTTTCATGAAAGAATCGTAACCCTCGTTTTGTTCTTTGTCACGCTTTTCTTTCTTTTCCTGCTTCTCAAATTTACTTTTCTGAACCAGACCTACACCTAAACCAACGACAGCTCCTGCTGCTGCACCCCAAGGTCCTGCTACAGCACCCATAGACGCATACTTTAATGTAGAAGAAGCTACATCAGCTCCTCCATATTTATCATCTGTATCTAAAGTGTCAATTGCAGACGAAGCCACGCCTAATCCAGCACCAACAACAGCCATAGCATTAATTGGTCCGCTGCCTGGCTCTCTCTCTCCTCTAGCTTCTTTACGTTCATCTCTAGTTCCTCCAGATATATTACCTGTTCTAGCACTACTCTGCAAATCTTTAGGTCCTGCATTAAAATCAACACCTCCTTGAGGTATAAGACTACCTCCCTCAATATATTTTTGAGTTACACCACCTCCGTAATATAAACTGTTAGCTAATTTTTTCTCTTGTTCAAACGATAAATCTTTTATCATGTCGTAGTTCTATTGTGTACTAAAGCACCAAACAACTCTATTAATCCTGTGTTTGTACTTTTCGTTTGTATTATTAAATACTGACCTGTTGCTTTAGCTGTACCATCAGTGCTAGTTATTGGGATAATATGTTTTCCATTAGCTGTTCTACTTAAACTTGCATTGCTAGTAAAAGCAGTATTGCTTACTGAATCTGTAAATGTAAAAGTAGTAAATTTTTGTGCATTCTCATTTCCAGATAAATACATCACCAGTTTATCAAATTTCTTAGAGCTATATACTTTCTCGTTACAAACAAAAGTTACATCTAAACTATTTGTATTGTCAACAGCGTAATACGATATGTAGCTATTATTACTATCTTCTTTATAAAGTTTAGAAGAATTAATAGATGTAGTTGCGTTATTACGCCCTATAGTTAAAAGCTCTCCTGGTAAGTTTGCAGCCATACATATAACGTCTTCTTTTTTAGAAACCATTAAATCATTTAACTCACTATAAACCAAGTGCGTAACACTTCCATTATTTGCTGTAGTTATACAGATGCCTATTTCGTCGAATATTTTATTATAATATAATGCTATCCCACCTACCGAATAATCCAATGGCTTATCCCCTATAGTGGAATTTTTTAAAGCATTAAATATGCTAGAATTCTGAGTGGTAATACCTAAATCTTGTACAGCTATACCTTTACCAAGAACTAACTTACAAAAAGAAGACATATTATTATCGTACCAATATGCAGATGTATTAGTTACTAACATGTTATTAAAGTGTTGACTACCATACATAGTGTCAATGTAATCACTTCTTTGTATAACCTGACCAGTACCTGTAACAACAGTTACTGCTGCTGCATCTGCATTATCTACAACTACTCTAGGGTTAATAGAAAGTTTTGATACTGCATTTTGTTGTATAGCAAATAATTCATTTCTTAAATTAAATATACTATATATAGCCCCTTTATTATTACTTAGTTCGTGAATTTCATTTGAATCCCAAGTAGTAAAGGCATCAAATAAGTTACCCGCTAATTTTAAATTAGATGCTGCAATTAAATTACTGTAGCTATTAACATCTTTAAAATTAGCTGGTTTTTGTAAAAACGTTTTATTAGTGTTTCTACTTCCATACGTTTCGTTTATAAAGAAATTATCTTCTACTACAGCTGATAATTCATCAGTTGCACCAAAAAATACTCCATCTCTTAAATCTATGTTTACACTTGACTCTACTGGAAATATTATAGCTGTTGACGGAAAAGCTCTAGACGAAAAAGTTGTAGACCCTATATTCCATTTTCTTAAAGAATACATATTTATATACGTATCTCCTCCAAATACAGTATCAAAATTATTAGCTGTAGGTGTAAAACTTACATGCCCAGTAGATATATATTGATTTGATTCGTAGTTAGAAGTTAAACTACCTCCGTATTGAACTTCTGATACATTCCGTTTTAATTGAACATATAGCTTAGAAGCGTAAGCAGCTTGTTGGACTCTATCAGTGTTGTGCTTGTTTAATACAAAAGGACTAAAATTATACGCATTACCTGTTCCTATCTCAAAATGGCTATGTTGAATTCGGTCTCCACTGTCTGGTCCTAAGCTAAAAAATAAAGATGTTACACCAAATAATGTTACATCCTGCGTATCATTTAGAGCACCTGAATCATATTTCTCAGTAGTGTATGCTTCTGGGAATTGAGAAAATACATAATCATGATTATTAAACCTGCATCTGTTTGTAAAGTTATGACCAGTCCTTCCAGTTCCGTGGTTATCAAATCCCATTCTACCCTTGTCTACAGAAGCACCTGGAGACACTACTTCACCATACTCTACACCTTTAATAGATTGAGCTTCTGTTGCAGTTTTAACATGTGCAACACTTGACTTAAATTGATTGTAAATTACTTTTTGAGTGTATTGGTATCCATTATCTGCAGTATTTGAATTTGGATTAAAACGACCTGATAGAATATTACCAGTGAAACCACTAGTACCACCATTAAATTTTTGCTTTAAATGCTGAAAATCGTCTAGGTTAGTTATACTGCTATCGTATGGAAAACTTTCATCGTTTAAATCTTCTGCACCTGCATCAAGCCTACCTACTACTTTTATTTTGTCTTCACCTCTTTTAGTGTATTGTAATTTACCTAATGTAATTTCTGGGCTATCTAAAGTAAAATCTGCGTCTGATAAACATTCGTGAGCTTGGTATCCTGAATAAATATTTCCATAATGATGTCCGTTTTTATGTCTTAAACTACCATTTCCATCAACGTTTGCGTATATTATAGATTGATTTATTACACCAGAACCTAATACAGATTTATCTGATTCTGTTCTATCTACTCTTACAATAGAGTATCCGCTTATTTTAGCTCTTGTAGCTTCAGATAATTTAACATTAAATTGTGGATATAAAGCAAATCCTTTAACGTCATCTGTTGTAGTGTCAAACGTTAAAGTCGTGGCTGTTCCTACAGCTGTTGTATCCCTACTTATTGTTATAGAATTATTATCACCAGCTACACTTACTACCGTTGTATGTGGTGCTATACCAGTTCCTGAAACTACATCGTGAACATTTACTCCCACACCTCCACCTACCTTAGTAAGAGTGGTAGCAGTAGAGCCAGTCCAAGCCCAAGAATAACTTCTGTTAGGTATATTACCAGCATGTTTAAATGTTGTTACACCATCATCATTTTGGGTAACTCTACTACCAGATGAATTATTACTTACATAATCCATTATTCCGTCAGGCATTCTAATATCACCTATAGGGCTAACAAATCCTGAATTCCCTGCTTTATCATAAAACAATATACCAAACCTATACACTTCACCTCTTTGGTATCCTGTAAAATCTTTGGTAAATAAAGGGTTTTTGTAATTTTTATAACCACCTTCTTGTGCTTGGTCTAAAAATCCATAATGAGGAACTCGACCAACAGTTGTTTCTGCTTTATTATCGTTATTATCTGTATCTAAAGTTTCAGAATTTCCAAAATATTGTACCTTAGTTAAGTCAAATGTTTTTGTTGCAAAAGTTACTCTTACTCCATCAGCTGCAGAAGCAAACCCTACTGTTTCTGCACCAGGTACTTTAACAGCATGAGCTGCATTTATCCAACCATAATTACCATCTAAATACATTGTATCTGCATGTATATTTGGATTTTCTTGTGTATCATAAGTAGCTGCAGTACCTGTACCATAAGAGTCAGGGTACTTATAAGATTTAACTCTAAAATCTAAATCTATAGAATCTGCATTGTTTTTTAAGTTAGCAGCAAACAACCTATTGTCTTTTATTGCTAAATCAGCACAAACATCCCAACTTACATGACTCCTTAATAACTCACCTATAGATAAAGAAACTTTCGTTTCATTACCGTTATGCGTGTAATTAAATGAGCTTGAAGTAATTATACTTTCTGAAATTATATTTGCCGTTATAGCACCTTCACTAGAAGTGTAAGTTATATCTATAAGCTGTATAGTACTATAAGATTTATCAATTCCATTTATAGATAATTGTACCGCATTTACAGAATTTGTATCTAAGCTACCTCCAAGTGATTCGTGATAATCAGATAGAGGGCTTGTTTTTAATATTTGTATAGGATTGGTTATAGCAGATACTCTTGATGTTTTACCATCTGTTGTAACTAGCCTATAGCAATAAGAATGAGAACCGCAACTTACATTACCCCCACCAATAATATTAGTAACATTAGGAGCTAATAATTTAGATTCTTTAAAAACATTTAAATCATTAGCCGTTAAATTAGCGTAGTAACTAACGTCTTCTTTAAGATTTAAAGTTCTTAAAGGATTTACTCCATCAGTCCAATATATTCTATGAAAATGTTCGTTTTCTTCAGAAACCTCAATTCTTAAAGAAGTTTTATCTGTTAATCCTAAGTCTGATTTAAGCAGAATACTCCTACTTCCTAAAGAGCCATCGTTATTTATTGTAATTTTAAAAATAGCATCTTCTACATTAACATTATTTGCTGTAGTTAAAGCAATTATATAGTCAGAAAAATTAGCCATACCCACTATGCTATACACAGTGCCTGCATATGAAACAGAAGTGTAGCCGTTTCCACTTGCTATAGGATAATTTGCTTGATTTAATGAACCATTAACAGTGTGACCAATAAATGGCCTATAAGAAATTGTCATTACCTCAGAAGTTAAAGCTTCTGTAACTATACTTATTGATGAATCTGTAGCTGATGTAAAACCATAAGTTACAGATATAGACATTTTTGCTGTTACTGTTGGTTCATCTAAAGCCTTTACAATACATTGATATAAAAAATCTCTAGCTCTAGCACCAGTAGAAGTTGACAACACATTTCCTAAAGAAGAAGTATTTCCAGAGTTAAAGGATTTAGTTACTAATGTAAAGCCGCCATTTCCTGTAATAACAATTTGAAATCCTTTAACATATGGATTAGTAAGGTTGTTAATAGTAGTATTGTCTAGTATAGTAGTTGTACTCATACTACTTGCAATAGTACTTACAGTAAGGGTATCAAACACAGTGTTACCTTTTGCGTTTTTAAGCACAAAAGAATTATCTTCTCTAGTAATTAGCCTTGCGTTAGTAGCTGACTTGTAAGTGTCTGAAGGTAAAATGTTTGCGTCTATATCAGACATCATTCCTTTAGAGAACGAGTTAGGTTTTTTAGGAGATTCTGCCATGATTAAAACAATGTTCTAGTTGAGTCTCTATGAGGTTTTAAATTGTTCCAATAGTTACTTATACTTCGCCATTGCTGTTTAGTAGGCATATTATCCTTTCCTCTAGCTTGAGCACATTGATAAGACCATTCTTGCTTTAAATCTTGATAAACATATCTAGGTAGTTTTTGATTGTAATACTCTCTACCTTTATATTTATACATAATATATGAAGCAATAGCATCTTCATGAGCTGAAGATATAGTAGGGTATCCTTCTTCATCTGTTGAAATAGCATCGTAATGAACATTTATAGTTGTTCCATCTACTACATCTATATTTAAATAACCACCTGATATATAAATGTTTGTGCCCTGGTCATAAGAAGAGCCTGCTATATCTAAAGGGTTTTTAATCTCTATTATATTAAGAAAATCAGTAGGTAATAAAGTTTTTTTACTTGTAACAGTTAAGCTAGTTACTTTTTTATCAAAAGTGGTATAAGAACCAATCTTCTTTTCTGCTTCAAAAGCCCACTCTACAAAGTTGTGAAATTCTCTTGCAGCGTCTTGTATACCTAAATTACGTATAACCGCAGCTACAACTTGTTTAACACTTATTCTAGGATTTCCTTTCATGTCTGTTTTTTTATTATTTCCTTAAATCTACTTAAGGGTAATACTTTATACTTATTATACTTATAAGGCCTATCCCACATAACCTTTACATAGTCATCATCAAGTATAGGCACTTTATATAATATTGTTTTATTCTCTCTCTTGCTAGCTTCTACATCCAACCTTACATGAAAAGGTCTTTTATGAGGTAATTTCTTTGTATATATAGAACCCATCTTTATAGGCAGTTTAAAGACCTCTTGCTGTCTTCCTACTATATCTATCGTATTATCTAAGAAAGCCTCCATAATGGAGTAATACTCAGCATAAGACATAGCTCTATCACCTCTCTCCCCCTTAACTCTTAGACTACTCTTTATAGAGTTGTATATATCTTTAATAGAAACATACTTGTCTTTGTATTTGTTGTAAGTATTACTACTTGCCTTTTGCCGCGTTTTCATCTACTTGATTGTTTGGTCCTTTAGATGGTACACTCATTATAATACTAAACTCTTGTTTTAAAACTTCTCTAACTAAAACAGAAATTAACTCTTGAGGAACGGGGTACTGAGTAGTATCATCATCCACATAAGAACTTACCTCTGTTGGGTTAGAAAATATACCATTAACCTCTACAGAACCTCCAGAAACTAAAGAGTCTCCTTCCCAAACGTAAAGCTTTCTATCAGATAATGTTGCTATCTTACTTGCTGCGCTTAATATAAATCTTGAGTTGTTCACGAACATTCTATCGTGATGTTGGATTATAGGTAAAGGAACATAAACTGATTCAGTTGATGTATCGTCTTTATAAGCCACACTTCTAATTCCTCTATTGTCGTTAAAACCTACAACTGATTTTACAAAAGCTCCTGATGTCGATGGAGTTAAAACATCCATCTGGAAACAAGCATTAGAAGCCTTCTTTCCATTGTCAGTGTACTGCATCAATAAATTAGCCCTATGGTAATGCACCATAAACTTAATCTGTCGATTAGATATGTCAGAGTCGTCAGAGGCAACCCCTCCAGAGACTAAGTTTTTTATGTTATATGTTATTTCGTTTAATGTAGCCATAATATCTTTTTAATAAGAAAGGGTAAAGTAAGGAAACCCTACTCTACCCTTTCTAGAAGCAGGGAGCAAAAAGCATCTTTAAACTCGTCGTTCAGTTAATTCTGCCTGAATCATTTGGTATCTTGGGTCTCCCAATGTTGCAAGTACCTTACGAGCTGCAATCTGACACACCTCTTCGTGTGTAGTTGCGTTTAATTTTAAAATATCAGTAGTGTATTGTAAATAAGTTACCACAACTACTGTGCTAGCAGTAAGACCAATAGAATGTATATTCCCACCTTTAAAATACAATACTGGATTAGATGCATCAGCTTTATTAAATGGGTCGTTTAGATAAGCTGAAATGTCGCTTATTTGTACAACTTTAACATTTACATTAGGCGTGGCTTTAACATAAGCAGATAAAAATCTACCATACTCTAAGCCTGATTCTGTACCATCCATTGTGCCTATATTTACAGCTGTACCGTCTATAAAAGCTTGGTCTGCATTAATAACTAAATCTTGTAGTTTATCACGACTATCTTGCGTGTTTTCAAACGCCATATAATATTGTTGAATAAACTCATCCACACCCA
>TARA_R110000787_G_scaffold200643_3_pt1 | contig 13138 bp, 12 predicted proteins | sample TARA_R110000787 | Tara Oceans TARA_R110000787 (sample SAMEA4397920) | marine metagenome | biome: Polar Biome; feature: [DCM] deep chlorophyll maximum layer (ENVO:01000326); material: water (ENVO:00002006), including particulate matter (ENVO:01000060) such as... | depth 35 m
AACCCAGCAGATTTTTACATATCTGTAGGTGTAGGATTATTATTTCTCTTTAGTAAAAAAGCTTTCCCTAAAGAAGAGAAAAAAACAGCCTAATTATTTATGAATTAAAATTATGAGATAATTCAACTAATTTTTTCTGAATTCCATAAATAACTAATCCAGCGACATTCTTAGTTCCAGTTTTTAACAATAAATTATTTCGATGCCCATCAACAGTTCTTGGGCTAATAAAAAGTTTATCTGCAATTTCACTCGTTGTACACTCAGAACAAATTAATTCTAAAACCTCTATTTCTCTTTTAGAAAGAAGATTTTTATCTAAGTCGCTTTTAATACGTTTTCCACTAGAAGATAATAAGTTTTCATGAATCATTTTCATGACATCTTCATCATAATAAAATCCTTTATCATGGACTTCTTTAATGGTATAAATAACATCTTTTGGACTTGTGTTTTTTGTTAAATAAGAAGAAGCTCCTACATCGATCATATTTACAATAAATGACTTTCCGCTATAACTTGTTAATGCTATAATCTTAATATTAGGAAATTGTTTGTGTATGATCTTAGTGGTCTCGACACCGTTTAAAACAGGCATTTTTAAGTCCATTAGAATAATTGAAGGTATTTTTTCTGAGGTTTTTAAAAGATCTATCAATTCTTGACCATTTTCAGCTTCAATTAATACTTCAAAACCATCTGTCTTTTCTAAAAGAAATTTCATTCCTTTTCTAAATAATTCTTCGTCGTCTGCAATTGCAATTCTAATCTTTTCTTTCATTGAGGGGTGTTTTTAAATTGTTAATACTACTTCTACTCCTTTATTCGTTGCGCTTTTTATAGTAAACTTTCCATTTAACAATTCTACTCTACTTTCAATATTTTTCATTCCTAAACCCTTCTTAGCGGAATCGTCTTCTTTTATAAAACCAATCCCATTATCGCTATATTTAAGAATTATATTTTTATCTTTTTTACAAAAATCTAAAAGAATATTTGAGGCCTCACCATGTCTTATAGAGTTATTAATTAATTCCTGAATAATTCTAAACACATGTAATTCCTCTGTTTTACCAAAGTAATTCATGGGATATTCTTCGTTAAATACTATGATTACTTTTTTACTCATATTATAATCATCCACTAATTCTTCAATAGCAGAAATCAATCCAAATTCTTCTAGAATTGCGGGTAATAAATCATGTGCTATTTTTCTAGCACTAGAAAGCGCTTTTTGTGTAACTTTTATAATATTCTTATTTACTTTTGTGTATTCTTCAACTGTTAACTCTCCATCAATTAAAAAATTTGAGTTCAATAAAATAACATTTAGTTTAGAGCTAATATCATCATGCAAGTCTTGAGCAATTCGTTTTCGCTCCTTTTCTTGAGTAACAATAGTAGCGTAAATCATATCTTTTTGATGTTTTAAAGCCAGTGCTGTTTTCTCTAATTCTTTTTCAATAATTTTTTTTCGACTAAAGAAGAAAAAGAGCAAGAGTGCTACTGACATTAATAATAACAGTAAAACACCAATAATTACAATGGTAACTATTTGATTTTCTTGCGAAAAGAGATTTTTCATTCAGGGTTATTGATTGTTTCCAATTTACAAAAAACATATGTATGTATTTCAAAATTACAGAACATATATTAAATAAAACAGGTGTATTTATCTGCTTTTTTAGGTAAGGTTAATTAATCTTTTTTCCCTAAAATTCCTATACCATTCTAAAAATATTAAGAGTTGAAATAGGATATATAAACTATTATTAACTGTCCACAATATTATTTGTGTATCTCCAGGAATATTACCAGCTAAAAAAATCAATGTACTACATATTGTGTATGCAAATAAACCAGAAATAAAATAAATAAATTTCTTTTCTGGATTAGAAATTTGTTGAACCATAAAAGAGAAACAATAGAATATAATAGGAATAGATGTTATTGATATTTCAAATAAATTGAATGTATAATACAACTCCGGATTTTTAAAATACTGTACTAACAGAGCTAACATAACTCCGAAAAGAACCATAAAAATGATCTTTTTTACAACCTTATTGATTAAGGTTTTATAAAAAAATAGACTCATCAGTATAAACTGCCCAATAAAATAATAATGACTTAAGAATAAATTATCATCACCAAACCCGGCCAAAATAGCCATAGGTATTTGTACCGCTAAGGTTAAGATTAAAAAAATAAACAACGCTTCATAAGCCATAGATTTTTTTCTACAGCTTATAAAGTATAATATGGTATTAATTACTAGTAATAAATAGCCAGTATTTATTAAGACGTCTGCTAAACTCATATTTTAACCTCCAAATAAAGGACTATTAGTATCACAATGGGAAGGACAAGGTTTTGTAAAATCATAAATTCCAGAACTATCACCATCTTTGGCCGTAATACCTCCATTTATAATATCTTTATACATAGATTTTCCTTTAGTAGTACCTACCAAAATAACTTTTTCACCTCTGCCTTCAGTTTGTTGCTCATCAATTGCCATATAAGCACGTGCATATTGTTCTTCTCCTTCATCAATCTTAAAAACACCAGCTTCTACTTCTTGCAGAATTTTCATTTCTTTTAGTACCCCTACTAAATCTTCTACTGGAAGTAAAAAGGCTTTACAATTGTTTGGACATCTTTCGCGCCATAGAGCAGTCCACTCAGCAGCTTTTGCTACAGGAATTTGGTAATTTTTCATTATATTATAGTTTTAAGTTACTATGAATCTTAAAAATGCAGCTTATTCTAATAGAATGCTAATATTAGGTATAAATACTTATAAAAACAAGTATTTATACCTAACCATTTATAGCTACCTATAAATGGGGAGATCAAATGAATTCATTGCTATTTCCCTTGAAATCAAGTCTTTTTAAAAAGATAGGAAAAAAGAATAAAAATGGTAATTTCGTTCTATGTCAACGTCACTAGAAATTCAGCTTAAAACATTGCCAGATTCACCTGGTGTATATCAATATTATGATAAAGAGGATAAGATTTTATATGTTGGAAAGGCAAAGAATTTAAAAAAACGAGTTACATCATATTTTACGAAGAATCATGAGAATGCAAAAACTAGAATTCTTGTAAAGAAAATAGTGAGTATTAAGCATATTGTAGTCAATACAGAAACAGATGCATTATTATTAGAAAATAACCTGATTAAAAAGTATCAACCCAGATACAACATCATGTTAAAAGATGACAAAACCTATCCTTGGATTTGCATTAAAAAAGAACGGTTTCCAAGAATTTTTATGACTCGTAGAGTTATTAAAGATGGATCTGAATATTACGGTCCTTATACAAGTGTTAGAACTGTAAAAGTCTTATTAGATTTAATACGAGAGTTATATCCATTAAGAACTTGTAAATACGATTTAGCTAAAGAAAAAATTGAAGCAGGAAAATATAAGGTTTGTTTAGAATATCATTTAGGAAACTGCAAAGGACCCTGTGAGGATTTTCAAGCAGAGGTAGATTATAATGAAACCATTAAAGCTATTAGAAATATTGTGAAAGGAAACTTCAAAGAAAGCCTAGAGAGATTTCAAGAAATGATGTTTACTTACGCACAGAATATGGAGTTTGAGGAGGCTCAAAAAGTGAAAGAAAAACTAGATTTATTATCTAATTATCAGGCTAAATCTACCATCGTTAATCCATCAATAAATAACGTGGATGTGTTTTCTATTATTTCAGATGAAAGTTATGGATATGTCAATTTCTTTAAAATTGCGAACGGATCTATTATTCAGTCTCATACTACAGAAATTAAAAAGAAGTTAGACGAAACAGACAAAGAAATCTTGGAACTTGCCACGCTAGAAATCAGGCAACGATTTAATTCTACATCAAAAGAAGTGTATGTTCCGTTTAAAATAGATTTGGGTGATACTGTAAAGATAACAGTACCAAAATTGGGTGACAAAAAACGAATCATAGAGCTCTCTGAGAGAAATGCTAAATATTACCGACAAGAGCAATTTAAACAGATAAAAATTGCAGACCCAGACCGTCATGTAAAAAGAATTATGACTCAAATGCAGAAAGATTTACGACTCTCTGTTGAGCCAAGACATATAGAGTGTTTCGATAATTCTAACATTCAAGGAACACATCCTGTTGCAGCTTGTGTGGTTTTTAAAGACGGAAAGCCAAGCAAAAAAGAATACAGACACTATAGCATAAAAACTGTTGAAGGTCCGGATGATTTTGCTTCGATGGAAGAGGTAGTTTTTAGACGATATAAGAGGCTGTTATCTGAAGAAGAACCACTGCCACAATTAATTGTTGTTGATGGAGGAAAAGGACAGTTGTCATCAGCATTAAAAAGTTTAGATCTTTTAGGGCTAAGAGGGAAAATTGCCATTATAGGAATTGCAAAAAGATTAGAAGAAATTTATTATCCCGGAGATCCTATTCCGATGTATTTGGACAAGAAATCAGAATCACTCAAGATCATTCAATTTTTAAGAAATGAAGCCCACCGATTCGGAATTACCTTGCACAGAAACAAAAGAAGCAAGAGTGCTATTCAATCAGAATTAGAACAGATTCCAGCTATTGGTCAACAAACAATTACATCTTTGTTACGCAAATTTAAATCAGCAAAGCGTGTGAAAAGTGCTACATTTGAAGAACTTAAGGATGTTGTTGGCAATGCTAGAGCTACAAAAATCTACAAGTATTTTAATTCATAAAAATGAAAAAGGCATTATTTATCTTTTTACTTTTTCCAATACTATTGTTTTCTCAACAGAAACAACCAAGAATTGGTTTGGTGTTAAGTGGAGGTGGTGCAAAAGGATTAGCCCATATTGGTATTCTTAAAGAAATAGATAAAGCAGGTTTACAAATAGATTATATTGGTGGTACAAGTATGGGAGCTATTATTGGTGGTTTGTATGCCTCAGGCTATTCTGGTTTGCAAATAGAAAAGATTGTAAACTCTATTAACCTCCAACAAATCTTACAAGATATCTTACCAAGAAATGCAAAACCTTTTTCAGAAAAAGAATTTGGAGAAAAACATGCAATAGTCTTACCTGTAACCAAAAAAGGTATAGGACTTCCAAGAGCTGTATCTAAAGGGCAAAATATTTTAGACTTACTTTCAAATGTATTGTCTCATTTAGATAGTGTTTCTGATTTTAATCAACTTCCAATTCCGTTTTTTTGTGTGGCAACAGATGTAGAAACTGGTAAAATGGTCTTATTAGAAGAAGGTTCATTAGCGATGGCTCTAAGAGCAAGTGCTTCTTTTCCAACATTATTAAATCCTGTTGAAATAAATAATAAATTATTAATTGACGGTGGAATTGCAAATAACTTTCCATCAGATATTATGAAAACAAAAGATGTTGACATTATCATTGGTGTAGATGTGCAGAGCGATTTAACAAAACGAGAAGATTTAAACTCTGTAATTACTATTTTGAATCAAATAGTGAGTTACGATATCTATGAACAAAGTAAAAAAGGCGCTTCCGATTCTCACATATATATTAAACCAGACATTTCGGCTTTTACTGTTGTAGATTTTGATAAGAGTAAAGGGATCATGAAAAAAGGAGAAGAAATGGGCTTGCAATACACAAATACATTTGATAGTATCGCAAAATTACAACATCATAAAAAAGCAAGACCACACTTATTATTATTAGACAAAGAGTTTATTGTAGAAGGAATCAAAGTTTTAGGAACAGATAATTATACACCGGCTTATGTAAGAGGGAAATTGAGTTTACGAGTGGGAGATAAAATGACAAGAAGACAGATTAATAAAAGAATTACCTTTTTATCATCTACAGACAATTATGATCAAATTAATTATAAAATCATAGGAAACCAAGTCCATATTTTTGTCAAAGAAGAGCAATTAAAAACAACTGTTCGTTTAGGTGCGCATTATGATGAGTTATATCAATCTGCAATTTTGGCCAATTACGTTCACAAAAGTTTGTTGATTAATAATGATGAATTGTCATTTGATTTAATTGTAGGAGACAAAATAAGATACAATCTTAATTATTTTGTAGATAATGGATTTTACACCAGTTATGGTTTTAAGTCTCGATATAATCATTTTGACACAAATACATTATTTAATAGTGCAGACAATCCATCTATTAATAGGATAGAGTTAAGTTATACAGATTTTACAAATGAGATGTTTATTCAAACCTCTTTTGGCAGAAAGTTTGCTGCTGGGTTTGGAGTTGAATTTAAAAATTTACAAGTCACGACAGAAACATTAGCATCACAAAACAACGATAGAGTAACGTTTGATAATAGCAATTACTTAAACTTCTCAGTATCTCTAAAGTTAGACACGTATGACAAAAAATCGTTTCCAACTAGAGGATTTTATGCAGATGTTGGAGGAAAATTATACGCCTGGTCATCAGATTATTTAAATAATTTTAAATCATTTCCACAAATAAGTGGAAGAATCGGTTTTGCCACAACGTTTTGGGATCAACTAACTTTCCAATATACTAGTGATGCAGGATTTACATTTGAAAATCCTGAATCTGAAGTGTTTAATTTTTATGTAGGTGGATACAACCAAAACTATATCAATACATTTTTTCCTATGTATGGTTACGAATTTGCACAGCTCTCAGACAAATCTTTTCTTCGTTCAGAATTTTTAGTACGATATAAGATTGCTAAGAATAACTACGCAACATTTATAGCAAATTACGCACGAGTTGATGAAAATGTATTTAGTGATGGGAAAGATTTGTTTGAAGATGTTTTATCCGGATATGCAATTGGCTATAGTTTAGATACAAGAGTTGGCCCGATTGAAATTAAATATAGTTGGTCTCCAGAAAACCAACAGCAATATTGGTTGTTTAATCTGGGGTTTTGGTTCTAATGTTAACTTAATGTTACCAAAATGTTAATCAAAAGTTTGAATACTGTAACTTTTTATGTACTTTTGTGTAAATAAATAGTTAATTAAAACCCCAAGCACTATGAAAAAATTATTAGCAATAGCTTTCTTACTGTCGTTTACGTTAGTACATGCACAAGAAAAAGAGCCTACTTATGAGGCAGTTGGGGATCAAGTAAAAGCTACCTATTACTTTGCAGACGGGGTCGTTCACAAACAAGGTTTTTTTAAAAATAAAAAATTAACTGGAGAATGGACACAGTTTGATAATAAAGGAAATAAAGTTTCTGTAGGGTTTTATAAAGAAGGTAAAAAAGTAGGAACTTGGTTTCATTGGAATAAAAACAAACTGCGTCAAGTTAATTATGAAAACAACACAGTAGCTTCTGTAAGTACTTGGAAAGAAGAGACAAAGCTAGCGGCCAACAAATAGAATAAGAAAGCCTATTTTTTATAAGTATACATTGAACCTGTAAAGCTCGCTTTTACAGGTTTTTTGTTGCGCAAAAGATTTGTTGTTTTTATCTTTAAACTCAACGAGAATTTTTATTGATAATACGTTTTTATTCGTGTCAACTTTTCATGATGAGATAAAAATAAAAAACCCGCATTAGTTATCTAATGCGGGTTTTTGTTGATATACAAGTGCCTTACTTGCGTACAATTTTAAATTTGTACTGTAAATATTTATAAGCATCTCTAGGCATAATAGTAATCCACTTTTTGTGTTTTAGATACCATCGGAAACGAATCGATGATATTCCTTTGGTTAAATAAGAGGCAATAAAAGGGTGAACGTTTAATTCCACATTTTTATTTTTAGGATTTGAAATAACACGTTCCAAATCAGCTTCAATCTTATCTAACAAAACAATAGGAGCTTCTACTTCTCCATTATTGTTACTTGGGTTTGGTTCTGTTGTTTTAATACTGAGTTCAGGTCGAACTCTTTGTCTAGTTATTTGAATTAAACCAAATTTACTAGGTGGTAATATTTTGTGCTTTGTTCTATCAAAAGACATGTGTTCTTTTAAGTGCTGAAACAATTTGTTTCGGTTTTCTGCACTATGCATATCAATGAAGTCAACTACTATAATTCCACCCATATCTCTTAATTGCAATTGTCTTGCAACTTCAGTGGCAGCAATTATATTAACTTCTAATGCAGTTTCTTCTTGAGAACCAGCTTTGTTAGAACGGTTTCCACTATTTACATCTATTACATGCAACGCTTCAGTGTGTTCTATAACTAAATATGCTCCTTTACTCATAGAAACAGTTTTACCAAAGGATGTTTTTATTTGGCGTTCTATTCCATATTTTTCAAAAATAGGAGTTGCAGATTTATGAAGTTTTACAATCTTTTCCTTTTCAGGGTAGATTTCTTGTAGATAGTCTTTAATTTCTAATTTCAAAGTTTCATCATTGGTTACAATGTTTGTAAAAGAATCATTCATTACATCTCGTAAGATTGAAGATGCTCTGTTTAATTCACTCAATACTTTGGTTGGTGTATTTGTGTTTGCAATTCGCTTACACATTGTTTTCCAACGGTCTAAAGAGTTTTGTAAATCTTTGTCAAGTTCTGCGACCTTTTTACCTTCGGCAACAGTTCTCAAAATAACACCAAACCCTTTTGGTCTAATGCTTTTTGCTAATCTTTTTAAACGTTCTTTTTCTTCTGGATCTTCTATTTTTTGAGAAACAGAAACTCTATCAGAAAAAGGAACTAAAACCAAAAATCTACCAGCTATAGAAAGCTCTGAGCTTAATCTAGGGCCTTTTGTAGAAATAGGTTCTTTTACAATTTGTACTAATAAATTTTGACCTGATTTTAGTACATCGTTAATTTTTCCGTCTTTGTGAATGTCTTTCTCAAAGCGGAAGTTTTTTAAAGTGAATTCTTTATACTTACCTGTGCTTACTTTCTTAATGAAATTATTTAAAGATTGTACTTTGGCTCCTAAATCATGATAATGTAAAAACCCATCTTTTGGGTATCCTACATTAACAAATGAAGCGTTAAGTCCTGTTAATACTTTTCCAATTTTGGCTAAAAAGATATCGCCAACAGAGAATTTATTATCAGTTGTTTCTTTATTTAATTCAATAAGTTTTCCATCTCTTAATAAGGCAAAATCAATATCAGATGAATTTGAACGAATTATTAATTCTGTTTTCATACTGAATATGGTTTTATACTATTTGTCAATAATGACAAACAATGGATTAAATTAAACAGGTATTAATTGTTAATACCATGCGAGGCTTCTGCATTATACAGAATAAAAACCTCTATTTCAATGAACATTTTTGGCTAAAAAGCAAAAAAGAAAAAGTAAGGTTCAGACCTTACTTTTTCTTGTGTCTGTTTGCTCTAGCTCTTTTCTTGCGTTTGTGTGTTGAGATCTTTGATCTCTTTCTTTTTTTACCACTTGGCATAACTCTCTAATGTTTTATAAATCTTTCGATTTGGATTAATTACTTTACTACCACTTTACTTTTTACTCCTTCAGTAAAAGTTTTCGCTGGCTTAAAAGCTGGAATATTGTGTGCTGGAATCTTAATAGTCGTGTTTTTAGAGATGTTTCTCCCTGTTTTTTCTGCTCTAGTTTTGATAATAAAACTACCAAAACCTCTCAAATAAACATTGTCTCCTTGCTCTAAAGCACCTTTTACTTCAGTCATAAATGCTTCAACCGTTGCTAATACATCTGCTTTTTCAATTCCTGATTTGTCCGAGATTTTCGATACAATATCTGCTTTCGTCATGTTACTGTAATTTATGTTGTTTTTTCCTAAAAATTCGGTTGCAAATATATGGTAATTAATCTATTCCATATAAATAAACGTTTAAAAATATCTAAATTTTAAGACGTAATATTGCGTTTGTAAATTTTTTCAATGAGTTTTTCTAATATATTAGTTTACTGGTATTTACAGATTAAAAGAGATTTGCCTTGGCGTAAAACTAAAGACCCATATTTGGTTTGGTTATCTGAAATAATGTTACAACAAACTAGAGTTGCTCAAGGAATGAGTTATTACCTTGTTTTTTCTGAAGCATTTCCAACGGTTAAAGACCTTGCAAAAGCAGATGAAAGTACGGTACTTAAAATGTGGCAAGGCTTAGGGTATTATTCAAGAGCTAGAAACCTTCATTTTACTGCTAAATATGTTTCAGAAGAATTAAATGGACATTTCCCTACAAATTACAAAGAGTTAATACAGCTTAAAGGAATCGGAGATTATACCGCTTCTGCCATAGCTTCTATTTGCTTTAATGAGCCTGATGCGGTTGTCGATGGGAATGTTTACAGGGTTTTAGCTAGATATTTTGGAATTAAAACTCCCATTAATTCAACAAATGGAATTAAAGAGTTTAAAGCATTAGCACAAACATTGTTAGATGTAGAGCAACCAGGAGTTTATAATCAGGCAATTATGGATTTTGGAGCATTACAATGCAAACCTCAAAACCCAGATTGTGAAAATTGCCCGTTAAATTCTAGTTGTGTTGCTTTTGAAAAAAAGTTGATAAAAGAACTTCCTGTAAAAGAAAAGAAACTCAAAGTGAAAAACAAATACTTCAACTATCTAGTTTTTGTAACAGAAGACAATAAAACAATAGTAGAAGAGCGAATAGGGAAAGGAATCTGGCAAGGACTTTATCAATTTCCATTAATTGAGACGCTTTCTGTAGTTGATTTAGATATGTTGGCTTCTTCGGAAGAGTTTGAAACACTTGTTCCAGATAACGCGACTATTCAATTGTTTAATGAAAATTCTATTGTCCATAAACTATCACATCAGCATTTATTTACTAAGTTTTGGATTATAAAAACTAAAGATAGTTCAAAAGCGACAACAGATTGGAGTGAAATCGAATCATTTCCTGTTCCTGTTTTAATTGCTAATTTTTTGATCGATTTCAATCCAAAATTGAATTGAAATTTTTAGTATATTTGATATGGTAATCAATAAAGTGTTATGTCTGGAACAATCAATAAAGTTATTTTAATAGGTCATTTAGGTGATGAGGTAAAAATGAATTATTTTGAAGGAGGTAATTCAATCGGTCGTTTTCCTATCGCAACCAATGAAAGTTATACCAGTAAACAATCTGGAGAAAGAGTAACCAATACAGAATGGCACAATATTATTGTAAGAAATAAGCTTGCAGAAATTTGCGAAAAATATTTATCTAAAGGCGATAAAGTATATTGTGAAGGTCGTATTAAAACACGTCAGTGGGAACAAGATGGACAAAAACGCTATATGACAGAAATTCATGTCGCAAATATGACATTCTTGTCTACTAAAAAAGAAACTGGAAGCCCAGCTACATCAAATACCGGAAATCAACCAACAACAATACAACAGCCACAAGCTGAAGTTGCAGATGATGATTTACCTTTTTAAGTCTAACTAAACTCTAACATTTGGATCCTGATCCCGAACTTTTTTTAAATTATTTAGCTATCATAGACAGCATGTCTATTGTCACCATTTTATTTCTTTTCTTGTTACTGATCTGTTCCGCGTTAATATCTGGAACCGAAGTTGCTTTTTTTTCTTTATCACCAACAGATATTCTTAAAATCACAGAAGAATCAAAAGAAGACAATCCTGTTGTGAAACTCTTGCAAAAGCCAAGAAAACTATTAGCAACAATACTTATTACAAATAACTTCATCAATATTTTAATTGTACTAATTTTTGCTTCTTTAGGTGAAATGTTTTTACAAGATCAAAACTTATCATTAGAAATACTAGGTTTTTTTATCCCAACAAGCATCATTAAATTTTCTATCGAAGTAATTTCAGTCACCTTTCTTATTCTTCTTTTTGGAGAGGTTTTGCCTAAAGTATATGCATCAAGAAGAGCGTTGCAGTTTTGTAACTACATGAGTAAACCGATTCAGTTTTTAAATGTCATTTTAACTCCGTTAAGTTATCCGTTAATCAACCTAACAAAAATTATTGAAAAAAGACTGGGAAGTAAGAATTCTAACTTTTCTGTAGAAATATTATCACAAGCACTCGAGTTAACTTCGCAAGGGGCAACCACAAAAGACGAACAAAAGATTTTAGAAGGTATTGTTAGTTTTGGAAACACAGAGACGGTTCAAATAATGAAACCAAGAATCGATATTTTTGCATTATCTGAAACAGAAACTTACCAAGAAGTGTTATCTAAAATTTTAAAACATGGCTATTCTCGAAACCCTGTTTACAAAGATTCAATAGATAATATCATTGGAGTTTTATATTCAAAAGATTTATTAGGTCATTTAAACAAAGATGAATTTAAATGGCAAAAGATATTACGTGAGCCCTTTTTTGTTCCTGAGAATAAAAAACTTGATGACCTTTTAGGGGAGTTTAGAGAGCGGAAAAACCACCTTGCCATAGTTGTGGACGAATACGGAGGAACAAGCGGCTTAGTTACTCTAGAAGACGTTATAGAAGAGATTGTAGGTGATATTAATGATGAGTTTGATAATGATGATCTTTCGTATTCTAAAATTGATGCGAACAACTATATTTTTGATGGTAAGATTACTATTAAAGATTTCTGCAAGATCTTAGAAGACAATGACGAAGAAAGGTTTGAAGAACTTAAAGGAGAATCTGAAACAATTGCAGGTTTTATTTTAGAGCTTTCAGGTAAATTTCCAAAATTAGGGGATAAAATAAAGTTTGATAACTATACGTTTGTCATTGAGGCGTTAGATAGAAAGCGTATAAAACAATTGAAAGTTACAAGACAAGTAAATGCGTAAACTCTACTTTATTTTCATTATCATTTTAGTTGCTTCTTGTAAAGAAGAAACCTTACCTAAACCAAAAGCTTTTTTGAATTTAGAGTATGACAAAACAGTCTATAAAGAAATCTCTTTAAAAAGACCTTATGTTTTTGAAGTCTCTAAAAATGTTGAGATAAAAGACGAACCTAATAACTGGTTAAAGATTGAATACCCAGCATTAAACGCTTCCTTAGATATTACCTACAGAAAAATTGATAATAACTTAAGAGAATTATTAGTAGAGTCAGAAAAACTGGTTTTTAAACATACCCAAAAAGCAGAGCAAATAACTTCAAATGACTATACAAATGATCAAAGAAAAGTTTTTGGAACCCTGTATGAAATTACCGGTAATGCGGCTTCGCAAATTCAATTTCATATCACAGATAGCACGCATAAC
>TARA_R110000787_G_scaffold14524_2_pt1 | contig 13137 bp, 12 predicted proteins | sample TARA_R110000787 | Tara Oceans TARA_R110000787 (sample SAMEA4397920) | marine metagenome | biome: Polar Biome; feature: [DCM] deep chlorophyll maximum layer (ENVO:01000326); material: water (ENVO:00002006), including particulate matter (ENVO:01000060) such as... | depth 35 m
GCCATCTTCATCAACCTTGATCTGCAACTTCATGACATCGCCGCATGCTGGTGCACCTACTAAGCCTGTGCCTACACCTTCTTCGTCTTTGTCCATGGCCCCTACGTTGCGAGGGTTTTCGTAGTGGTCAAGCAGCTTGTCGCTATAAGCCACAGTTAATCTCCTATTTCTTTTTAGTCTTGGGTTTAGTATTTACCCAGCCCTTTGCTTTTAAAGACAAGTGTTCAGCTTTAGTCTTAGCCATTTTACTTTGACCCTTTTTAGAGTACATCGTATGAGGTTTAAATGTTTTTTTCTTAGCCATAGTTATCTCCTAGTACTGTTTAGTCTTCTTTTTATCTTTAGGTTTCTTTTTCTTCATTGGAGGTTGTTCTTTTTTTGAACCGTGTTTACCTTTTCTTTTTAGCATAGTTATACTCCTTTTAGTTATTTTCTAGACTTTGCGCCAGAACATTTCCAACGCTTACGAGATAGGTTGTTGGGGGTGTTAGGATCGTTCTGTTTCTTTTTAGACAGCCCCTTCTTTATACCTAAACTTCTGGCACAGTAACTATCACCCTTACTAGTCCCCGGTCGTACCCTTGGGCCACCACCTTTTGCTTTACCAGCTTGTCCATAGCTAACTCGCTTACCACTGGCTGTTACCTTAACCTTTGCTTTACCTTTTCTTGGCTTTGCCATTTACTGTGCCTTAATACTATTAGCTGGATTCATTTTATTATCTCCTAGTTATCCACGAGTATCATATCAAATTCAGGGCCTGAGTAGCCATGCGGAGGGCTAGTGTTAGCTCTTTATTCATTTATTGTTGTCGTCTTATTAGCTACTTCTAGGATATTCTCTGGGTAGTGAGTTCTTCCCTTCTTCCCAGAAGTGACTTCAGCAAGCTTCTGGAGCCTCATCATGTTCCTTTGTACAGAAGGGTTATCAAGAAGGACCCAAGGGTCTGTTACTATGATCTCTCCTTTAGAGTTTCCTTCTACCAAGGGGACTGTCCTGCTACGTAAGAACCAGTCTCTGACAGACTGCTCTACTCCAGCATCAGCACTGCCAAACCTGAACAGATCAAAGAGCCTGACGTAGTCTTCCTCATACATCCTTGAGAATCCTCCCGGTGCTTCAGGAGACTTGGCTTCTACAGGGTCAAGTACTGTGTGTATGTCCGCTTCTAAATCCTTCTCTATTAGTTTAATAGAAGCGTGTGTGAACTCATGAGCAGGGGTCTTAGGCGATCCGTCAACAGTTGTTATTGATTCAGGGTGGACAACGACCTTAGGAGTGTTTTCAAAACGTACACCAAAGGCTCTTTCAAAGTCAGCTCTTGTCTGTGTTTCCATTGAAGAGCCGGGAGAGAAGGTAGTCCCTGCAAAGGCCTCACCCTCTCCAGCTGAGACTATAGATGCTGTGTCTTCAGGGTTATCTGTTAAGAAGGCTTCTACCAAGGGGTATTTAGTCCCGAAGTTAGCTGTCTTACCGCTTAGCTCACTCATAAGGGAATGAAGCTCGTTCTTCAAAGGCTGCTGATCTACTCCAATGGCCTTCAAAGCCCCGTCAAGTGCTTTATCCTGCTCAGTCTTTGGAGAGGGGACAGGCTCTGACATATGCTCAGACATCAGAGCCTTCATCATCCCAGCCTCATCACCCCATGCGTTGACAGCCTCTGACTGACGCTCCACAGTGCCTTCATCCTGCCCTGTGGCAGCTATGTTAGCCTCTGCAGCGGCTATGAAATCTTCTTGATTGATAGTGTCAGGAGTAATATCAGCCATAAGCCAAGGCCCTCCCAGCCTGAACCACCACTAAAGGGTAGGGTTGTAGTCCATTTTCCATATGGATAATACTCATCACAACATCGGACATGTCGTTATCCTCTAATTCCTCAGCCCTGTCTAGGCCTGTGTAGGTCTCTACGAAGCTGATGTACTCTTCAGTATCGTTCTCTAAAGGGGGTGCCCAACGGGTGACGATACCTTCTATGGTGTTGATGTCATACTTTGTACGGTATGTCTTCATGATCTTGAACATGGCTCTGATACCATACTCAGGTGTCTGGAACTGGGCAAAGGAGGAGTCATTATCCTGATCTTCACTCAGACCATCCCAGTCTATACCCTTACGGATGTTGCCGGGGTTGTTATTGCGTAAGCCACGGGTCATTTACGCCTCCCTAACTCTTCCCTAACCCTCTTAATAAATGAGGGCGATCCCGATGGTGTTCCGAGGCCGTCATTAATGTACGCTTGGAGTTCTTCTGTGGAGAGGCTTTCAAACGTCCTCCCTCCCTCTTTAGGGGCAGCTGGTTTGAACTTACCATCACTACCAAGTACTAATGAGGCTCTGTCTACCTTATCTTTGGTAGTCTGGATAAGATCAGCAGTATTCTTCTCTGAAGACTCGATAGAAGCTGCAGCTACCTGATGCTCAAACTTAGGAGGATTCTCAGGTAGGTTGTACGTCTGCCCAGTCACTGTTTTATAGCCAAGGCTTGCTGCAAAGAGCGATGCAGTCTGGGATGAGGATGTCTTCTCAAACCCTGACTCGAAGTCTTTGTACTTGACAATAGTCTTCAGAGCATTGTTCATCCGATGAGCCAACTGCTCTGCCCGTGACTGCTCAATGCTTCTCAGTCCCTCTTTAGTGGTGAAGTTGCCCTGTGTAGGGGTGGACATAAAGTCTTCAGCAGCCTGCTTAGACTTGTTACCTTCCTGCTTAGGCAGTGCACTCTCATTAACCACATACTCCATAGCCCTAGGATCGTACAGTAGCTTAGATGTGGCTGCTTCACTGAGACCTGTCTGTGTGGCTACTTCCACGGCGATGGCCTTGAATCTGTCAGCCACCATCTTAACAGCCTCATCATTCTTAGGCTCTCCCTCTGCTGTGCTGTACAGTAGAGTCTGCATATTAGGGTGCAGAGCCCTTTGTAGGACACTGTCCTTATCCCGGGTGTCTGTGGAGCGTAGACCTGCTGCCTGCGCTGCATAGATAGTATTAGTGTATGTGACCTTATCACCGTTGTCTAACAGAGGGCCTTCACCGTCACCTAGGTAGGTATCAAGCATTTCTGTGGAGGCCTGTACGTTACCTTTTAACTGTTCAGGTGTCATGTTCTTGAAAGAAGGGTCCACAGCTGTTAAGAAAGCATTGAAGGCGCTGAAGGCTGCTTCACCTTGGACACCGTTTAACTTGTCCACAATATCAGACTGAAGTAGAGCAGACAATGCTGGCTTACCTATGACAACAGCCTCAACAGTACGACTCACAGCCCTAGGTCCAAAGTGTTTGATAAGATTAGCGTACAACGACTGGGATTGCCATGTCTCAAGACCTGAGGTATTCTTGATAACTTCAAGGTCCCTCTTCAGGTTCTCAACAGGGGTCTTTAGAAGGGTGATCTGGGTATCCACAGCAGCATCCAAGGCTTTAAGATCAGCAGCCATAGCTGTGGTTGATGCAGATGCGGCATGGACAGTGAAGACGTTATGGCTCTTCCTTATCATCCCTGCTGCTTGTTGTCTGTAGTTTTCAAGGCTATTGATAAGTGGATCGGTTTGTCCAACAGTACCCGCTCCCCCACTCTCAACAATCAGCCTATCAGACTGCCCTATTGTTGTGGTGAACTCACGTATGATGGCTAGGTTGTTTGCCGAAGCAGTCCTAACACCTTCTCTACCGGCAATCTCTTTCTCTTTGATAGATGCTTCTTTAGACTTAAGAGTAAGAGCGTAGGCATCTGCAGTGGCTTTAGCTCTACTCCCGTTATTAGCAACACGGAGCTTACGTCTGCCCACCTCAGCAGCCCCTGCCATATCGCCACTCTCAATCATACGTTTAGCTTCAGGGTCTCCTGACTGTACAGCAGCTGAGATGTAGACATCTTCAATCTTACGTAGGCTGGATGCTTTCTCTTCAGGGGTTTGTTCACCAGAATTCTTTAACTGTGCGTTCTTGTGCAGGATAGTGTTAATATCATGGTTCATATCCCTGTTAGAGATATCGATCTGTGTTGCTGTTGACTGAGCGTCCTTACCTGCTGCTAACTGCTCCTCAGCTGTACCCTCAGGCAAAATCTGCGAACCTAATTGAAGACTGGTAGCGTCCTTTTGTAGGCTGGTCTGGAGGTTAAAGGTCTCTGTAGCCCTCTGTCCCTCTAACACAGCAGCGGTAGGGGAGAAACCGAACAGGTCTTTGGAGATGTTTGTGGCATCTTTGGCAAGGTCAGGGTTGGCGGAGATAAACTCACGTTGATTAGCAGCAGCAGTCAGCTTCATTGATTTAAACTTGGCCTGCCCTACCCCCTGCATACCTGCATGGATACTGGACTGCTTCTTTGTGAAGTCCTTGATACGCTGATCTGTGATAAGCTCCCCAGTACCTGCCACAATCTTACCAGCGGCCTGTAGAAACCCTCCAGCGGCCTGATCCACAAAGGTAGAGGCCACGTCTGCCCGTACCCTGACAGGGGAGTCCTTGGCGATATTGATATCAAGGGTGCCTCCGGTTAAATCTTCAGCCATCTTATTCTTCTCCTAGGTTCATCAGTAGTCTGTTAATATCGTTGATGTAGGCTGCTCTGCCTTTCTTGTATGTGGAGGCACTGTTGAGTCTGTTTCTGACATCTAAACGTACACCTGTTGGCAGTGTCTGTAGGATGGACTGGATAACAGCGGCGTTATCCTCAGCTCTTTCAGGGTTTCTGAAGGTATCTAAACGTAGCTTCAGTCCAAGATCATAAGCATCCTTGGTAGCGTCCTTGATAGCCCTTATCCTCTTCTGTAGGTCGTATACGTCTTCTACTTCCTTCATAGGAATACCGAGGGCAGAGGCTAACCACTCCCTGTTAGGAGCATCAGCCACTGTACGGCCTATACTGTCAACAAACTCTCCACTTTCAGCAACCATCAAAGCCCTTGTCAGTCTGCTGAGGGAGGCGATGTGAGAGGACAGATCAAGGGCCACCTTCTTAGTAATGTAACCTGCACCTACCTCCTCAGTTGCGAAGTAGTGTCCGATATCAAGGATAGACTTGGTGATCCCTTTGTCACCGAATACAATACTATATGAGGCCCCACCCATAAACTCAAGAACAGGCTTATCTGTGAAAGACGTGATAAAGTTAGCCATACCAGCCCCTACACCAGCCCTGTCTGAGAAGTTGGTATCAGGATTAGCTTTTAACTCTCCGGTGACAATCGGCCCCCAGATTAACTTGTCCCATGCCCCTGTTTCTAGGAAAGTCTTAACATCATTCTGGTCCTCACCAAAGATAGTGTCCAAAGCCCAGTCAGCAGCAGGGACACCAGCTGATCCGTACATAACAGCCTGCATCATACCCAGACGTATCTTCTGAGGGACGGTGAAGTTACCTACTAAGACGTTCTCAGTTAATCTGAACTGATATGACATGAATTGTGTAGCTGCGGACAACCAGCCCTTCTGCCACTTAGCAGCAGAGGCCGCTGTCATGTTCATTGAGTAGTCATCTACCCTCTGAGACAGGATGCGGATAGCCTCAGAGCTTTCCATGTTCAGCTTAGGCTGTGTTGCCTTAAGTTCACGCCATGCTATACCGTATGCGGTGATACGGTTGAACTGCTCAGCCTGATAGAACGGTATACGCATGATCTCCCGTGCAGTACGAATATGTTTGACAGAGTTCATGGCAATCTGTTCACCGAAGTTGTTTAACATGGCTACTTCACCACCAACATTCAGGATACCGGATCTACGTAGACTTTTAACCAACGTCTTGAACTCTTCAGCCTCCATACCAAGGCCTTTCCAGTTCTTGGCAAGATAGTTAAGCATCTCATCAGACTGGTTCATCATAGCTATCTTAATAGCAGGCATAGCCGACATAGCCTCGAATCCGAACTTAGGAGACAGGGACATAGCAGCGAACATGGTCTGTGTTTGGATTATTAACTGTGAAGGATCACCGAAGCCCAGCTTAGTATCGAAAGCAACCCCACGCATGGCCTTGATAGGGTCTTGCTCTATAGCCCACAGCGCAACGTCCTTACCTTTGAAGTCTTTCTCATAGACCCACTTCTTAAGACTGGCCTTCTGGTTGTTCAACCACCTGCCTTCCTCTGTTTCTGTGGTCAGCTGCCTTTTGATCACATCTCTGAGGGTATTCAGCTGCTCTACCCCCTTCCCAGTAGGTGATTTAAACCTACCATGGACAAAAGCGTCTACTGGGCTGCCGTAGGCGTTATCAAGTTTACCCGCAGCAGCCTCGAACCAGCTACCGATAGCCTCCAGACGGTAATTAGTAAGAGAACCATTCTTAAGAGCGTTGTTCATGGCTACGGAGGTAGCTTGGAAGGGGCTGACTATGGCTGCGTGTTCATTCTTAGGGTCTACCAGATGGTCGCCACGCTTGGAGTAGTATAGCTTACCCTGTGTCATGTACATATCAGAGACAGCATCACCACCTTGGACGAAGTTACGGTGCCCTTGCCCTATGAAGTCTTCTGTAGATTTAGGTAGCTCTTTATCGTATACAACTTCGAACTTGTTTCTGGTCATTTTACCAGAGAACAGCTTCTTAATCATATCTGATGTACCTTCGATATGCACTTTATCCAAAGACCTGAACATATCATCAGCCATTTCACTGGTGATGGTCCGGTCTGTGTAGGCTTTGTAGATATCCAAGGCCTGATTCATCTGATCAGCCCATACCTCAGCGTCTTTCTTATCAACAGACACTATATGGGTCTTGGGTGTTGAAACGTACTTACCTATACCGGGGGCTGTACCTGTCACAGTCTGTTTAACGAAGAACTTACCTTCATAGATACGGTGGCCCCCTCCGTTGTACGACAGGAGCTTCTTAGGGAGGTTAGTCAAGGGGTTCTCAGTGTCGTTTATCAGGGCGAACTTAACATTAGTATCATCAGGGCGCTTAACAACGTCATGGAACTCTACAACCCTATAGCCTTTAGGGACTTTAGCTTCTGTGAATTGTTTACCTGTCCTGAGGTCTACAACGTACTCGCCTGAGAAGCTTTTAAGTTCACGAGCCATCATAGGGTCATCAAGAGAGCCTCCTTTTAAGAACCTCCAACCCTGTGCCTCCTTCTCAATACCGAAGGAGTTGTTTCTGATGATCCACTCAAGGTCATTAATGTCTTTGGCGGTGTAGTAGGCTGCTATCTCTTTATCAGCCATCTCTCTGCCGTTGAGGTTTCTGAATGTACTCTTAAGTTCACCTGCGGTATACCATTTATTATTCTTAAGACCCTCTTCCATCACCTTACCAACAGCAACCCCTTCTTTCTTGGAGAGTTTCTGAATAGTCTTGATCATAGGCGTCATGACTTGTTTAGCCAAGGCCTGATGTGTGAAGTTAGAGTGCTGTATAGACTGGATAAGTCTGTCTGTGGTGACACTCTTCAGTGACATGAACATGGACCTGATCTGACTACCCTTACCGACCTCATCAAGGTTAGCGGCACTGATGGTGCCTGATGTATCCAGCTTCTGCTTCTCAAACTTGATAACCCAACCATCAGAGGTTTCTTCGATGGTCTGTTTAGTCCAACCATTACGTGATGCAGTGGCCTCAGCCAGCTTCTGAGACTTGAACGGCTTACCTTTGGTAGTCCCGAACAGCACAGAACCGTACCCCTCGGTAAGGTTAATAGTATCTCTGGGGATATCCACAACTCTGGTACCATGAGGGGAGCCTGATATGGTCTTTGCCACTATGTTGTCAATATCATCCATATTATTGAAGGTAAGTCTGTCAATCATCTCCTTACCAACAGTCTGTAGTAGTGAGTTCCTCTCCAGAATGGTGTTGATCTCACCTGAGATAGAGTCATCAAGGCGTTCTAAAGAAGACTGTTGAGAGGTGGGTAGTAGGTCATGTGTGGCTTGATTCTTACTGGTTACTTTGGAAGACCCCTCTATAACAGAGGCCTCTATCTCTGCTTTAAGGGACTTGTTCATGGCTGTGCCGACAACAGCTGAGGCCCCTCCTCTGAGGAGCTTCCATGCTGTCCCTAAAGAGATGATAGGAATAGCGTCTAACAGTGACAGAGCGTTTCTGGCATTAATACTATCCTGACCTTCACTCAGTTGGATGATACCATGCTCTGTTATGTAGTTGTTAAGGGTGGTACGTACCTGATCCAGATTCTCACTGAAGTATGCACTCCCGTCCAGAGCTTTCTGAACAACCAGCTCAACCTCTTCTCTCCACTCAGGGCCGTATGTATTCTCTCCTTGGAAGATGGCTGTGCTCTCTAATCCTATACGTCTGGACAGGTTAAGGACATCAGACAATGCTGATGCATTCTCAACATTACCTACCTCAGCAGAAGAGATGTTCAGGGTCATCAAAGAACCTATGAAGTCCCAGACTTTCCTTGGCAACCCTCTGGCATCAGCATCTGCAGCTGATCTGTCTATCACAACCTGAAACCATGCCAGCTTCTTGTTAAAGTCTTCGACCTGTTGTAGTGTGGTACCGTCCTCAGCCATTGTTGCTACTAAGTAGGCCTGATCAGGGTCTGTGATAGCCATTCTGGTGATGGTCTCAATAGCTTTCTCTTCTATAGCGGCCTGTTTGTCCTCAAACTCTAAAGAGATCTGAAGGTCCACAACAGCCTTTGCAAGTTCACCATCCCCATCTATTAAAGCCCCCTGCATAACAGCAGAGTTACGTTGGGTCTCTTCTTCAAGCTTCTTCTGAGCAAAGTCAGATCGTATCTGTGACTCAGCACCAGCTTTGATAAGGTCTGTGTAGCCCTGTTTAATTTCGTTATATGTTTCAAATGTAGGGTCCTCAGCCACAGCAGCAAAGAACGCTGTAGATTCTGCCTGCTTCTCAGTGACAAAGTTAACCTCAACAGGGACAGCCATAGGAGGGATACTAAGAGACTCCACAGGGATATGGGGCTCTTCCTCTGCAGGCACAGGAGGTTGTTCTTCCGCAGTAACAGGTATAGGCTCAACCACAGGCTCTGCAGGGACTACATCTAACTCAGCCATTATGTGAATAACCTTTCAATATCTTCACGCCTGTCGAAGATAGTCATACCAGCTGATGTCACCCCTTGGAACAAGCTTACATTAGAGAGGGCCTGAGCCTGCTTCCCTTTAGCCATGTTAGCCTCAGACATAAAGGCAGAAGCATTACGGGCAAATATACTGGACTGGTCTAGGTAATTGAAGTTACCCCCCAGCTGAGATGTCAGAGAACCTACCCCTCCTCTGATAGAGCCTTGGGCCCCACTGAAGACTGCCTTATTCTTAGCCCTACCACGTCTGATACGTGCTTCCTGAACAGCCTTGATCTTAGTCTGTCGGAGAGCTAGGTTGTCCCTCTTACGTTGCTCTGCAGTGGCTTTATTCTGTAACTCTGCTGCCCTATCAGCCTGCTTAGAGGCTTTCTTACCCTGCTGGTACTGTATTCCCGCACTGATACCACTGACAATTAATGAGAATATACCTAAAGACATCCGCGTCTACCCCCTAAGGCTGAGTAGTGGCTGAATAGACCACTGCCCAACCGTATAAGTTAAAATCTTTACCTGCCTGTGAGGTATACCTGAGATGTAAGCTCTGCCCACCACCCCTTACCTTTAGTCTTGAGACTACAACTGGGAAGCCATCATCAAAGTCAAGATTACCATTAGCTGTATCATTATATGTGGTACGCCTCTTATATACTTGCTGAGTTCTACCGAACCTGCTTGAGTTAGAGTTATCAGACCACTGCCACCGTGCCTGTAGGTAGCACCCTGATCCGTCCTGTAGGGTGTAGCCTCCTGCCCCGTCACTGACGTAGCCTGTCTCAGTCCTCTTAGAGTAGACATAGATGTAAGGGGCCTGCTTAGTGTTTATAATGTCCCCCTCAGTCAGGTACCCAGTGCTGAAGTAGGAGTCATAGGGTACACCAGTTGAATCGTTACTTATCCAGTCTGAGAAGTTATCATTATTCAGGAGGGAGTATGTCCACTCAGAATCTGTGGAGACTGGGACAACTGTGAAGAACTTAGACTGTACCGATCCAGCCTGTGTCAGTGTCTGATCAGCTACTACAACTTCACTGTCACTCTGTCTGATTACTGTGTTACCTGATGAGGCCTGTACAACTGTCTCTGTCTGTGTCACTGTTCCAAGGGCAGAAAGTGGGAAGATGCCTGCAACGTATGGGGAGGCACTTACCAAGTCCCCAATCACATGTACGTACATAGCCCCTGTGTTTATGTTCAGGACAAGCATGTTGTTGAACTTGAACCTGTAGTTGGTGTCTGCCCCGTCTGAATAGATCCATGTAACAGTGTGCTTGGAAGGATCATAAGCCCCTTGACAGTACAGCTTAGCCACAGGATCTATAGAGTTGTATGTTGTCTGGATAGTGAACTCAGTCATTGACTTAGCTTCGATACGGTCAGTGACATCGTTCCTTCCGATGGTGAAGATACCCTCAGCAGACCACCACATAGGAGTACCCTCGACATCAACAACACTCCGAGGCCCTATCAGCCCAACAGTGGTGATGTTAGATACTGAGTAATCTGTAGGGGAGAAACCCTGCCCTGCAGAGCCTGTGACCTCCCATACACCGTTATCACCGAAGACCAGTAGGGAGGACCCTGTCACTTTCATAGCAATGTTGTTACCTAGTTCAGGGATAACAATAACCCCACCATCAGTAGCAATCAGATCTGAGATATCCTCTGAAGTCGGGTCAGCCTCCTGATAACATCTGCCAATCTTGGTTTCATCTTCAATAATCTGACTGAAGTAAATATGACCGGACTGATTAGAGCTTGTGGGGCCGCCGAAGAAGGCACGGCCTGCAAAGAACGCCACTGACTGAGGCCTGTTTGTTACTGTAACAGATGTAATACCTGAAAGGCCAGAGGCTGTGTCGTAGTCTTTGTTGAATGGGTCAAGTAAGTGGTGGCCTCTAGGTGCCAGTGTGTTACCTGTGAAGTACTTGGTCAGCAGTGTAGAGTCAAGGTTACCGCTGGCATCCTTTGTAGTCCACCACTGCTTATTATTACCGGGGTACTTAGCGACTGAACCGAAGTAGGTTGTTACAGGGTCAGCAATAGAGGCACCGGGGCTGACCCAGCCTTGGTTCTTAAGGTTATAGGAGTGGGGAGTAGTTAGAGAGGTAGGCTCTTCACTAATGTCAAGACTATCGTCCACCCCATCAAAGTCCCTGATCTGGATACCTATCTCTGTGTTGGTTATAGAGTTTCCTGAGGATGAGTAGCTGACATAGAATGGCTTGATCTTCTTACCTGTGACGTACAAGAAGCCTTTACCAGAGTCTACACTGACTAACTCAGACCCTACATCGGATGCTGCAGGGGCTGCGAAGGATGATAACGAAGTAGTGAAACTCTTAAGCCCATTACTGAGGGCATCGTTAGACATATCGATATAGTAGAGAACGGTATCAACCTGAACTACTAAGAAGTTAAGGTTACCGTCACCCGCAACGTTATTCCATCGACTAACCCCTACCCCTTGGGTCTGCCATGTAGCCTCTGCAGTAGTCTTCGAAGTCAGGGACGAACTAGCCTCATAGTCCATCCCTAGTCTGCGACGGATGTTGCCCTCTCTTTCGAAGACACAGTTAAGAGTCTCCAGAACAGTGTTCTCTGGATAGTTTAACGGTGTGGCCTCTGTCATAAGGCCAGCTACAAAGGTTGAGTAGGTCTTAGCTGCTGAGTTCCGTGCCAACTTCTGATTCTACCTTCTTCTGATACTGTTTAGGTTTAACCTTGGCTGGTTCACCTTTAGGGCGTAGCGGTGCAATAGTCTTGATGTGATTCTGTATATCTGTGCAGGCCTTAGAAACTGAGGTATATGATCCTTTGAGAACATCTGGGAGTTCTCCACCATCTGAGTATTTGATTGTGTAGAAACTAAATGGTCCTGACATTTCCATAGTCAGGCTGTTGCCTCTAGGAGTTGTGAAGGATGGGAGAGTTTCTATATCGTCCTCTGGTCTTTCGTCCATAATCTGGTCCTTTCATATGGTTCTCTTCGTGGATGTTGGAACGGTCATTAGCCCAACGTGTATACTGTCTACGTGCATACTGCTCTGCTTTAGGGTTAGAAGACTGCTTAATCTCTACGAAGGCCAGTGACTTGGCTTCATTGAGTAGGAGAGGAAACAGGTTAGCATCAAGGTCAGGGGTGAAGGAGTCAGCCATGGTCCATGACGGCTCCAACGTACCTCTTACCATGAATTTAGATTGTTGCAGGGTAGAATCAACACCGCTATCAAAGGAATCAAAGATAAGGTACTGATCATCAAAGGATGTGTAGTACTCAGGACGTTTATCATTCTCAATAAACAACTTCCCACCTGTGATGGTGACTGTCTGGATGTCTGAGTCTGTGGAGTTCCTTGAAAGGACTGAGTCCATAAAGTGCTCAGGTTCTCTGTATTGGATATCGTCATACTGGACACGGGTCTCTCCAGAAGCTATGATATTGTACTTAACAGACCTGATATCTCTGACCCCATCAGGGATCAGCATATGCGTAGGCTGTGTAGCGTCACCTAATGCTGTTAGTGTTATTATACCAGAATGCTCAGGAATGTCAAGGTTATTCGTAAGATTATAGTAAGCATCTTTGATAACGAAGGCAACCTGCTCAGACTCTATAGTCTCTGCATAGGCGTTGACACTGTCTGAGTCCATACTGGACAGGATATGTTGTGTCATCTCAAGTAGTGTCATCTTTGGCATATCAGTTTATCCCTTTAATCCTAAGAAGGCTGTTACAGAGGCTAGTGCTGTTACTACACCTAGTACCCATCTGGCACCTGTCATAGCTCCTTCAGCTTTAGATACTCTGTCCTCAAGGTCATCAACCTTATCAAAGATCTTGGTGAATAGTCTATCCTCATGCACCAGATTCTTTTCCATAGCCTTCTCTACCCTCAGTACAGCTTCCTGTTGAGTGTTTGCTGAGGATGCAAGGACTGCCAGAGATGTCTGGATGTCAGCTAGTCTGTTTGTTTCTGTTGTCATAAACACTCTATCCCTATTCTTGGGTAGTCTCGTATAATCCTGCACATATGGCTATAGATATCTTGTTCATGTTAATCTTCTAACTTGGCTCTGTTGGAAAGGTAATATCATCAGGGTC
>TARA_R110000787_G_scaffold67411_1_pt1 | contig 13127 bp, 14 predicted proteins | sample TARA_R110000787 | Tara Oceans TARA_R110000787 (sample SAMEA4397920) | marine metagenome | biome: Polar Biome; feature: [DCM] deep chlorophyll maximum layer (ENVO:01000326); material: water (ENVO:00002006), including particulate matter (ENVO:01000060) such as... | depth 35 m
CCAGTCTTCGGTCAGATGATCGAGCTTGTCGATATGCCGGCGCATCTCTTTCTGGTCGGCGATTGTCCGGGCAGCAGAGGCACGGACTTCAACCAGGGTTTCTTCCATCTCCAGAATGATCATGCGGATCATCTTTGACGGGTCCTGCGCCTTGTCCAGCATGTCCGTCACGTTGGCGGCAATGATGTCACGCGTTCTTGAAAAAATACCAGCCATGTACATACTCCGGTTGCGTCTGTGATTATGTTCGAACTTGTTCGAGCCTTCGCTCCAGTTTCGTTCTACATCATCTTGTTGAATTTCAAAAGGTGGCCGGGACTTGACTTCGGCAAGGGGGAAAGAAGTGGTCCCGGCCATTTTGTCTGTCATGCCCGATAACCGAGGTTGATCAAGCTGACAGGTGGGGAAGCGATTTGGTTGCTGGTGGCCGTGCCTTCGGCCTGAGCAGGTCCGACGGCGCTGATCAAAATCGTTACGCCAAAAAGCAGGATCGAGATGATCGCGGAAACATCGGTGCGGCTCATTTTGGTCAGTGCTGGCATGGTTTGCTCCAGAAGTTGGTTTGTTTCGTATCTGAAACCTACATTGCAGAAGCCGTGCCAACTGCGCTAAGCATATGAATAATAATGAAAAATGGATTTTTTCGGTCGGATGAACATGGTATTAATTGCTATGTAGTGGGATTTTGCACTATATATTGGTCATGAAACGCGAAAATCAATTTGTCGGGGAATCGGGCGCTTTTCTCGATGCGGTGGAAAAAGCCAGCCGGGCGGCGCCATTGGACCGTCCGGTCCTTGTAGTCGGTGAACGCGGCACCGGCAAGGAACTGATCGCGGAACGGCTGCACCGGCTGAGTTTGCGTTGGGACGGGCCGTTCATAACCCTCAATTGCGCGGCGATGCCCGAAACCCTGATCGAGGCGGAATTATTCGGTCACGAAGCCGGTGCCTTTACCGGCGCAACCAAGGCACGGGCAGGGCGTTTCGAGGAAGCCGACGGCGGCACATTATTTCTAGACGAGCTCGGAACCCTCTCGACGGGGGCGCAGGAACGTCTGTTGCGCGCGGTTGAATATGGCGAGATTACCCGAATCGGGGCCTCCCGCCCGCAACGCGTGGATGTACGGATCGTCGCGGCAACCAACGCCGACCTGCCGAAAATGGCGCAGGAAAAAAGCTTTCGCGCCGACTTGCTCGACCGCCTCTCCTTCGAAGTCGTGACCTTGCCGCCGCTCCGCGTGCGGGAAGGCGATATTCCGGTGCTCGTGGACTATTTTGGCCGTCGCATGGCAGCCGAGCTGGAATGGCCGTCCTGGCCCGGCTTCGGACGTCTCGCGTCGGAGGCGCTGAACCGGCACGAGTGGCCCGGCAATGTGCGTGAATTGCGTAATGTGGTCGAGCGTGCCGTCTATCAATGGAATGACCATTCGATACCGGTCGATCATATCGTGTTCGATCCCTTCGCGTCGCCCTGGAAACCCAGAGAGACGGCTGCGAGAGCAGAATCAAGGCCGGAGACGCCTGCAACTGCGGAAGCTCAGCCTGCGCCGAGCGAGCCCGCCGCAACAGAGCCGGCCTTCCATGATGTCGACGATATGAAGGCGGCGGTTGAAGCCTTTGAGAAGAGGATATTGGAGTCCGCTCTGGCGAAATCCCGCTACAACCAGCGGCAGACCGCCAAGGCGCTCAATCTCACCTATGACCAGCTTCGCCATTCTCTGAAGCGGCACGATCTGCTCGGGACATAAAAAAAGAGGGCCGCAAAGCCCTCTTTTCATGCTTCCAAATCTTCCATTTTTATCCGGCGTTGGCGTTCACCATCGCATAGAACATCGGCAGCGAAAGCAGGACATTGGTCCGCGACGCCATCAGCGCGATCTTGCCGGCGGCGGCTTTCTCGTCCGCTGAAGCTTCTACAATGCCGAGAACCTTTTTCTGCTTGGGCCAGATGATGAACCAGACATTGGCGGCCATCACGATGGCGATCCACATGCCGACACCGATCATCTGAAATGGTGCCTGCAGCGTCATCGCCTGATGGACCCAGCCGCTGGCCCAGGCAACATAAAGACCGGTCACCACGGTGAGCAAAGCAGCCCATCGGAAATAGAATAATACTTTCGGCGCGATATGTTTGCCGACGGCGGGTTTCAGTTCGTCCGGGATAGTCGGCATCAACGGCACCTGAACAAAGTTCAGATAATAAAGCAGTCCGATCCAGAGCACACCGAAGAACAGGTGCAGCCAGCGGCCGATGCTATTGCCGGTAACCATATCGCCATGCATGCCGAACATCAGTGCGAGGGCTGCAATCAGCCCCACAATCATCACTGCATTCAGATTTCCAAAAAATTTCGCCATAGTGCTTCCCCCCAGGATTATTTTACAATTAGGGCGCAACTTTATGCCCGCACTTTCAATATGTCACGAAAAATTCGATTTTTCACCGGACAAGCTGGCGAAAAGGATAATTGAGCTTGCATCTTATTCGCTATTGATGCGTTGACACTTCGTATCTCAAAAAATGGAGAAAAGAGAATATGGCTTTTGAACTTCCCCCGCTACCGTACGAAAAAACCGCATTTGGAGATTTGATCTCCGAAGAAACATTCAATTACCATCACGGCAAGCATCATAATGCCTATGTCAGCAAGACCAATGACGCGATCAAAGGTACGGATCACGAAGGCAAGAAGCTTTCGCAGATCATCGAAGCCTCGGATGGCGGCCTGTTCAACAATGCGGCGCAGGTATGGAACCACAGCTTCTACTGGCTTTGCCTGTCGCCCGAGAAAAAGGAAATTTCCGGCGAACTGAAAGACCGTCTGGAAAGCAGCTTCGGTTCGATCGAGGATTTCAAGTCCAAGTTCAAGGACGAGGCTGTTGGCCATTTTGCCAGTGGCTGGGCCTGGCTGGTACTAGACGGCGACGAGCTGAAAATCACTTCCTATCATGACGCTGACTCGCCAGTCGCTCATGGCGTCAAGCCCGTGCTGACGCTCGATGTCTGGGAGCATGCCTATTATCTGGATTACCAGAATGCGCGCCCAGATTATGTTTCCGCGTTGCTCGACAATGCGATTGACTGGGACTTTGTTGCTCTGAACCTCGACGGAGACGGCGTCAGCCGCGCCGATCAGGGCTAAACGCAGATATGCAGATCAAGCCGCGTCCTGACTGTCAGGGCGCGGCTTTTCTTCGACCGAAAAACCGTGTTTCATCAGCATCGGAATATTGGCCATGGCGAAGATGAATGAAACGGTTGTCACTCCCCAGACCTTGACTGTCAGCCACAAGTCAAAGCTCATCGTTGCGACCATCAACTCGTTAATAACGGCCATTGCCGCAAAAAATATCGCCCAGTTGCGGGATAATTTCAGCCAGCCTTCATCGGTCAGGCCTTCGAAAGCCGCCTGCAGCAGGCTTTTCAGCATGGCTTTTCCGCGCAGCAACCCGCCAAATAATATTACCGCAAATCCGGCATAGATGATCGTCGGCTTGTGCTGGATGAAGCGCGGATCATTGAAATAGATGGTCAGGGCGCCAAATCCCAGAATTAGAATGGCCGACATCCACATCATCGGCGAGACCTTGCCCAATTTCCATTTGGAGATGATCATCGCGACGACAATCGCGATCATGAACGCGACCGTGCCATAAATGGCGGAGGTAATCGGATTGCCTTCCGGCGCGCCGAATTTGTAAACCAGAAAGAAAATCAGCAGCGGCCCGAAATCGAGCGCGAAGCTCAGCCCCCGATGTTCTTTTGGAATCTCTTCAATTGCTGTTGCTTCGGTCATTTCTCTATCCCGGCTATGGCTGCGGCCAAATCTTCGGCCTTGAACGGCCTCAAGTCGTCTACGGTTTCGCCGATCCCGATGGCGTGGATCGGCAAACCAAATTGCTTCGCTGCTGCCACCAGTACCCCGCCGCGCGCGGTGCCGTCCAGTTTTGTCATGATCAGCCCGGTAACCTTGGCGACATCCCGAAAGACCTCGATCTGCGACAAGGCATTCTGTCCGGTGGTCGCATCCAGCACCAGCACGACATTATGCGGCGCCGCCGGATTAAGCCTTCCGAGGACCCGGCGAATTTTGTCCAGTTCGTCCATCAACTCGGTTCGGTTCTGCAGCCGACCGGCTGTATCAACGATTAATACGTCGATCCCGGTTGCGGTCGCCTGCTTGACGCCTTCATAGACAATGCTGGCGCTGTCGCCGCCTTGCGGGCCGCTGATGATTGGAACGCCCAGCCTCTCGGCCCAGATTTTGAGCTGCCCGATGGCTGCCGCGCGGAACGTGTCGCCGGCGGCCAGCATGACGCCATAGTCCTGTTCGAGAAACAGATGGGCCAGCTTGGCGATCGTAGTGGTCTTGCCGGAACCGTTGACGCCGATGACCAATATCACTTGTGGCCGCGGAAAAGCGTCTATTTCCAGAGGAATGGCGACCGGTTCCAGGATCGCGGCGATTTCGCGCTGGATAATCTCCTTCACCGCATGTTCGCTCAGGCCCTTTTCAAATCGCTCGACCGCCAGCTTCTCGCGGATCGACGCTGCGGTAGCGGGACCAAGGTCCGACATGATCAGTGCATCTTCGATATCGTCGAGCGTCGCCTCGTCGAGCTTGGCCTTGGTCACCAGCCCGGCGAGATTTTCGGTCAGCCGCGAGGATGTCTTGCCAAAGCCGCCAAACAGGCGGTCTTTCCAACTACTCTTTTCGCTCACGCTGCTACCCTGCCAATCAACTGTTTATCTTGTACGCCTGTAATCTCGACGGGAACCATCTGGCCCTTACGCGCAGGGACGTCCAGTAGAACGCGCGCAAAATTTTCCGAATAGCCAGCGTCGCCGGACATTTCAGCGAGCACATTCTGCCGGGACCCGACCAATGACTGGCGCCATGATCGAGCGCGGCGGGCGACTGTCTCGCGCAATAACTTTGCTCGTTTCTTGATGGTCTGTCCGTCAACCTGCGGCATTTTCGCCGCCGGTGTGCCCTGCTTCGGCGAATAGGGAAAAATATGGCCATGAACGATATCGCACTGATCGATGATTGAGCGGCTGTTGGCAAACATCGCGTCATCTTCGGTCGGGAAACCGGCGATAATATCGGCGCCGATCGCAATCTCCGGCCGTTTGGCTTTCAGCCGCTCGACCAGATCGATCGCCTGCTCGCGATTGTGCCGCCGCTTCATGCGCTTCAGGATCATATTGTCGCCGGACTGGAGCGACAGGTGGATATGGGGCATCAGCCGCGCTTCGCCGGTCAGCAGATCAAACAGCCGGTCATCAATCTCGATACCGTCCAGAGAGGAAAGCCGGAGCCTTGGCAGATCAGGCACGTGCTTCAATATCCGTTCAATCAACATGCCCAATGTCGGCTCGCCGGGCAGGTCGGGGCCATAGCTGGTGACATCGACGCCGGTCAGCACGACTTCCTGAAACCCCTTGTCGACCAAAGCCTGCACCTGATCCACGACAAGCCCCGCGGGAACCGAGCGGCTGTTACCCCGGCCAAAGGGGATGATGCAGAATGTGCAGCGATGGTCACAGCCATTCTGGATTTCGACAAAGGCGCGTGACCGGTCGGCAAAGGCGCTAACCATATGCGGGGTGGTTTCGGTGATCCGCATGATATCGGAAACGCGGATTTCCGGACGGTTGCTTTGCAGGCCGAGCTTGAAATTGGCCGCCTCATATTTGTCGAAATTGCCGACCACCGCGCTGGTTTCCGGCATGTCCGCGAACATTGCCGGATCGACTTGCGCGGCACAGCCGGTGACGATTATATTTTTCTCCGGATTGTCTTTCTTGGCCCGGCGGATGGCTTGCCGTGTCTGTCTGACCGCTTCGTTGGTCACGGCGCAGCTGTTGACGATGATCAGATTGTCCCCGTCAATATTGTTGGCGGCCAGATTCTGCCGCAACGTCTCGCTTTCCGCAATATTGAGCCGGCAGCCCATGCTGATCATTTCCGGTGCGCTCATCCGAACTGGGACCAGTCAGCTTCACCCGCAAAGACATAGGTGGTCGGACCCTGCATCTGGATTGTATTGCCTTCTTCCCAGCTGATGACCAGGGTCCCGCCGGGCAATTCCACTTGCACGGGACTGGTCACCAGGCCGCGTCTGATCGCGGCGACGGCGGTCGCACAGGCTCCGGTACCGCAGGCCCGGGTCAAGCCTACGCCGCGCTCCCAGACGCGCAAATGGATATTGCCGTCCTTGATATGGGCGACATTGACGTTCACTTTCTCGGGAAACAGCGGATCGACTTCGATCATCGGACCGAGCCGGTCAAGTTCGACGATATCGCTATCGTCCACGAAAAAAATCACATGCGGATTGCCGACATTGACGGCGGCGGGATTTTGCAGCTCTTCCCAGCCAACTGGCATAGTCAGCGTGTCCATCGCATAGCCGAGTGGTATAGATTGCCATTCGAACCGGGGTGCGCCCATATCGACGATGGCACCGTCTTCCGTCGCATTGCCAGTGATGATGCCACCGCCGGTTTCGATCCGTGTTTCGTCACCAATCAGCTTGGCGACGCATCTGCTGGCATTGCCGCAGGCCTCTACTTCGCTGCCGTCAGCGTTGAAAATCTGCATTTTGATATCGGCTTCGGTGGAAGGGCGCAGGATGATCAACTGGTCACAGCCGATCCCGCTATGCCGGTCTGCTATCGCCGTGACGATTGCCGCGGACAGATCGATCTCGTCTGCGCGCGCATCGATAATGACAAAATCATTGCCCAATCCATGCATTTTATGAAAGCGTCCGGTTGTCATGTCAGGCGATTTAGGGATGCCGCTCCCGCGAGTCCAGCAATTCGGCTCGCTGTGATGTTAGGCGAAGGGGCTTAAGCGGATTTTTTCCGGTCAGTTTCATCGGCAATCTGGTCAGGGGCAATGTTTTGCGTGTCCCCGGTTTCTTCAACCGGCTTGGCGGGCAGCAAATTGCGTTCGGCCAACATTTCGCGTGTCTGTGCTACCGACAGCGGGCGACCATAATACCAGCCCTGACCTTTGGCACATCCGATCCGACGCAATTCGCTTTCCGCTTCCTTGTCTTCGATGCCTTCGGCCGTGATCTTCATGCCTAGGCTTTCGCCGAGGCCGGTGATCGCCTTGACGATCGCCTTGCTCTCAGGATTTTGAATGATCGACGTTACGAAGCTGCGGTCGATCTTTATCTGGTCAAAGGGCAGGGCGCGCAAGTGCGCGAGTGAACTATAGCCGGTTCCAAAATCATCCAGTGCGATTTTTATGCCCTGGTTTTTCAGACTGCTGACGATGGACTGGGCCAGGCTGAGATTTTCAAACAGAGAACTCTCGGTAATTTCGATTTCCAGGCGATTGGCCGGAAATCCGGATTCGATGAGTAATTTCACAATTTTTTGCGCCAGCCACGGATCAAGCAACTGGACCGGCGAGATATTGACGGAAATGGAAAGGCTCGGATCCCAGTCTTTGGCGTCTTCGAACGACTGGCGCAAGACGCTCAGAGAGAGTTCGCCGATCATGCCGGTTTCTTCGGCTATCGGGATGAATATTTCGGGAGAAATGAGGCCCTGAGTCCGGGATTCCCAGCGACACAGCATCTCGAACCCGGTCAATTTTCCGGTGGCGAGATCGACCTGTTGTTCATAATAAGGAACAAATTGGCCCTTTGGAATGCCCGCGCGCATTTCCGTTTCGAGCCAATTGCGGGTCTGCAATTCCTTTTCCATGATATCGTCAAACCAGCAATGGCGGTTCCGGCCCTGTTTCTTGGCACTGTACATGGCGATGTCGGCCTGGCGCATCAGCGCGTCGACAGAATCTTCTTCCGGGTCGTAACGGGACATGCCGATCGACGTCGTGACAACGAGATGGGTGCCATTCTCGACGATCGGTGCCGCGATTGCATCGATCAGGTCATCGGCAATTCTTTCAACCATTTCGGGCTGGTCGGGATCAAAAATAAAGGCGCAGGCAAATTCATCGCCCCCCAGTCGCGCCAAGAGATTCTTCGGCGGCAGGACATTCGCAACGCGGTCCGCAACCTGTTTCAAAACGAAGTCGCCGGCGCTGTGGCCGTGAACGTCGTTGATATTCTTGAAATTGTCGAGGTCGAGCATCATGAATGCTATGCTTTTGTGCTTCCGTTTGGCCGCATCGACCAGGTCGGTTGTTTTTTCTCCGATCGTCCGGCGATTGAGCAATCCGGTCAACGGATCGGTAATCGCAAGCGAATGGGCGCGTTGTTCGGCAGCAGCCCTTTCCTCGACTTCAGCAGCCAGATCCCGGTAGCGGCGCCAGCCGAACAGGATCAGGGCGATATTGAGCAAAAATGCGGAAACCAGTACATTGTCGGTGCCGTTAGATTTTCCGGACAGGGAAGCAATGGCGTCGGACAATACTGTACCACCGGTGCTGGCAAACAGAAGGATTGCCAAAATCACAACGACGCCGGTCACAGCATCGCGTTGGGCAGACAGCAGATATCCGTTCTTCGTTGATTTTATGCGCTGGTCGACTACCGGTCCAGTCATAATATTTCCCCCGCTATTGCTACCGGCTTTTTACCCCGACAGTCCTCAATTTCTCGTTAACAGCAATCTATACTAGCTAAAATCCGGGCTTGCGATTAATCGAACACTGGACTAATAGGCCGTCAATAAAGGCAATATCTGTATTGCCGATCCAGTTTAGAGTTCGAAAAACTCACACGTCGATCAGCGAGGTTTCGCCCATCGGCGTTTTTTGCGTTGGCTAGGAAACTGGCCGTTTTGAAGAAGGAAGGCGGAACATGTTTGATAAGTTAAGCGACCGCCTTGGCGGAGTATTCGACAAGCTGCGCGGGCGCGGCGCGCTACGGGAAGAAGATGTTCGCGGCGCGATGCGTGAAGTGCGGATTGCACTGCTCGAAGCCGATGTCGCGCTTCCGGTGGTCAAGGACTTCGTCGAAAAGGTCACCGAGAAGGCCGTTGGCCAGTCAGTTCTCAAATCGGTCACGCCGGGTCAGCAAGTGGTCAAGATCGTCAATGACGGTCTCGCCGAAATGCTGGGTTCCGAGGTCAGCGCTCTGGAATTGTCGGTCGCGCCGCCCGCCATCATCATGATGGTCGGCCTGCAGGGCTCCGGTAAAACGACCACGACGGCAAAAATAGCCAAGCGACTGAAAGACAAAGAGAACAAGAAGGTCATGATGGCCTCGCTCGACGTCAATCGTCCGGCGGCCCAGGAACAACTGGCCGTATTGGGCGAGCAGATCAGCGCCGCCACCCTGCCGATTGTCGCCGGGCAGCAGCCGGTCGAGATCGCGAAACGCGCTCTGCAAGCCGCCAAATTGCAAGGCTTTGACGTGCTTCTGCTGGATACAGCCGGTCGGCTCCATGTCGATCAGCAATTGATGGACGAGATGAAGGCCGTTGCCGACATCTCCCAGCCACAGGAAATCCTGCTGGTGGTCGATGCGCTGACCGGACAGGACGCCGTCAACGTCGCCCAGAATTTCTCCGACCAGGTCGATCTTACCGGTGTTGTTCTCACCCGGATGGACGGCGATGCGCGCGGCGGTGCGGCTCTGTCGATGCGGGCAGTCACCGGCAAGCCGATCAAATTTGTCGGTGTCGGCGAAAAAATCGATGCATTGGAGGAATTTCATCCGGAACGCGTTGCGGGCCGGATTCTCGGCATGGGCGATGTTGTCAGTCTGGTCGAAAAAGCGGCGCAGGTCGTCGACAAGGAAGAATCCGAAGCGCTTGCCGAGAAGATGCTCAAGGGGCAGTTCGATCTCAATGATCTGCGCTCCCAGCTGAACCAGATGACCAAAATGGGCGGTCTGGGTGCAATGGCATCGATGATGCCGGGCATGAAAAAAGCCAAGGCAGCGATGGCCGGCGGAGCGATGGACGACAAGGTTCTGGTCCGTATGGATGCGATCATCGGTTCGATGACCAGGGAAGAGCGTACGCGCCCCGGTCTGCTTAATGCCAAGCGCAAGCGGCGGGTTGCTATTGGCTCCGGCACCACGGTGCAGGACGTCAACAAGCTGCTCAAAATGCATCAGGAAATGGCCAAGGCGATGAAGCGCATCAAGAAGATGGGCGGAATCAAGGGGCTGATGTCGATGTTTGGCGGCGGTGGCGGAGCCGCTGGCGCCGGAATGGGCGGTCAGGGCGGCGGCATGGCCGGCATGCCCGGCCTTCCGGATATGTCTCCCGGCGGACTTCCGCCTGATCTGGCAAATTTATTGAATAAGAAGAAATAGTCGTAACAATTTGAATTTTTGTATTTTTAGAAAGGTTTATTACAATGGCAGTAGCAATGAGAATGTCCCGGGGCGGATCCAAGAAACGTCCTTATTACAAGATCGTCATCGCTGACGTCCGTGCACCACGCGACGGCAAGTTCATCGAACGGATCGGCAGCTACAACCCGCTGCTCGCAAAAGACGACGAAAAGCGCGTTGTTCTCGACGCAGAGCGTGCGAAACATTGGCTGGAAATGGGCGCGAAGCCTTCCGACCGTGTTGCTCGTTTTCTGGACGTAGCCGGTTTGTTGAAGCGCGAAGCACGCAACAACCCGAACAAAGGCAAGCCAGGCGAAAAAGCCACCGAGCGTGTAGAAGAGAAAGCTGAAAAAGCTGCCGCTGCTGAAGAAGCCGCCAAGGAAGCCGCTGCGGCTCCTGCACCGGTAGAAGAAGCTCCGGCTGAAGAAGCTGCTGCCGAAACACCAGCAGCTGAAGAAGCTGCGGCTCCTGAAGCTGCTGCAGAAGCACCTGCGGCTGAAGCGGCTCCTGCCGAAGAAGCAAAAGCTGAGGAAGCTCCTGCAGCTGACAAAGCTGAAGGCTAATCAACCCATGATAACGCGCACCGTTCCTCCCGAGCTTGTCGAAGGAGAACGGTGCGCTTTTTTATGTTGGTACTGTGATTTTCATAAAGCTGACAGCGATGCCGTGAACGGAATTTATCGATGAACCCGGAAAAACCCGTCCCGCTTGCTGTTATCATTGGTGCGCACGGGATCACCGGCGAAGTCCGGTTGAAACTATTCTGTGACGGCATCGATAGCCTGACAGTTCACAAAAATTTCAATAACGGCGCGTTGACGCTGAAATCCGTCAAACCCCATAAAATGGGCGCGATTGCACGGATCGCCGAAATCACCGACCGCAACGGCGCCGAAGCCGCGCGCGGCACCGAATTAACCGTCCCGCGCTCCGCCTTGCCGGAGCTGGACGAGGACGAATTTTACCATATCGACATCATCGGTCTGCGCTGCGTCTCCGACGCTGGCGAGGAACTGGGCAAGATATTCGCCATCTACGAATTTGGCGCCGGCGATGTCATAGAGATAGAGCGCGCCAACGGCAAGAAGTTCATGGTCCCGGTTATCGCAATCGACATGAGTGGTGATCCGGCAGTCGTGGAAGCGGAGTTCGTCGAGGAATGATCGGTCCGATATTCTATGTCCTGCTGATCTTCGCGCTGGTTGCCGCGCCGGCCTTCGGAGGCTGGAAGCTGAGCCGGAAGCACGGTCAATTGATCCGCATGGCGGGAACGGTAATGACAGGGCAGGTGGTTCTCACCCCCGTCGTGGCCTATATCACTTTCTCGGAAAGCACGATTGTTGCGGATAATCCCGTAAAAACAGCGCTGACATATGCCGCCATGGGGGTCGTCATCTCGATCATGACATTCGTGGTTCTAGAGATCAGAAACACCACCAAGAGCAGGAAATCCACGGCTAGCGTGACGGGGACAGATACACGCAATGATCCGGCGATTGTCGAACCGCAATGATCCTGATTGTCATCATTTTCCTGATAGCAGGTCTGACCATCGCGATTGTCGAGATTGCGAAACGGCTCAAGCCGGACGTAAACGTCGCCTGGCTGCCGTTCTGGGCCAGTCTTCCGATACCCGGATTGCTGGTTGTCTACTGGCTGTTCAACCTCTGGTGGCTGCAATCCGATCATTGCCTCGATGGCCAGGTGTGCTGTCGGGAAGGCATAGTCTATATGTCCGTTGGCGCCGCCGTGGGTATGTTCGGCAGTTTCTTCGTGGGCATGACGACTTCCATATTGTGGATTAACTGGCGCAAGAAGAAATGAACTTCACCGCGACAAGCTTTTTCCTTTACCGCCGAGATGGTGAGGCGACTGCGAAAGCGGAGGTTTCGGACTGATGTTTTATTTCTATCTTGAAGATATTTTTATCGCTATATTCGCCGTAGTAAATTCGTTGCTAATTGCGTCTGGCGCCGCGGCTTGGATAAAACTAAAATTCCCGAAACGATCTGTTCGATTTATCACATTAGCCGCGAGCCTTTTAGGGATGACTCCCTATTTTGGGCTATTTTTTGTTGAACTAGCGAACCTTCAGCAGTGCATAAGTTACGGGGAAATGTGTGCTTTCCCTGTTGGCACAATAAGGTGGAAGCTTTTGATTTGTTCCGTTCCTATTGGATTGCCATTGGCATGGATCGCAGGGCATTACGCATTGAAGGAGCGAAGAGTTTGACCTTCACCGCCCAAATCCTGACCCTCTACCCGGAGATGTTCCCCGGACCGCTCGGCATATCGCTAGCGGGCAGAGCGCTCTCGGAGGGCAAATGGACCTGTGACCCGATAAACCCCCGCGATTTTACCACCGACAAGCATCGCAGCGTCGACGACACGCCGGCGGGCGGCGGTGCCGGCATGGTGCTCCGGGCCGATATCATGGCGACGGCAGTGGACCATGCGGCGCAGCGGATGACGGAGATGATTGCGTCACAGAACTCCGTTCGTCCTGAGCCTGTCGAAGGACAGGCTGGTGAGGCGAGCGGTGCTTCGACAACCCCGGATCAAGTCCGGGGACGAACGGCTAGCAGCGCGCCAACCGTTCCCATCCTGGCCATGACCCCGCGCGGCAAACCCCTCACGCAAGCCCGCGTCCGCGAAATCGCCGCGGGTCCCGGCGTCACCATAATCTGCGGCCGTTTCGAAGGATTTGACGAGCGTCTATTCGAAGCCCGCGAAATCGAAGAAGTCTCGATTGGCGACTATGTGCTTTCCGGCGGAGAAATGGGCGCTTTGGTGCTTTTAGACGCTTGCATTCGGCTGCTTCCCGGGGTAATGGGCGCGTCTTCTAGC
>TARA_R110000787_G_scaffold1349_4_pt1 | contig 13123 bp, 8 predicted proteins | sample TARA_R110000787 | Tara Oceans TARA_R110000787 (sample SAMEA4397920) | marine metagenome | biome: Polar Biome; feature: [DCM] deep chlorophyll maximum layer (ENVO:01000326); material: water (ENVO:00002006), including particulate matter (ENVO:01000060) such as... | depth 35 m
TAAGTCTTTAACATAATCCAAATAGGGGTATGTAGATGAGTTTATAATATATTTATAATTACTCGTTCCCGAAGGGCCACTTGGATTTGATGTTTCTTTTGTGGGTAGTTTAATTCTCAATTTAAATCCCATGTATATTCCTTCGGCATCAGTAGCATCAGTCGAAGTAGTGTCCGTTGTCCCATTATTGTCAAATCCATATAAATGTCTAAATCTATTAGGTCGAATAGTAAGACCCATATTTACTAAAGTTCCCCCAGTATAACTTCTTAAATGTGTATTTGCATTGGGAGGGAACACTGTTCCCGAAGAAGTCATAGGTTCAGTAGTCCCACCATCAATTCCAAATCTATCTAAGACTACTCCGAAAATACCGTATTGTAAGAATGCACCAACACTAGCAGGTGTTTCGTTTGAATATTTCAATAAGTCCAATGCTTTAAAATATAGACTAGCATGTGCTGTTTTGTCAGTGCTTAGAGTTCCCGAACCAAAAACCAAAGGCAGTGTTAGATGGCTGTAATGGTTGGCATTAGCACTAGTTCCACCACTAGTTGCATTAGTCGGGGCTGTAAATACCTCGGTCATTCCTTTAGTAAAGGCATCACTAGTATATATTCCACCGTGAAGCATTCCTTTTAGGGGGTGATTTTCTCCTGTAAAACTATTAGTGGTTTCCCCACTACCATGTCCTGTAACAATACTAGAATGTCGCTCTGCTTTGTATAAAAGCCTAGCATTAACATCACCACTTACAAGGGCTGAATTAGAACCTGTTAGGACTACATTAGCCGAAGCCGAATATCCTAGAGACTTTAGAGTTATAGTAGAATTTGAAAATGTTAAACTACCATTGGTTACAGCCGAACTACCCGTAGTATTGGCACTAATTACAAAATGGGTAGTATCTGTAATAGATGAAATTGAAGACCCCGCCGGTATTCCTGTTCCGGTAACTTTTAAACCTGCAATAATATCAGCATTGGGATTATGGGTAATTATTTTTTTATCAGCATCATCAGTTGCGGTTGGGTCGAAATCACAAGTAGCATCTATAAAACTAGTCCTACCCAAACCACCTAAACCATCTACTTCACCTATCATATTACCGCTTGCATCACAAACAATATCTCCATCTGCAATAATAGCACCATCATTAACTGTTATGGTAGTGGCAGTAGCGGAATCTACAGACAATGATGCACCCACAGAATTTTTAACAGTCTCAAGAGTATGAAAATCATATTCAAATTTACTAATTGTATTTTTCTTATCCGGTGGGTTTTCGGAATCAAATTGATTAAAGGTAGAGTCAAAAACTAATTCAGTCAATCTCATCATACCGAATGTTTTTAATTTGCTTACATCATCTACATCGTATTCAATAATGTTTGCACTTTGATAATCCGTGTCTAATATTTTCTTAGACAAGCCCGAACCTTCGTAGTTAGAATGTTTTGTTGTAAACTCATCTTCATTTGGTTCATTTAATAAGAATAATTTAAATTTAGTTAAGTCTCTATTTGAATAAAATAAACTATCTGTTCTAAGTTTAGAATAGGGTAGTAAATCCGAAGTAGCGAATAAAAACATTCTAGCAACTTTTGGGTCTATTTGTTCTATGAAATCTTTAATGTAATAATTGCTTTTAATTAACCCTCCTTGTGTTGGGTCAGCCGAAGTAAACACTATTGGTTTATTATGGTCTTTCTCATAGATATTGTAATCCCAAAACAATGAGCCACTAGCAGGGTATGTACCTCTTTCTTCTATTGATAAATGAGGGTGTGCTGTTTCTTGAAAGCGGCTCGGTATCTTTTGAAGGGTTGTTTGTCCTTGGCTCAATTTATATGCCGAAGAATAGTATTGTATCTTACTCCCACCACCATAGTAATTAGTGTCGGACTTCAATGCGACTCTATTATTTTTACCTGCACTAGCCCTGCGGTAATAATCACTCGCAATAGTTTGAGATTTTCTATTGAAGTCTCCTTTTTCTATATGATTTAGTTTGAAAAGAGAAGGGCCAAATCTTTCAGCATATGTGTCCATTAAAGAATAATCTAATGCTACAGTTGGCCTAGTAAAATTATAATATGTAGGTTTTTCATAATCTCCTGCATTACTACCATATTGAGAGTTTAGCAACGAAACATACTTACCTCCGTGTAAGTGCGCCCCATTGATAAAATATAAATTAGTAGTGTCTTTAGAAACATAATCGGACAACCCCGAATCACCCGCAGTTAATACTGAAATGGTTGCACTAGAAGCATAGTTTGTAAACCTCCTATCCAAGAATATTTTATAAGTGTCTGCACTACTGCCTTTATATGCCACTACTTTAAGACAATACCCTGCAAAAACAGAATCAACATAAATAGGTAAACCTTCCTTAGCCACTGTTTTAATTGTCGAAACTGTAGAAGGTGATACATCTAGCCATTGGTTTGCTGTAGCGTTAGAAGAAGAGGTAGAAGCCGTTGTTGTAGTCCCTATAGTAGTGTAAGTATTATCATAAGTATCGTAATCATTATGGTCGGCTCTACCAAGAGTCAAAGGTAAATATGGTGCAATCTCTATTGTTGTTTTACCCTCAACAGTAGAAATATTAAGAATAGAAAAGTCCATTAAGGTATTCACAGTATCAAAGGTTTCAAAGTTAGAACCTCCGTCGCTTAGTCTTGCTTGAAACTGTTCGTCTTTACGACTAACAGAAGAAGGATGATGTATGTGATAACCCGTTGCGTTACTATTTACTCCCGATGAGCGAGAAGTAGTTGTTCCAATAAGAGAAGAAGAATCCGATATTTTAATCCCACTTTCAAAAAATAGTCCTTTGTCAGCACTGCCTGTTAATGAAGTAGCGAAAGAAGAAAGTTGATTATCAGCCGATAATGCTTTGTTAAACATGTAGTTTTTATTTGCTTCTCTCCAAATTTCTATTTTGTTATCGGTAGCAACATAAGTCCCTATCGCCAATGGCATATGATGTAATGTAATAATAAAATAAGAAGTATTGGTGGGTGCAACTTCATCTATTTGACCTATATAGGCCATTACTCCATTAGTATATTTTAGATATATTTTGTCATTAGACACAGGAAGATTTACTATTCCCGTTTTTGTCAAACGAAATTCTTTACTAGAAAATACAATGTTCCCACTACTATTAACTTCACCTACTTTTTCTAAAGAATTAAACGGACTCAAACTAGAATAAACAATATCCTCGGAAAAAACAGTGTTCTTATTTATCACCGGAGAAATTAACTTAGAGTAATTATCTCTACCCGAAATTGTCATCATGTTTTGACCGTGTTCTCTTTCAGTGGATATTTCTTCTACTTCACCATCAAACCTTTCTATTTCAATTTTGTATTGACCCGTTACATATTCTAAAGCGGAAAATGGAGTTCCGTATTTTTCACCTAGCGCATTATTAAAACTCAAAGTTAAATATTTTTGATTCTCATTAGAAGAAGTAACCGAGGCTTCAAGTGCTTCAAAATGTTTATCTAATATTACCACCTTCAAATTACTTTCTCTACCTTCTATAATTGGCATAGTAGTAAGTAGTGTGGAGTTTAAACTACTGAATGCTCTACGATATAATCTATCTCCACTGGATAGTGTATATGAAGAAGAAAATACTTTAGAAGAGTCTAAACGACTGTCAGCAGTAAATGTAATGTCTTGGGTATCAGCAGTAGTGTTGAGGGTATCTCTAGCACTAACTCGCAACACCCTATCACCAACTCTAACTTCTTCATTATCACTCAATAGATTTTTTAAATCATAATTCCCATCAACAGAAAAAGTATATTCATTAGTAGAACCTACCCTCGCTGAAACGGTTGCCTTCAAAGGAAACCATTCAAAGAAATCTCCTGTGTGGACTTGATGACGGACTCTAAACGAATCAAACTCCTCTATCTTAGAGGGGAGGATTCGTAGAGTGTCTATCATTTTTGCTTCGGCATACCCCCCTCTTCCTCCAACTGATTCTTTAATTAGACTAGAAATTACATGGGGCGTAGCATTGGCTTTGGCAGGGGAATATGAATAGTGAAGGTATCGGGTCGGCCCTAACATTAAAACCCCACTTGTAATTCCACCCGATGCATTTGTTGTAGGTCTTCTAGCGTTAAGAAAACACTTATCATATTTTGTAAAGTCATTATTTACAGCAGTAAGTCCTTCATTAGAAGTTTGTTTAGAACCATTTGCCGCATTTATAGGGTCGTCTAGGTGTCTTAAATTATCCACAATTAATCCTTTAATAGTGTAATTACTATAATCAACAATGGAAAAATTATAGTCGGGAGTAGTAACAAATGCAGTATTAGTTGCAGGAGTTATTGTAGCACTCGACATATTAGTTTCCGCATTCTTTAGAAAATATTTAGTGTTGTGGTCTAATTCGTTTTTCTTATCTAGTCGACCATTGTAAAAATAAAAGTGTGGCTTTGAACACATAAGAGATTTGTTCATTCGATAAGTAGTAGGATGTTCATGGGCGGTATGTCCATCGGAATAATGGCCGTCATTTATTGGTTTGTTTGTAGAAGTAATAGTGGTTGTTCTTATCCCTGCCGAAACTGCTACAATAGATGTTACTTCTGTAGATGGCCCTTTGAAAACCATAAACTTAGTATTCTTTGGTATTTGTTTACCAAGTCTAGGTTCAAATTCAAAGGTATCTCCCGAAATATCATCAGTCAATACTTCTGTTATTTTAGCAAAGTGGTGCATCAAACCATTATCGGAATGAATTAAAACGAAATAGTCATTGGCTAGTAGTTCCGAATCAGTTAATGCGTTTAGCCGTATTCCTGTAGAATCATAATCACTGTAGCATTTTATCCTATAACCCTCTGTATTTTCTAGATTGTTATATTCAGTTCCGGCTGAATCACTGCCTTGTAGTTGTTGAATAAATGTTTGATTAGTAGCGGTTCCATCGGATAGGGAGTGGTTGTCATCTGTAGAAATGTAATTAAACATTCTATAAGTGTCGTCTTGATTGTTAGTTGAGAAAATAATAGGGTTTGTAGGGCAGTCGAAATTAACATTATTACCCGCATTGGCTAATGTAGAAACTACCGTTGGATTAACTGTAGTTCCTTTTCTCAACACATAAACTGTCATTCATCCACCTCCTCAAACCTAAAATAAAGCAGGGTGTTGGCATACCGAGGAGTCAAGTTAAAAATGTTAAATGAATTAGCCGCTACACTACTTATAGCAAATTCGTGAAACTCACCCATAAATTGATTATTACTGACTGCTGTATTGGCCGCACCTTTAGCACCTGTTCCATTCGCACCCAAGAAAAAGTCTTCTTTGTCAAAAGCAAACGAATCAGTAGCAGTATGTTGTTCACTAGCAACTAAATTACCATCTAAATAAATTGACATCATTTTACTAGAGTCGTCATATGTTACTGCAATATGATTGAAGTTATCTACATAGGCAGGGTGTTGTAGCGTCTTTACATAAATATCTGTAGAGTTTAGTGCTGTAGATTGACTAGTGTTTAGAGTTACTGTATGTGGTGCAGTTGTTCTAACAGATGCAACGGTTCCTATAGAAGTAGCAACCCCACTACTTACAGTAAAAAGTTCCTGCCCTGCATGAAAGTTATCCTTGGCAGTAGAAGAAAAATTAAGAGTAGTCCCACTATTCCCCGTACTCACTGTTGTTCTTTCAAAAGAATGTGTATATTTTCCATCGTTGTTAAAAACTCCTTTGGTAAGAGAATTAGTAGTATTGTTTGCCAACGGCCAATTTATTCCACTAGCCGGTTTAATTAAAACATCACTATCTAGTGTGGCAGTGGTTGAGCCTAATATCAATTTAAATCTAATTTTGTATTCGGCAGGTTGGTTATGATTATGTGTAGTAACATTTACTAAAGAAACTTGAACTTTAGTGCTGTGAAAAATCCTCATTTCATGTGTAAGTTTTGCTGACTCGGATAAATAATAATGAGATAAATAATTTGTATCTGCGTAATTAGCACCTAAAGCCGGAATTATTTTTTTAGAATTTTCTACAGTTTGAATGTTCAATGTAGCAAACTCACTACCATAACCGTTCACATCATAAGGAGTAATAGTGGCCTCTATAGTAAAGACATCTTTCAAAGCCCAAAGACCATAGGTAATGTCATCACTAGAAGCCGAAGTATTATCAGCACCTTTGGGTATATTATCCGAGTAATCTATTTTTACATGTGCATTACACATTACAGGGAAGACCAAACTTCGCTGTTTTCCTGTCATTACTCGATACATAATATCACCTCACGAAATTGCATCGGAAATAGTAGTGGCAATATTACCACTAGGGAATACAGTAGCCACTTCAAATTGTAGAGTAAAACTTATGTCTATGGTTTCCGAATCTATGGTAGTGCTGAAACTTCTTATGAATCCCTTGATACCTTCGGAGTATCTGTCAGTAGGGAAATCCTTTGATAGAATTGCACCTCTATTGTCTTTTTCTTTTCTAGCCCCTCTAGAAGCCCAAGTAAAAGGAATAGCAACAGGAGATGTCCGTTGCGCCCCCAAATTATCTACCTTTGAATCATACAAAAAGACTAATTCATTTACTGCTTGGTAGATTTGTATTCCAGTAGAATCTACACTAGAATGTATCATCTGTGCTATTTCAATGGCAGTAAAATTAAGAACAGTATTAGTATCGTCTTCGGCCCACTTTCTAGTAATTGAATCTCCTAAAATAAAACCCGACAATCCTACTGTTTTAGAAGCCATACCCAAATCTAGTGCCGCAGTCATAGATTCACCCGACAAAGCACCGGAGAAAGGAACCTCCATAGAAGGAATTGTTTTATTCGTTGCCAGTTCTACGCTTGTTACCTTTAGAGGAATGGTGTTTGTAATTAAGTCGTTGGTTTTATACGCTCCTAGTTTTAAAAACACTACATGCTCTAAGTTTGAATCCGATAAATCTACCATATTTAAGCACCTAATCCTCTTGAAGAAGTTGTTCTGTTAATTTCTTTGTTAATCATTTGGCCCACCTTTTGAGCAATGAGTCTTAGTTCACTATCGGATGCACCTATCCTGCCTTGAACATTTACAGTAATATTGTTTCCTCCACCACCGGACATCATTTGTTTAGATTCTTGGTTAGAATGCACTCTAGAACCTTTTGGCAATCGAACTAATTCCGGCCCTTTTTCACCAACTAAAGACATGCCACTTTTAGTAACTCCACCTGCGGCGAATGGATTAAACAGTTGGCCCAAGGCTCCTATTAGCATCATAACTCCACCAACTATTGCTGTGCCTATGGCCGCAGTTATCCAAGCCGGAGATGTGAGAAATATGGCGGCGACGGCGGCGATGGCTGTTACTATAAATCCAATGACAAATAAAACATGCATAATAGCATCCCATTTCTTCTGTATAAAGTTCGCACTGTGGGTATAAACACCGTTAATAATTACTTTTATTGCTTCCACCATGCCCCAAAATAAAGGTATTGCTATCATCAAAAACAAATTCCACACCACTAACATAAAGCCCCATATCACATTAAGCCATGCTAATACAAAGGCAACTACATCACCATTCATTAAAGCCTCATACATCCCCATAAGCCCATCCTTCATTATAAGTAATGCCGACCATATCTCTCCGGCGAAATATTTTATAATTTCCCACATACCCAATCCAATTTCTTTTAGTTTCTCGCCGTTAAGACCGGCATTTTTAAGTAATGTCACCACTAAGAATACCGCTATTAATGCAATGGTGACACCTACGAAAAACTTCAATGCCATGACACCCATTATGCCTACTGATTTTAGTGCCGAACCTGCGGATTTCATCCATTTTTTGCCCTTACCGGATAGGTAATTATTGAACTTTTGGTATTTTTCTTTAGATTTTTCCAGTTTAGCACCTATTTGTTCCTTTTTATCCGTACTCTTATAAAAGTCCAAGACCCTCTTTTCAAATTTTGAGAGTTTATCGGCCATTGGTATTATTTTACTTTTCATAAATTTGTCTTTACCTTTTGCTAATGGGGATTTATAGTCGGGATTAGCCATTTCAGCAATCCCCAATATATTATGAGTTGCCTGTTCTCCCACCAAATCTAAAGCACCCTTAGCACTCTTAGCCACTGATTTTAATTGTTCTTGAGTTTTACGGTAAGACCCTCCAATACCAAAAAACATTTTTCCTATCATTCCTTGTTTACTATCTTCTCCTTTTAAGCCCGATAGTGGCCTAACCATATATGTGTCTATACCGGATAATAGAGTGTCCAATCTATTTTTAAATATAAAATATCCACTAACCCCATACATCATTTTATGAATAATACCTGCTGGCCCATCTTGCGCTCTCATTACATTTTTGATAAATTTACCTAAACCAGTCTCTACCCGTTCCGTTTTTTTCGTTGCATCTTCAGAACTTTTTCCTAAGTCAGCCATAGCCTCTGCCAGTGCTTTAGTTGCATTAGTAGTATCAACTATAGGTTTAGTTTTTTCCATTAGTGTAATCATTTTTGTTTGATTCACTAAAGACTTTTCTTGGGCTTTATTGAAGTCTTTCAAAGCAGGTAACATTTTTTTATGTATGGCGAGAATACCTTTCATGCTTCCAAGAAACTGTTCGGTAGCATTCATAGTTTGAGCCATACTATCACTTCTTTGTTTTACTCATTTCTTTGCTAATGGTTTCGGCTTTAAGTTCTTCTACATTCCTATGTACATATAATAAATCCATTACTAAGTCTGCGGGCATTTTGTATATTTCCAGTGGGCTTATTGATAACGCCGAAGAAAGCGTATATGTTATCAAGAGAAATGCCATAGAAGGGTCTTTCGACCTTCCTTGTAAGGCATCTCTCACTCTTCGTTTTTTGATTCGTTTTCACCCATTGAATCCATAGGGTTAGGTAATACTTCCTTCAATTGAGAACCAATGTAAGGATTGAGTCGGATTAGTTCAAGAGTAGAAAGTGATGGTTCTGTGCGAACAACAAACTTCTCTACTAAGTAACGATACATACCGTTTAGGTCTATGTCAAAACTTTGTGTCTTGGCATCTATGTTCATTAAAGAAGTCATGGCTTGTTCTACTTCTAGCCATGTAGGTTCTCTAATCCAAACCTTTAGGTATTCATCACTTGTCGGTGACACTTTTAATTCGTGGCACTTCTCTTCTGTTAGCGCAAATAACACGCTCTTATCTTTTACAATATTTTTTTCCATAATTTTATCCACCTTAAAAAACCAACAAACAAACAAACGGTGTTGGTGGAGTATGTTATTTTTAGCCTTGTAATATCCAATGAGTTAGGGCTGTGCATGTGCCTATGCTTCTAGCCTGTATGGTTCCTTCAACCATTATCGGGCCTTTATCTTCGGGCATAGGCCAAGAGTTGCTAGTCAAGAAATACTTGTCAAATGCCAAGTTAATTTTCTCTCCGTTTCCTTTTGTAAATGCTAGAGTAATTTCACTACCACTTGTTTCACTAGTGTTTAGTAATTCTTCATACATTCTATTGTCAGTTACCATAGCGGTAAATGTCATTTCATAAGTTCGTTGAGCAGGTATAGCATCCTTAACTTTTCTACTACCCATGCCAACAAATCTCTTATCAGTAAGGGTGTTGCTCATAGTCAAAGTAAAATTAGTAATTTTTAGCAATTGTTGTCCGAACATATTAATTGCACCATCCGAGAAAAAGAAAGGTTCTCGGAATGAATCTACAGAAGAGTAATTGATAAAAGAAGTCTCCGCTTCAACATCTCTTCGTGCTTCATATGATTCTGTTTGTTCAAGAGTGTGTAGGTTTCTACACATCATATTCATAGACATTTTAAGTTCTTCGTTTTCATTAGCAGTAAGAGTAAGAGTATTAACTCGTAGTCCTCTAGCAATACGAACAAAGTTTAGGGTTTCACTAGCCGCACCTGTTTCAGTTCGATAAGGATTAGTAGCAGGTAGTTTAGAAAAGGATTGTTCCAATGCGAAAGAAGGTAAATCATCTCCGTCTTCTTCTGTAAAGGTATATGTAATTCCTTTACTAAGAGAAGTTCCCGAAAGAACGGGTGGGTCTAGTTTATCTAAATCTACATGTGCGTCATCCATACCCGCTACAGGAGGGGTCATTACAGTTCCAATTGAACGGTAAAAGAGTGGTGCTTTACGATGATTTGCGATAGAACTTCTATCGGGGTTTAGATAGAACTTATCAGCAGTATCAGCCGCTATATCACTAGCCGCATTATCCGAGGAAATTAAAGTAGCACTTACTGTAGCATTACCAAAGAAGTAGTATAGCCATGCACCGTGATTAGCAACAACGCCAACATCAGCCGCACCTGCTGTTTCAATTCCCTTGTATGCGTAAGTATAGTTTCGACTACCTCCAACAAATAGATTCTGTTGCTTAGTTTCTACTTCGTTTTCGGGGAATGTTAAACTGTCAATAATTCCTAGCCAATTATCTGCGGCTAGCCTCTTTACTGTTCCGCTTTTAGGAGCAGGTAATGGCGCACCGTATCTCTTTAATACAAAAAAATCATTAGAATCGCTGACTGTAATAGCAGAGCCTACTGCCGGTGAAATAGTAAATGAACTAGCATCATTAGAAGTGACTCTATGACTAGAAGTAAATGTAGTTACTACATCTGCTGAATTAGTTGTATCTAATGCAATAACGGGGTCTACATCAACCGAAGTTATTGTCAAGTCACCCGAACCACTAATACCTGTTCCAGCATTTGTAATTGATACTGCTGTAACAACACCTCCGTCTACATCATTTGATATAGTTCCGAAGTCTGTAACTTCACCCCCAGAATCAGCCATAACTATCATATCACCCGAATTTACAAATCCACCAACGGTATTAGCAATACTAAGTTTAGCACCTGCTCTAGTTACTGTAAGGGCTAAGTCTCCCGAATTTATTTTAGTAGTCATAGCCGCTTGTATTGCAGTTGCTATTTGAACGGCAGTTTGGTTGTTTGAGATATTAACTTCTACAAAATCATCCATTGTAGACCCAGTATCGGTATTTCCGCTAGGAGTATCGAAAACTATTCCAAAAACATAATCTCCGGTAGTAGTTGCCGTGTGTATTTCAATAAACCCTGTTTGGTAGTTTGCAGAATCCGATGCAGAAACAGTCATGGTAATATCAACAGTGTGCGGTGAAAGAGTAAGAAGTAATTCAGCACCCGAACCACCGGAAAGACCCGATACAGTTTCATTATCTGCTGTTCCCGCCGCATTAGTATGGGTAAAAACACTGGATGAAGTATATGATAGAATTGATTGAGAAGCAGTAACATCTGTTCCGCCATTTGTAATTGTAGCCGAATTAATAGTTCCTGCCGCCGCACCCGATAGTGGCCCTGCGCCACCATTAAGTGCCGAACCGTTTTCGTAGTATTCTAAAATACAACCTTCGTATAAATTATTTACAAGTAAGAAGTTATTACTATAAGCCGAGGTAAAAGTAATCTTAGAGTTTGACACTGATGCGCTACCCTTGAATGTAAAATCTACTTCCGGTACTAATGTAACCGATGTTCCGCTTCCTAAAAATATATTGTTGTTCGTCATAATAATCCCTCACCCTGTTTACATACTTACTAGGGGATTGTCTGTGCGTATCGTTTGGCTTCTACATTTATTTTATATCCGAATAATCTTTTGTTCCGGTCATTTGCTTCACTTCTACTACCTAAAAATAATAAATTAAAACAAGAACCGTCGCTAGCCTCATACCCTTTCCGCTTGCTCTCAATTGCGTGACGGAGTATCAAGTATAAAGCCCTTAGCCTATCCTTGCCAAAATTAGCATCAGTTCCACCACCACCTACTGCTCTTTCATCGTGAATACATCGGATGTGTAAAGTAAAAGAATAAGTTTCGTTTCTCACATCATACAACATTGTAGGATATTCTATATTTTGGGAGTCTTCAAAACAAACAATAACATCTTTTGTAGAAAGGTCATATCGAACCCCTTTGTTCTTTTCTAATGAACGAACATCAACAAGATTTGGTTTAGCAACATGTGATGCAGTAATAGTCCCTGCATTAACTAAAGTAGTTGCCGAAGAAGACCATTGAGTGTCTATCAAATTAAGCATCAGTGCTACTTCATCCATGCAGTAGCCTCCTCAATAATCATTTGTTCAAAGTATGTAAGCATGTCTTCTTCAATACTTTGTATTATTTCATCATCGGAAAAAGAAATATCTATCCCTAATATCTCGGAAACTCTTTTCATCTCTAAGTTTCTTTCAGCATGTTTATCTGCAACATCCTGCAATTTCTTCTTAGCCTTAGAAAACATATCAATCCAAAATATATACTAGGTCTTTCTTCCCATCAATGAGTTCCGTAGCCTCTTTTACAAGTATATCATACTTTTCTTTAGTAGAGATATTACCACCTGTTTCAGCAATAAGTATAGTTTGGTCGTCGTGTCTAAGAAGTTCAGCCGCAACTAATTTAGTAGTAGCCATGTGAATAGTTGAAGGAACTCGACCATCTCCCGCCACATAAGAAACAATAACCGAGTTTTTGTTATGGTATGGGTATTTTTTCATAAAGAAAATTCTACCATCGTCACCTATCATCCAAAAGTCACCTAATCTCCTCATATCTTGCTTGTCTGTAAAAGCAACATGCGCTGTATTAGAAGTAACTCCTGCTTTATCCGCTAATGTAATGGTGCAACCGGAACCATCTTCACCTGCTAGAAGACTAGAAATGTTTACTTTGTTTCCATCAGTCTCATCAACACTAGCATAGAAGAAGTCCGATATAGAAATAGAAGAATCAGCCTCGGAATTTTTAAACTTAGCAATTGTAGCCCCAGTAAACTGTGCAGTTCTAGAAGGAAACTCTTCATTTATTAGATGACATAGTTCTTGAGCAGTGGTTTTAGAACCAAGAGAGTTATTAAAGGTATTATTCGCACTAGTGCTACCTTCTCCTGTATAATAAAGAATCCAACTAGAACCATTGTTAGGCAACTGTAGTGTGACGCTTCTTAAGTTATTATAATTAGAAGAATTAAAAGTTACACTTGATTGGGCTGATGCTAATTC